>ERZ777011.1026-NODE-1026-length-34552-cov-3.279879_pt1 | contig 34552 bp, 29 predicted proteins | sample MGYA00374964_ERZ777011 | MGnify/ENA primary metagenome ERZ777011 (study PRJEB29310, sample SAMD00008975) | mouse gut metagenome | study: EMG produced TPA metagenomics assembly of the Metagenome analysis of fecal microbiota from mouse which was promoted...
GAAGGTGGCTTGCTGCATGGTAGAGGAGCTGTTGGAGATGATCAGGCCCATTCCCGTCATGGTGAGAATGAAGAGGGCCGTAAAGAGGAGGATGTTCCAAAGGCTGCCCACGGGGTACAGGTCGTAGATGAGCCAGGCGAGCAGCATGCTCACCACCAGGGCGAAGATGCCTATGATCCAGAAGGGAATCAACTTGGCGAGAATGAACGAGAGCTTTGAAACGGGCGTGACGTTGATCTGTTCGATGGTCCCCAACTCCTTTTCCTGTACGATATTGACCGCCGGCATGAAGCCGCACAGCAGCATGATCACCACGACCATCAGGCCGGGTACCATCGTGTGCTTGTAATCCAGCAGGGGATTGTACATGTTCTTTACGAGGATCTCCAGTTGCGGCAGGGTCGTCTGCGCGGCCGGTGCCGGAGAGGGTTCGCGGACGGTGAACTCGGTGGTCAGCATTTGGATGTAGGCGCGGCCCAGAACCCCTTTGGTCGTATTGACCGTGTTGATGGCCACCAGCAGGTCGGCCGAGCCGTTGCGGATGTAGCTCTCCTCGAAGCCCGCCGGAATCTCCACGATGAGGTCGGCATCGCCGAATTCCATCGCATCCGCAGCCTCTGCGTGACTCTCCGTGACATCCATCAGGCGGAAGTAGGAGGAGTTGTGGATGGCCTTGATCAGGTCGCACGACATCGTGCTGGCGTCGTGGTCCGCCACGATGGTGTTGATATCCTTGATGTCGAGGGTGGTGGCCCACGGCATGAGCACCATGATCATCAGCGGAAAGAGCACGACCAGTTTCGGCATGAACTGGTGCCGGAAAAACTGTTTGAACTCTTTTTCGAGCAGGTACTTGAGGGTCATTATTCGAGCCGGTTATTCAGTTTCTTAAGACTCGCACCGATCAGCACGACGGCCATGGACGCGAGGATGACCGTCTCCTTCCATGCGAAGAGCATCGGAAGACCCTGGATCATCAGTTTGCGGACGGCGGTGATGTACCACCTTGCCGGAAGAAGACACGAAATGCCCCGCAGCGGCCAGGGCATGCTCTCTATGGGAAAGATCATTCCCGAGAGGAGCATGGTCGGCATCATGAGCAGCAGTCCGGAGAACATCAGCGCGATGACCTGCTGCCGGGCCATGGTGGAGATGAGCAGCCCCAGCGAGAGGTTGGCGATGATGTAGATGAGCGACACGAGCCACAGGGCCGCCAGGCTGCCCGCCACGGGCACATCCAGTACAAAGACCGACAGCAGCAGGATGGTCGCCAGGTTGATGCACGAGAGCACGAAGTAGGGTACCATCTTCGATACCACGATGTAGATGGGGCGCACGGGCGATACGAGCAGCACCTCCATGGTGCCCGTCTCCTTCTCGCGGACGATGGAGATGGAGGTCATCATGGCGCAGATGAGCATCATGATGAGCCCCATGATGCCCGGAACGAAGTTGTAGGCCGACTTCATCTGGGGGTTGTAGAGGAACTGCACCTGCGAGAGGATGCCTTGCGGTCCGCCCGCCCCGGCCATTTCGCCGGCGAAGGCCGCGATGATGCCGCTGGCGTATGAGGTGTAGCTTTGTGCCATGTTGGCGTCGCTGGCATCCACGATCATCTGCATCTGCACCCCGTCGGGCGAGAACATGCCGCCCGAGAAGTGCTGTCCGAAGGCCACCACCAGCTGCACCTCCCCCGATTTCATCGCTTCGTCGATCCGGGCCGGCGTGTCGAGCCACCGTGTCACGGTGAAGTATTCGCTGGCGTCGAGCCTGTCGGCGATCTGCCTCACCGTGGGGTCGGGCGAGGGGGAGAGGATGGCGATGTCGACGTTGCGCACCTCGGTCGAGAGCGCGAAGCCGAAAAGGACGATGAGCACGACGGGCATCACGAGCACGATGAGCATCGTCCGGCGGTCGCGCAGGATGTGGTAGAACTCTTTCTTTACGAATGCTCCGAACTCTCTCATGGCGTTGCTACTCCTTTCTTTCGGCCTTTCTTGCAAGAGCATGGAATACCTCCTCCATGGAGCGTGCCCCGAACCGCTCCTTGAGGTTGTGCGGCGTATCGAGCGCGTCGATGCGTCCGTCCACCATGATCGACACCCGGTCGCAGTACTCCGCCTCGTCCATGTAGTGCGTGGTCACGAAGACCGTGATGCCCCGGTCGGCCGCTTCGTAGATCATCTCCCAGAATTGCCGCCGGGTGTAGGGGTCCACGCCGCCGGTCGGCTCGTCGAGGAAGACGATGGCCGGATCGTGGAAGATGGAGACCGAGAAGGCGAGCTTCTGTTTCCAGCCCAGCGGCAGCTTCCTGACCATCGTGTTGCGCTCGCCGGCGAAATCGAGCCTTTCGAGCAGTTCGTCGGTCTTGCGGGCGATCTCGGCCCCTTTCATGCCGTAGATGCCGGCGTACAGCCGGATATTCTCCCATACCTTCAGGTCTTCGTAAAGGGAGAACTTCTGGCTCATGTAGCCGATGTTGCGTTTGATCTTCTCGTATTGCCGCGCGATGTCGAACCCTGCCACCGTCCCCGTGCCGGAGGTGGGGCGGCTCAGGCCGCAGAGCATGCGCATGGCGGTGGTTTTGCCTGCGCCGTTGGCGCCGAGGAAGCCGAAGACCTCTCCGCGGTCCACGTCGAACGATATGCGGTCCACTGCCGTGAAGTTTCCGAACCGTTTGGTCAACTCTTCCGCATGTATGACTGTTTCCCTCTCCATGGCATTGTCGTTTATTGTCCGGCCAGCAGCATGTAGCCATCCTCGATGGTGGCTTCGGCGGGGAGGAGAAGCAGGTCGCCGTGTCCCCTCTGCCGCAAGTGGCGGCACAACCCTTCGGCATCGAAGCCGTCGCCCGTGGTGAAGTGGTGGTTTTCGCCGAAAGCGTAGCAGTTGGTCACCCCCGGAAACGTTCTTACGTCGTCGAGCAGGCGGTGCATCCGGTCGGACCGGATCGCCCACAGCGGCACGGAGAAGCTCTGCCGGATGTTCCGGGGCGTATCGATTTGCAGGAAGCGTCCCCCTTTGATGAGCGCGATGCGGTCGCACAGGTTGGCTTCGTCCATGTAGGGGGTGGAAACCACGATCGTGATCCCTTCCTGCTGGAGTTTGCCCAGCATCTCCCAGAACTCCTTGCGCGAAACGGGGTCTACGCCCGTGGTCGGTTCGTCGAGGTAGAGGATGTCGGGTTTGTGGATGAGGGCGCAGCAGAGCGCGAGCTTCTGCTTCATGCCGCCCGAGAGTTTCCCTGCCCGCCGCTTGCGGAACGGCTCGAGGAATTTGTAGATACCCTCCACCAGGCGGTAGTTCTCCCGGATGGTCGTCCCGAACACCGCGGCGAAGAACGCGAGATTCTCCTCTACCGTAAGGTCCTGGTAGAGCGAGAAGCGTCCGGGCATGTAGCCGATGCGTTTGCGCAGCTCCTTGTAGTCCCGCACCACGTCGAATCCGTCCACCGTGGCGGTACCTCCGTCGGCCAGTATGAGCGTGGCGATGATGCGGAAGAGCGTGGTTTTTCCGGCGCCGTCGGGACCGATGATGCCGAACAGCTCCCCCTTCTCCACCTCGAAGCTCACCCCATCCAGGGCGACGGTCTTTCCGTACCGTTTGGTGATGTTGTCGACGCTTACCGCAGGCATGCTCTTACAGGTTGATTCCTCCGTACATTCCTATCTTCAGGTAGCCGTCGTTCCGAACGGCCACCTTGATCGCATACACCATGTTGGCGCGGTCGTCCGAGGTGACGATGTTCTTGGGCGTGAATTCGCTCCGGTCGGCTATCCACGTCACGGTCCCCTCGTATTCGCGCCGTTCGCCGTTTCCGAAATCGGCGTACACCGTCACTTTCCGGCCCAGTTGCACCTGCGGAAGCTGCGAGGAGACGAGATAGGCCTTCAGGTAGATGTTGTCCACGTCGGCCACCTTCATCAGCGGCTTGCCCGCGACGGCGAGCTCGCCCGCCTGTGCGTATTTGGCCAGTACGGTTCCGTCGATCGGCGAGGTGATGCGGCATCGGGCCAGTTGCTCTTCCAGTTGGAGGTGCTGGGCGCGTGCGGCCGCGATCTGGGCTTCGGTGCTATGGAGCGCATTGCCGAGCGCACTGCGCTGTGCATCGAGCTGCTTCTCGAGTACCGTGATTGCGGAGGTGATGTCGTCGAGCTGTTTGGCGGTCGTCACGTCGGCCTTCATCAGGTTCTCCACGCGCGCTCTTTCGCGTTGCTGCTTGGCGAGCTGCTCTTCCAGCGGTGCGAGCTGTGCGCCGACCGCCGGTCGGCTGCTTTCCAATGCCCGGATATTGGCCTCGACCTGCAGCTTCTGCAGATGGAGTTGGGTGGAGTCGATGAGGCCTACCTGCTCCCCGCTGCGGACGGGGCTTCCTTCGCTGACGGGGAACTCCAGGATGCGACCGTTCACTTCGCCGGATACGACGACTTCCGTCGCCTCGAAGGTACCCGTGGCGTCGTATTGTTGGCGGTCGCCCGCACAGCCTCCTGCCGTCAGAAGAGTTGCGGCGGCCAGAAGGGCCGTGCCGATTCGCTGTATGTTCATATTCATGAGATTATCGGTTTACCGTGTGTTTCAGATCGTAGATGTTCTTGAGCCACTCCACCTCGTGGATCGTCCGGTTGCGTCGGGCCTGCTCTTCGGCATTCAGGTCGCGTAGCAGGTCGTTGATGCTCCCTTCGCCGTTGTGCACCAGCGCTTCGGTCCGGCGGCGTATCGTGCTGCGCAGCTCGATGATCTCTTCGTCGTAGCGCATCACTTCCTCCATCTGTGCGATGGCGGCACGCTCCTGCGTGCCCTGCAGCTCCATGTTGTAGAGGAAAGTCGCGCGCTGCGATTCCAGCCGGCGGCGGTTGAGTTCGATCTGCGCCATCTGGTTCTTTTTGGTGTACAGGCCTTCGATGTTCCACTTGATGCTGATGCCTGCGAAGAGGTAGGGCGACCATTTGCTCTCGCCCATCATGCTGTTGAAGATGTTGGGGCTGGGATTGGAGTAGGCGCCCAGCACGAAAGCCCCTATCTGCGGCATGACGCTCGCCCGTACCGCGCGGCGCTGTGCGTTCAGCAACCCCGCCTGCGCATCCATCAGGGCGAGTTCGGGCCGTTCGTTCGGGGCATCGGTCGGCGGAAGGGCAGGAGCCGGTTTTTCGAGTTCCGTAGCTGCGGTCAGTTCGAGTCCCGTCATGATGCCCAGCATGGCGAGGTAGGCCGCATGCGTGGCGCGGAGCTGGCTGCGTTGCTGTTCGGCCCCCAGGATCTCCACTTTCAGCAGGTCGAGATCGTTCTTCTCGGCCGTGCCGAAGCGGATCATGGATTCGAGCATCCCGTAGTTGCGCGACAGCTCCTCGAGCATCAGGTCGGCGGTGGCGATATGCTCCTGCAGCAGCAGCGAACCGAAGTAGAGCTGGTCGACCCGTTCGTCGAGAGCATACATCTCGGTCTCCCAGTTGCGGCGGGAAACCTCGCCTTCGGCCTTGGCGGCTTCGGTCTGCGCCTTGATCAGTCCGCCGTCCCATACGGCTTGCTGAATCTGTACCGCAGTGCCGTAGAGGGCGTTGGGCATGGCGGAAAAGTTCATTCCCAGTTGCGAGAAGAGGTTGTTGAGCTTCTCGGGGAATTCGGGTACCTCGGTGAGGTAACCCGCCATGGCCGAGAGCGATATCTTGGGCAACCAGTTGCGGCGGGCGTTGGCGATGCTGAACTCCTCCAGTTCGTCGATCACTCCCTTCTGGGCGATTGCGGGATAGTGTTCCCGTGCCCGGCAACGGCACTCTTCGAGCGTTACCCGCTGCTGGCCGTAACAACATGCGCCTCCCCAGAGAAGCAGTAGCAGACATGCGATGCGTTTCATGGTCTTTCGTGTGTTTTCCCTCCGCCGGAGCTCCCCGAGGGGCATGGGGCTTTTGGATAAGCTAAGTTACGGAAAAAGTTTTGATTGCATGCCATGGGCCGCATGAAAACCTCGCGTATCCTTGGCCTGCAGCCGGTCGGACTTTTTGCGGCTTCCGCAATTTTCTTGCAAATGTAGGGGTTGTCGAGGCGAAAAGACGAAAATAATTGTGCGGCGGGGTGTTTTGCGTCTTCCGGCCGGGTTTGCCGGCCTTGGCGGCTTCGGAGTGCAACCCTCCGGAGGGGGCGCCGGCATTCGGTCCGCCGAGGGATGCGGTGCAAAATGAAAAAACGAGCCACCCGTCGGGTGGCTCGTTTTGCGGCTCCTCAACCAGGACTTGAACCTGGGACCCCCTGATTAACAGTCAGGTGCTCTAACCAACTGAGCTATTGAGGAATGTTGCTCTTGTGAAGCCGGAGGCCGTCGTCGGACGGGTTGGTTCTCCGTTTCGGGATGCAAATATAGAGCAAATATTTTTCTGTGCAAAATTTTTTGCGGAAAACTCTGCGATAATTTGCATCCGGTCGGTTTTCGGCTCGAAGGGGCGGTCGGAGGGCGCCCCCCTTCCGAGGAGGGAGTATCGCTGCCGGGGGAGGGCGGCGGAAGCGCCCTCCGATATGCCTGTCGTTTCTTGGGGAGGATGGTGTTTCGTTACGTGAATATTTTATAGATTTGCAGAGCCTTATTTTTTATGAAGATGTACGGATTGTTGAAAAGGGCGCTGTGGCTGGCGACGACCCTCCTGGCCTGTGTGGCCGGCAGGGCGCAGAACAGCACTTCCGCGCTCGTTTTCGATGAGTACGAATGGGATTTCGGTACGCTGCGCGAGGTGGACGGGAAGGTGGAGCATGAATTCGTTTTCACCAATACCGGCGCTGCGGCTGCGGTGATTACGCGCATCGCGGTGGACTGCGGTTGTACCGCGGTCGACTACTCCCGGGAGCCGGTGCGGCCGGGCGAGAGCGGTTCGGTGACGGTGGTGTTCGATCCGGAGAACTATTCGGGAGGCTTCTCCAAAGGGATTGCCGTGTACAGCAACGGCGGCCGGAACCTGCTCCGGGTGAAGGGGTCGGTGATCGGACGTCCGCGCGGTGTGGAGGAGGCCTATCCCTTCGCGCTGACCGGCGGCCTGCGGGCGGAAACGTTGCATGTGGCGTTCGGATATGTGGAGAACGGCAGTGTGCGGTCCGTGGCGGTGGGCATCGTGAATACCTCCCGCAACGAGGTACCGTTGGTTGTGAGGAGTGCCGGCGGCAGCGGACGGCTGAAGATCGCCGCTCCGCAACGGCTTGCGCCGGGGGAGAAGGGATTGGTGACGTTCGCCTTCGACCTGAGCGAAGGCGATGCGGTATACGGCCCGCTGGCCGAGCGGATCTACTTCTCGGTGGCCGGCGAGGAGTCCGGATTGCCTTTTACGGTCCATGCCGTTGCGGTGGACGACTTCGGCGGCAAAGAGAAGGCGGGTGCTGCCCGCTGCGAGGTGTCGCCGATGTACCGGCATTTCGGAAGTGTGGCTCCCGGTGAGGACCGGACGCTCGATGTACGGATAACGAACGGCGGTCGGAGCGACCTGATCGTCCGCAGCGTGTCGCTCAGGCGCGGCACGGAGTGTCCGCTGGAGGCGGGAACGGTCGTGCGCCCCGGAGCGTCGCTGACCGTGCCGGTAACGCTGAAGATCGGCGAGGAGGCTTATGGCCCGGTGGCGGGCGGGGTGTCGTTCGTAGTGAACGATCCCGAGCGGCCCTTCCGCGAAGTGCGCGTGGGGGCCGAGGTGTACTGAGAGGGCACCCGAGACGTTTGTAACAGAATTATAACCAAATATATCGTTTATGTTCAGGATAATAGAAAAGAGGCTGCTCGCGCCGGACATCTGGTTGATGAATGTCGAAGCGTCGCGTGTGGCCAAAGCGGCCCAGCCCGGCCAGTTCGTGATCGTGCGCGGTACCGACGACGGGGAGCGGATACCGCTCACCATTGCCGATTACGACAGGGAGAAGGGGACGGTCTGCATCGTGATACAGGCTGTCGGCGCCTCTACCCGTAAGATGGTCGCCCTCGAGGAGGGCGGTGCGCTGGCCGATTTCGCCGGTCCGCTCGGACAGCCCTCGGAGTTCATACACGAGGATCCGGAGGCCCTGCGTGCACGCAGGTTCCTCTTCATTGCCGGCGGCGTGGGTGCCGCACCGGTCTATCCGCAGGTGAAGTGGCTGCACGAGCACGGCGTCCAGGTCGATGTGATCGTGGGTGCCCGCAGCCGGGAGATGCTCATCATCACGGAGGAGCTGCGCAAGGTGGCGGGAAACCTCTACATCTCCACCGACGACGGGAGCGAGGGTTTCCACGGCAATGTCACCGCACTGATGAAGGAGCTCATCGACAACCGCGGGAAACGGTACGACGAGGTGGTGACCATCGGTCCGATGATCATGATGAAGTTCGTGTCACTGGCCACGCGCGAATACGGCATCCGGACCATCGCCAGCCTCAATACGCTGATGATCGACGGAACGGGAATGTGCGGTGCCTGTCGGGTGAGCATCGGCGGCAAGATGAAATTCGCCTGTGTGGACGGACCCGAGTTCGATGCGTCGCTGATCGACTTCGATGAGGCGATGCGCCGCCAGAGGATGTACAAGACCAAGGAGACGGTAGCCGACCACCGTTGCCGGATCGGTCGCGGAGAGTAGCGGTGCGGGGGCGGAGGCACGTTGCCGGCCGCCCAGCCGCCCGAGAGAAAAAGGATAACGCGGGCCGGGCCCGCATAAAAAGATCGTAAGAGAAAGTATGGCAAATAAGATTCCCCGCGTTCCGGTGCGGGAGCAGGATCCGCAAATAAGGGCGACGAACTTCGAGGAGGTTTGTTACGGGTACGACCTGAACGAAGCGCAGCTGGAGGCTTCGCGTTGCCTGAACTGTAAGAACCCCCAGTGCATGGCGCACTGTCCGGTTTCCGTCAAGATACCCAATTTCATCGCGCGGCTGTTGGAGGGCGACCTGGCCGGTGCGGCCGGTGTGATCGCCGAGGACTCCTCGTTGCCTTCGGTGTGCGGCCGTGTCTGTCCGCAGGAGGCGCAGTGCGAGGGGGCGTGTGTGCTCGGCATCAAGGGCGAGCCGGTGGCTATCGGCAAGCTGGAGCGGTTCGTGGGCGACTGGGAGCTGGAGCACGGCGGCGCGAAGCGTCCGTCGGTCGCTTCCAACGGTCATAAGGTGGCTGTCATCGGCAGCGGTCCTTCGGGACTGGCCTGTGCGGCCGACCTGGCCAAGCTGGGCTACGAAGTGACGGTGTTCGAGGCGTTGCACAAACTCGGCGGAGTGCTTCAGTACGGTATTCCGGAGTTCCGTCTGCCCAAAGACAAAGTGGTGGCCCGGGAGATAGAGAAGGTGAAGGCGCTGGGTGTCCGGTTTGAAACCGACACCATCGTAGGGCGTACCGTCACCATCGACAGCCTGATGTGCGACGAAGGGTTCGAGGCCGTATTCGTCGGTTCGGGTGCCGGTTTGCCCAAGTTCATGGGTATTCCGGGCGAGAACCTCAACGGCGTGCTCTCGGCCAACGAGTTCCTGACGCGCAACAACCTGATGAAGGCCTACCTCGAAGAGTCCGACACGCCCGTTTACGTGGGTGAACGGACGGTGGTCGTGGGCGGCGGCAACGTGGCCATGGACGCCGTGCGCACGGCCAAGCGTCTGGGGGCCGATGCCTACATCGTTTACCGTCGTTCCGAGGCGGAGCTTCCCGCCCGCCAGGAGGAGGTGCATCACGCCAAAGAGGAGGGCGTGAAGTTCGAGATGCTCGTCAATCCGCTGGAAATCATCGGTGACGAGGAGGGCTGGGTGAAGGGCGTGCGCTGCATCCGCATGGAGCTCGGCGAGCCCGACGAATCCGGGCGCCGTTCTCCGAAAGCGGTGTCGGGGTCCGAATTCGAGATACCGTGCGATACCGTGATCATGTCGCTCGGAACCTCCCCCAATCCCCTGATCGCCTCTACGACCGAAGGGATTCAGACCACCCGTTGGGGCGGACTGATAGCCAACGACGAAGGGGCTACCACGCGCGAGGGCGTGTTCGCCGGCGGCGATGCCGTTACGGGTGCGGCCACGGTTATCCTCGCCATGGGGGCGGGACGCAAGGCTGCCGCTGCGATAGACGCCTATATCAAGGGAAAAACGGAGTAGCGAAGCCCTCCCTGCCGGCACCCTGTCGGCGGGAAGGCGGACAAGCGTAACGGGAAGGAGCCGAGCTCCTTTCCGGAGTGCCTTTAAAGAATTGCAACAGTCTGAGAAATCGGGCTGTTGCATTTTTTTATCATAGGACGAGGTAACGAAAAGGCAACGGCTCTATTTGCCCTTACTTACATCAGGTAGGGCCCTGCCTTCTGTCTTTATACTGTATCATTGTACGAGTGTGCGGGCGACAAATCCTTTTTCTGTCAAATCCCTTTCCATGCACCGCATGGTATATTCCCCGTACTGTACCCACTCGCATGGGGATCGGTCCATCCCTCAGTCAGTTTGTCGTCCACGACTAAATAGCCGTCGTAGGCCTCCTTCTCGATATTGGATTCCTTCGATGTAGGCGGGTTGTCCTTTCTTAATATCCTGCACCTGTTTAGCACCTGTTCATCGGTGAGCCGTACCCCGTAAACGGCCGGATTGCGTGTGGCCGGCTGCTTCCGTGACGTTCGAGCCGCGATAGGCCCCGATGGCGCCACGTAGGTACGGCAGGGGTTATTCCGAATAAGTCATGATTATGGTTCATATATAAACGTACCGCAATAAAAAGACAACGAAAAATACAATGATAAGGCCACTTTTTCTTCACGGGTTTTCGGATTCTCCTCCGAGGGGATTCCCCCGGCTTTGCTTTCCGTCTTTTCCGATGTCCGAATACAGTATTATCCGGTCTGAAATGCCGACTTTGCGCTTGGCCGATTATTAACCGTTAAAAAAGGAGGTATACATGGGAATAAAAAAGAAGAAAACACAAACACGGACCAAACCGGGCGGTACGAGCGTCCGTCCGATGCTCAACGTTCGCAAGGACACGACCAGCGACCGTTATACGCTGGTGATCCGGATTCTTCGTGCCCGTCGGCGCGGGGTGGTTTTCACGCCGTTCAAACTATTGCCCGAGGAATTCGATCCGGTGAAGGGCCGTGCGGTGCCCAACCTGAATATCCGGGAGCACCGTCGTTTCGTGGACAACGTGAACCGTTACCTGCGCCACCAGTTGCACGAGATCGACCGTATCGTCTCGGAGCTGGAGCTCGTCGGCGAGCTGGACGAGCCGGCCGTTATGGAGTTCCGGGATTTCCTGGTGCGCGAGGGGCTGAGTGTCAATACGATGACGTTCTACCTGAGCAAGTTGCGTGCGGTCTATAACCGGGCCGTGCGGGAGGGGTTTGCCCCGAAGGGCCTGGACCCGTTCGAGGGCGTTCCCTTCCGGGTGGAGAAGACGCGCAAGCTGGCCGTGGACGACACGGTGCTGAGGTTGGTGGCGGGAGCCGATCTTCCCCGGGGGCCCTTGGCCGTGGCACGCGACCTGTTCCTGTTCAGCTTCTATTGCCGCGGGATGTCGTTTGTGGATATGGCCTACCTTCGCCAGGGAGACATCGATGGCGATGTGATCCGCTACCGTCGCCGCAAGACCGGACAGTTGTTCATGGTCAGGATCATTGCGCCGTTGCGTGCGATCCTCGACCGTTACCGGGATATCTGCTCTCCTCTGGCTCTGCCGATCCCGACGGATTCTGTTCCTGTATCTTCCTCGGCTTCCTGGCCCCCGACCAAATGGTTCGGGCAGGACACGGGCGAGAACCCCGCAGGGTATTTGGATGTGGAACAACTCTCGGAGGCTATTCCCTCCGGAGTGTTCGACTGGATCCTGTTCGACGCCTGCTTCATGGCTTCGGCCGAAACGCTTTACGCGCTGCGCGTAAAGGCGGAGCGGATCGTCTGCTCGCCCGCCGAGGTGATCGCCGACAGCTTTCCGTACGCCGAAATCATGGCGGAGCTGCTGCGCCCGGAACCCGATTTACGAGCAGTATGCGAAACCTATTACCGCAACTATGCCGACGACCCGCGGCCCGCATACCGCTCGGCCACCGTGTCGCTTATCGAGACCTCGCAGTTCGAAGCCCTGGCCGAGGCTACCGCCTCCGTGCTCGGGGCGGCCCTAACGACCGACCCCGAAGCCCTCGCGGGTATGGAGCTGAACCGGCTTCAGCCGCTGGACCGCTACCGCCGCCACTTCCTGTTCGATATGGGAAGCGTGGTCCGTGAGCTGGAAACCCGCGGCCTCGTTCCCGCATCCGTTGCCGATGCCTGGCGTGCGCAGCTCGCCCGCACGGTGATTTACGAAGCGCATACGCCCACGATGCTGGGCCTTGCGCTCGACGAGTGTTGCGGACTCTCGATGTACGTGCCTTACGCAGACTACGCAGACCTGAACGAATATTACCGGACGCTGGAGTGGTACAGGCAATGTTATCCGGCGGATTATGCCATAGCCCAGTGACCGAAAATACGGATATGCAAAAGTATGGTACGCAGTTGCGGAGCGATGTGGTGCTCGAAAGAAAGCCGCAACGGCGGAGGCACCCCAAGGGAATGCCGGCTATGATGTCAGAACAGATACCGAATTGTTTTGAACGTAAGAGAGCGATATATTAAGATAATACTTACCGTTACCGAACCGCTGACGAACTGTCCGGTTTTGGAATGTAAGGCATGGGGAGGGAATGTTCGCGACGCGGTTTCTAAAACCAACGACAATTCTACCTCACTCCATTCCGATTCGGTAAATATAATTCGATTGTTTGACCCAGTGCAAACGTACTACCTATAATTAAGTCCAATAGCTTGTTCCTGCCACCGGGCGCTGTAAAGCTTCCCGTTCTCTACCGCTACCGGCCCCCGGGACTATTGTGCGTCTGCCTACGAGAAAGCCTTCCGTAAAATCAAGGAGAGGCTTTCGCCGTGTTCATACCGCCGATGCAATATAGCTAAATGTTATTGGTGTGCGTTTTATGCTCTATTGCCCCTGTCCTGTAGTTGTAAAGGTATTCCTAATTAGAGTACGCTTGTTTATCGAATGGACGTTCCCTTTTCCGGAGAGCGGTCGGTCGGGGCTGCATGTGCGCTCCGCTTCGGCACGTTCTTGAAGTCCGCGGTCGCTCCTCGCGGTCGGTGCGTTGGGGGGCGGAGGGCTCTAGGATTTACTTCGTCTGAGCGGGCGCGGGGTATTTCCGGAGGGTTATCGTACCCGACGCATCGAGGACCGCATAGGCGGGGTGTTCGATCCATTCGCCCAAAAAGACGGCAGTGGAGCCGTTGCCCAGCGGATAGAGCTCGGCGCAGTGGTTATGGCCGAAGAGGAAGTAGTCGACCGGTTTGCGGTCGGAGTAGCGGCGGGCAAAGCGGACCATCGGCTCCTCCTCGGCGAGGAAACGGTGTGCGATGGCTTTCGATTTCCGGCTGTGCGCCGACCAGCCGTGGCCGAAGCGCAGGGCAACGTCGGGATGCAGCAGGCGGGAGAAGAGCCATCGCATGCTCCGCGACCGGAAGGTCCCGTTCATGAGCCGGGTGGGCAGACCGTGTTCGCGGGCGGTGATGTCGTCGCCGTGGGTGATGAAGAGCCGTTTGCCGTAGAGCGTGGTTTCCAGGGGCTTGTCGTGGACGTGGACGCCGCATTCGGTATGCAGGTAGTCGTAGGCCCACATGTCGTGGTTGCCGGTGAGGAAGTGGATCTCCACGCCCCTGTCGGTGAGTTCGGAGAGGGTTCCCAGCAGCCGGGTGAAGCCTTTGGGGACGACGCGCCGGTACTCGTACCAGAAATCGAACATGTCTCCTACGATGAAGATCGCTGCGGCGTCGCGGGCGACCTCGCGCAGCCAGCCGATGAGGAGCTTTTCGCGTTCCCGCGACTCCGCTTCGGGGGCCAGCCCCAGATGCATGTCCGATGCGAAATAATACATGGGCCTCTTATCTTTTTTTACCGACGAGTCTCTCCACCTGTTCGGCGAGTCGGTCGGCGGGGATGTTGCGTCCGACGATCTCGCCCGAGGCGTCGATGAGGTAGTTGGCCGGTACCCGGTCGATGTTGTAGATGCGCGGTGCGATGCCGTCCAGTCCCCTGAAGTCGCATACCGATATCCAGGGCAGTGCCTGTGCCTGTACGGCGTTGGTCCACGCTTGCCGGTCGGTGTCCGTGCCCACCTGGTAGATTTCGAATCCGGAAGTTGCGAAGCGGTCGTAGACTTCCCGCAGTTCGGCGTTGTAGATCGCCGAGCCGGGTGCCGCCGCAGCCCAGAAGTCGAGCAGGATCACCTTCTCCCCGACGGCGGAGAGCCTGCGGATGTCGCCGTACATGTCCGGCAGGGCGATATCGGGATAGGAGGCGGGATTGCAGATGCTCTCGCACACCATGCGGGCGAGTTCCTCGTTGGCGTCGGCCGTGTCGACCTGCGAACGGAGCGCCGCCACATAGGGCGAGCCGGGGTAATATTTGCCGACGGAGTCGGCCACCAGCCGGTAATAGATAATGTCGGAGTCGCCGTTGAAGAGCGTCTTGTCGTCGGGCAGCCGTTGGTAGAGGCCGTAAAGCGCCGCGAGCGAGCGGCAGTTGGAGACGATGAACTTGATCTGTTCGCGTTTCAGACGGCTGTACTCCCTGCCGTACTCCCGGATATGTGCTCTTCTCCGGTCGGGATCGCGGTCGGAGGAGGTGATGAGCCGCGAGAGCGAGTCGAGCCGCCGGACTCCGGCGTTCATCGTGTCGTGGAGCTCCTTGACGAGAACCGATTCGCGGGAGCCGTCGACGAGGTAGCTGCCGGGGTTCCCGTAGAGGGAGGAGACGGTCACCTTTTCACCCGGGGCGACGAAAAGCGGAATCCGGTCGTCGCCTATCCGGAGGTTGTAGAACGTCGTTCCGCAGGGGGGGACTCCGAGGTCGAACCGGAAGTTGCCTTTGCGGTCGGTGGTTACGGAGTCTACGGCCACGCTCCCGGCGGCCGTGATCTGTTCGAGCACTACCGTGCTCTGTTGCGGCCCGGCGATCCGGCCCGATATTTTCGCTTTGTCGCCGTTACAGGAGGTGGCGAGCGCAAGGGCGGCGCAGAGGGCCAGTGCGGAAGCCGGAAGGATATTTTTCATGCGAAGCGGTTTGGAGTGTAAAGATGCCCGATCGGTAGGAGAACGCGGAAAACGTTGCGGTAGCGTATCGGATGCGGAACGGTTATTTGGAGTAGTTGTGGCGCTGGGGACCTTTGCCGTTGTTCTTGCCGTTCTTCTTGTTGTTGGCGTAGAGCGGTTTCTTGGGGCGGGCGGGGGCCTGTTTGTATTCGCTTTTGATGAGGCTCAGGGCATCCTCGTCCACATGGATGCGGTAGTCCGCCATTCGCTTGATCTCTTTGATGATGGCCTCGTTGTTGGGGTGTTCCTGGTTGTACTCGTAGCTTTTGGTGCGCATGTAGCGGGCGATGTCGCCCAGTACCTCCTGTACCGTCTCCTGGTCGTCCGCCCCTTCGAGCGAGCGGATGATCTTCTTCACATACTTGCCGTAGTGTTTCAGCCCCACGCGTTTGTCGGGATACTCCATGCGGTAGGGCATGGGGGTGAGGGTCTGCGAGGTGGGGATGGGGTAGGGCGAGTCCACGTCGAGTTTGAAATCCGACATGATGAACAGATGGTCCCAGAGTTTGTGGGTGAATTCCGGGGTGTCCCGTAGGAGCGGGTTGAGGTTGCCCATCACGTTGATTACCACCCTCGCCTTACGGTTGCGCTCTTCGCGGTTCTCGATGGCCATCAGGTTGTCCACCATCTGGTGTATGTGCCGGCCGTATTCGGGGAGCTGGAGACTTTTTCGGTAGATGTTGTAGTTTCTTTCCATACGATGAAATTAGCCGCATGTCGCAGGAAGATCGTCCGTCTTTCACGATAGTGTCCGCTCGCGTCAGGAGCTTCCTGTCCGGATAGGTGTATGTGAAATGAAGAGGTCGAAATGCCGGTCGATAAGAGTCGGATGGCAGCATGCCTGTCGACAGGGGGAACTAATCGCTTAACCCGTACAAAAGTAGTGCGATTTTCGAGGAAATCAAATTTTGCCCCGGGATTTTGAGCCCCGGCCGGTGCGGGCGGTATGTCGGGCTCTTGTGCGGGCGGGACGGCGGAGGGGTAGGGGTATCGGCGCGGGTTCGCGGAAAGCGGTTTGCGGGGTTTGCCGGTGCCGGGCGGGAACGGAACGTTTCGGCCGATGCCGGCTGGCGGAGAATAAAAAACGGGACCTCCGAAGAGGTCCCGTACCGATAGGGTCGATGATCCTGAAGCCGGCCCGGCAGCAGGAGATCGTTCCGTGCGCTACCTTCCGCCCTTGCTGTGCCGTGACCGTACCGTTTGCCCGGATGGTCGCCAGGTCGGGTATCGTGATGACGGCCTCGGCGGTCGCGTGTTTGTCGGTCTGCAGGTCGCCGCCCTTGTTGAGCCACGTCAGCAAGCCGGTAGTCGGGTCGATTTCCAGTCTTCCGCCGAACGATGCTTCGCTGTCGGCGGTGTACGCGATCGCGTATTCGAACGTCAGTACGTCCGCATTCAGCTTGTAGGTGTCCGTACCGAGGGTCGTAAGCGCTCCGTTTTCGTATACCACCCTGTTGTCCGTATCCTTGATGACTACCAGTTTGGCGATATCCGCCTGGTCTGCGGTAGCGGTGAGCGTCTTGAGCGACACTGCGGCTATCGAAGCGTTGAACGGCCTTACGAAGCGTACCGTGAAGGTTTTCGTGCACGATTCGCCGTTGACGCATGCGGCTACCATCTCGACCGCATAGTCGCGGTAGCGTTCGTTCTGGGTCAGCGGGCTTGTCAGCGCGATTACCTGGTCTTCCCAGTCGGTGCCGGTGATCTCCGCACCCGTGTGGGCGGCGTTGGTGAAGCGGAAGGAGAGTCCGGTGTGGTTGTCTGCGTCGACCTCATAGCCCTCCAGGTAGTCTTTGCAGAACTCCCGCAGCTCGGCCTGGAGTTTCCAGGTATCGCCTACGGCCAAACCTTTCACCTTCACCGTCCGGCTCTCTCCCTCGACGAGGTAGTCGGGGTTCAGGGCGGGCATGTGGCTTTGATCGTGCGTGATGGTGTAGTCGAGCGTGAGAACGATGTCGGGATCCTGCTTCTTGTTTTTGGCCGGATAGGTGATGGTGACGCCGCCCTTGCCGAATTTCACCTGATTGGTGATGGCGATATGTGCCACTTCGGTGTCGGTATTGGCGTTGTCCGGATTGTTGGAAGTGACGCTCACTCCTTCGATCGTGCCGTTGGCCGGGACGATGACGGCGGCTTCGTACCGGGTGGAGAACTCGCCCATCGTCAGCTCGAGTGCGTCGAGGATCTCGGCGTTGAACGTAGCCCAGTCATAGGCTTCGGTGTAGCCCGTGTTCGGGTCGATGTCGCCGTATTCGATGGCTGTGCCGCGGTTGATGTGCCACTCCTTGCGGAATGCCTCCTTGTCTTCCGGAGCTACCGCCTCCTTGGTGATCTCCAGTTTGATGAAAGCCGTGGCGATCGTCTTGCCGTTCACCTGCGCGTCCACTTTGAAGCGGGGTGCGGCCTACTGCGGCAGTGCCCTGTGCGAGCCACTCTTTGTCCACGGAGACGATGCCGGTCGCTTCGTCGAGCGTCACGAACTGCTGCTGGTCGGTCAGACCGTCCTCGGAGATATACTCGTCGCATTTGGTGAACCGGTAGGTGGGCTCGAAGCGTACGGAGGGATCGGTGAGTACCTTGTCGATCTCAGCGGCCCATGTTTCCACCACGTCGTGGAGGTTCTTCGATTCGTCGTATTTGAAATAGGAGTTGGCGGGTACGTCGAATGCGGGTTCCGCGGTGGGGAGAGCGTCGATCGAGGATTTGTCGTAGTCCACCCGGTCCCGGTCGTCGTATTTCAGTTTCTCCTTGTTGATGATGTCGAACCGGGTCAGCTCGGTGAGCTTCACCGCAGCGTAGTCGGAAACGATCGCCGCATCGCTCTCCGTGCAGAGGGCCTGCAACGCCACGATCGCCTCCTCGTTCGCTTTCAGCTTTTTCAGTGCATCGTTGGCCCGGACGGTGAACTCCATGCCCCCTTCGCTGCCTGCTTCGGCCGAGAGGAGGGTGAGCAGTGCGTTCCGGTCGCCCGCTACACGGGTTTCGACCGTGCGGTCGATGAACGACCACTCGATGCCGGATACGTCGGCATTCTGCGGATTCAGGCGGTAGGTGATCCGTGCGTCGTTGGCGGCGACGAATGCGCCTGCTTTGGTGATGGTGTAGAAGTCGATGACGCCCATTCCGAGTCGCGTGTCGATGACCTGCGGTACGAAGGCGAGCGACTGCAACGTGCCGTACAGACGGATGCGCACGGGAGCCTCGGAACCTTCCACGTTGAGGAGCGTCAGGTAGCCGTTCTCACTGTCCCATACGGCGGTCACGCTGCCGGAGGGAAGCCATGAGTCCGTCGTGGTGATTTTGGTTTCGGTACCCGTGGCTCCGTCGCGGGTCACTTGCACCCAATAACCGTTCTCCTCGCCTTCGGTGCCGGGATAGTAATAGACGGTGTCGCCCTGGTCGCCTTTGTCTCCCTCATCGCCTTTGTCGCCTTTGTCTCCGTCGGGGCCCTGCGGACCCTTTTCGCCCTGCGAAGGCTTGCCGGTGTCGGTGCCGTCGATGAACCAGTTGCCGTTGTCGCCGATGGTCACCACCGAACCCGGTTTGCCGTCCTCTCCGGCAGCGCCGTTCGAACCGTTTGCACCGTCTTTCCCGTTGGTGAGTTCGAACGTCTTGCCGTTGCTCAACGTCACCTTCACGCCGTTGGCTGTGGGAGTTACGTCGGTGACGACGGCGCCGTTGCCGATCTGTGCCTCCAGTTCGGCAACCGATTTCTCGACTGCCGTTACCCGTTCGTTCAGGCCTGCAATGTCGCTGTCGTAGCTCTTGCAGGATACGAACATTCCCGTGGAGCCTGACATGAGCGCCCCGCACAGGAAGATGCTTAGAAATTTTTTGTTCATGATGTAAAAGTTTAAAATTTATAAATTTTAAAAAGAAAATGAGGTCTTGTCCGCGTGCCGTCCCAATTATTCCCCCTGCTTTTCCGTTATTTTATAGGTAACGGCAGCTGTGAGGAAAGTTCTGTCCGACAGGTTTTTCTGAGAGGTATTTCCCGGGAAGTCGGTATGGGAAAAGCAACCGCCCCTCCCGGAATACATTTTCCGGGAGGGGCGGAGCGTACGGCGTGGCCGGCAGGGAAACGGCCGGCCGTTTGGGATCGGGGCTGGAGCCGCCTCCCTCACAGGGAGGCTTTTTTGCGGGCCTCGCGTTTGACGTAGGAGATGATCGCCCGATTGGCGTCGTCGATCCGGTCGTCGCGGAAAGGTTTGAGATAGGTCTCCGTCACTGCGATGGAGGAGTGGCCCATGGCTTCCGAAATGATGCCGGGATGAATCTCGCAATAGTAGGCCATCGTCGCCCACGTATGGCGTATCGTGTAGGTGGTGACGGGCACGGTGCCTCCGAGCGCCTGCCGCAGCTCGGCCAGTTGCCGGTTGAAGTGCCGCAACGCCCGTTGGTATTCCCGGTAGGCCGCTTCGCTCCCTTCGGGGGCGGTGATGTAGGGGAGCAGATAGGGCGAGCAGGCGTTGCAATCCGCTACAGTGTCCAGCAGCCGCAGGGCTTCGGGGGTCAGCGTTACGGTGAGCTGTCGTCCGGTCTTGCGTCGTCGATACCTTAATATATTGTCCCGCAAGTCGCTTTTGCGCAGGTAGACGAGGTCTACGAAGGGAATGCCGCGCAGCAGGAACATGAGTTGCAGCATCTTCAGCGTGTGCGCCAGGTCGGGCGGGAGAGCAGGCGTTGCCGGCTGCTCCTCGTTCAGCAGGCTGCCGATGTCGGGGGCCTCCAGGGCACGTTTCCGTTCGGAGGCGACCCCCGTGTAGACATGCCTGAATAGTCGGGGTGCGGGGGCGGCGTACCCTTCGTCCACGGCTTTGTTGTAGGCGCTCCTCAATGCTTTCATGTAGGTGGATACGGTGTTCCAACTGCATCGGCGGCCGCGCAGGTATACCTCGAACTCTTTCAGCAGGGCAGGGGTGATCTCCCGCAGGGGAAGGTCTTTGCCGGCGGTGAAGCGGACGAAGGCGTTGGATGCGCTTCGGTAGACATGGGCCGTTCCCCATTTGCCGGAGTTCCTAAGTTCTTGTATGATAGTCGATAGTGTTTGCAATAACGATTTCTGTTCCATAAGGCTGCATCTTTTTGGTGTAGGCGGTCGGGATACATAAAAATGGCCATTATTTTTGTGCAGTTGCGAAAAACAACTATATTTGCATCACTGTGTGCCGTTACCTATAAAGTAACGGCACATGCTGTTTCAGGCCTTTGCCGACAGGGATGTCGGGCGGAGGCAAGGGGGCAGGGAGATCCGGTCGGGTGCCCCGTCCCATTTGGCTGTCGGGAAAGTCCCTCCCTCCGGGAGAATCGAAAATTCGGATATTTTTGTGAGTTGTTTTAAACGAGTTTAGAAAAAATTACTATTTTTGTCTATTGTGACTTAGACGGTATGTCATCAATTAAAGTAAATCAAAATAATCTAAATCTCTGACTATGAATAAAAAGATCTTGATCGGAGCAGTTTGTACGGCGCTTTTCTGTGGGATGTCCGCAAATGTTTTCGCGCAGGACAAGTCGGGCGCTGCGCCTTCGCTGCTTAACAGCGCCGATCCGCGTGCGGCCGGTATGGGTATGGCTACCACCGCAGTGAACGACAATCCTTTCGGAATATTCGGCAACGCCGCTTCCAACCTTCTCAGCGAGGAGAGGATGGGCTTCGGTTACTCCTACAATCCCGTGATGCCCGAGTTCAACAAAGGCGTTACTACCCATGCGGTAGGCGGGTACTTCAACCTCGACGAGAACAACGGCTTCTCGCTCGGTTTCCGTTATTTCAACGGTCCGAAGAACACGATTTTGGGCGAGGACGGTGTCGCAGGCGAAGCCTTCCGTCACAACGACATGGCGGTCAGCCTCGGCTATACGCGCAGGATCGTGGACAACTTCACCATGTCGCTGACGGCGCGTTATATCCGTTCGGACTATACGAAGTTCGGTAGCGATCTCTACAAGGCCGGTAACGCTTTCACCTTCGACCTCGGCTTCTATTATGAGAATACCATCGAATCTTTCTACGGTTCGACCTGGGCGGTGGGCCTCAACGTGAGCAACGTAGGTACCAAGCTCGATATCTCCATTCCTTCCGATCCGATCGCGATGCCGGCTTATGCACGCCTGGGCGGTTCGATCGACATGCCCTTCTCGGAGAACCACAAGCTCCTCGCGGCACTCGACCTCGGTTACACCTTCATGCCTTCGACCGATGCCTCCTTTATGGCGGGTATCGGCCTTGAGTACAACTTCCTCAAACATGGTTTCCTGCGTGCCGGTTACCACTACGGCGACGAGAAGGCCATCGGCGGAAGCTACGCTACCGTGGGTCTCGGTGCAGCGGTAGGTCCGGTGAGGATCGATGCTTCGTACTGGATCGCAGGCAAGACGAGTCCGGTGAAGAATACCTGGGCGGTAGGTCTCAGCCTCTTCTTCTAAATCGGAGACGAAGGTCGCGTGCGGCGGGCATCCCGATTCGGGATGCCCGCCTTTTTCGTGTCCGATGGATCAGCCGCTTCGGGGAGAGTCGTCGATTGCCGTCGAAGCCGGGACGGGGGGACGTGCGATTTGTCAAAGACGGCAAAAAGAGCTATCTTTGCCCCGCATTGCGGATATGGCGTAATTGGTAGCCGCGTCAGACTTAGGATCTGGTGCCGAAAGGCGTGGGGGTTCGAGTCCCTTTATCCGCACAGATTAGCTCCTTCGGGAGCTTTTTTTGTTCGGACAAAGGGACTGGTTCTACTCTACCTGTCGTTGACAATTCCCTTGAATCCCCCTTAGGGGAACTTTGCTTTGCCAACGCAAAACTCATAGGTTCTGTAGTTCGCCGATTCACTGCACGGAACGCCTGACCGAAATCGGGCGTTCCGTGTTTGTAAGGTTTTTCTGCTGAACGGTTTGATGGTTGCGGGTGACGGGGTTCTCGTTCCGACTTTCGTCGATAATTCCTCCAGACCTCCTTTGGATTAGGCGAGGCTTTCTTGTGTCGGCGAAGTGCGAGTGTCCGGTGGTCCGCTGATCGACTGTTTGTTGAATTCCTCTTTCGAGGTTTTTTTGTGGGTGTTGTCTGCGATCGGAGAGGGAGGCGATGGCGTGTCGGAGCGTGTCGTGAAATGCTTGTCTACGGTCGGAAGGTCGTACGGAAGAGGTGTGCGAGGCGGGGCGACTCATGAGGGAGAAAATGCGGACGGCCGGGAGGAATCTCCTCCCGGCCGTCCGGTATTTCGGTCTTTTTTGTCGATCGGCCGTAGCTGCACCGAAGCGCGATAGCGCCGGGTGCGGTGGCGAGGCAGGTGCGTGCGCCCCGTTGGGGAGTGGCACTCCGCCTGCCTGCGGGAGGCGTCGAGGCTACCTGTCGTTAGTTTCTTCGCGCGAACCCGATGTAGTAGAGGAGGGTTGCGATAGCGCTGAGTGCTGCGACGAGGTAGGTGCGTGCGGCCCATTGGAGGGCGGTTCCTGCCTGTCGGAGCGCCTGGCCGTGCAGCGTGCCGCTCGACTCCAGCCATTGCATGGCGCGGCGGGAGGCGTTGTATTCTACCGGCAGCGTGATGAGCGAAAAGATCGCCGAAAGGGCGATGAGCGCGATGCCCGCCCAGAAGATGGCCGGCAGGGTGTTGATGAGCAGGATACCCGCGATGATGAGCAGGAACGACCACTGCGAAGCGAAGCTGATTACCGGCACCAGTGCCGAGCGCAGACGCAGGGGAGCGTATCCGTAGGCATCCTGTATGGCATGACCCGTTTCATGGGCGGCTACCGCTGCGGCCGCTATGCTGGCGGAGGCGTAGACGCTTTCGCTCAGGTTGATCGTTTTGTTCGTGGGATTGTAGTTGTCGGTGAGGTGGCCTCGCGTCGAAGTCACCGTAACGTCGTGGATGCCGTTGTCGTGCAGCATCTTTTCCGCCACCTGGCGACCCGTCAGACCGCCCTCCATGGGCACTTTAGAGTATTTGGAGAAAACGGCCTGGAGCCGTCCCTGTACGATGAGGCCGACAATTCCTATGATTATCAGCAGCAACCACTCTATTGTCATCGGTAATGTTTGTTTAATGGGTTTCTGATTTCGATAACGATACTTCGGGAGAGCTATTGTGCAACTCTCCCGAATAAATCGTCTTTCCGCCGTTCCCCGGTAGCGGGTCGGCTACATCTCTTTCTTGTTGTAGTAGGAGTTGGCTTGCGAGACGGGGGTTACCACGATCTCGTCGATGTTGACATGGGGCGGCTGTGTCACGGCCCACAGGATGGTGCGGGCGATGTCGTCGCCGCGCAGCGGACGGATGCCCTCGTACACCTTGTCGGCTTTCTCCTTGTCGCCGTGGAAGCGGATCAGCGAGAATTCCGTTTCCACTTTTCCGGGGCGGATCTCCGTGATCTTCACGCCCGTGCCGAGCAGGTCGATGCGCATGCCCCTGCTCAGGGCGTGTACGGCATGTTTCGTGGCGCAGTAGACGTTCCCCGCTTCGTAGGCTTCGGTGCCGGCGATCGAACCCAGGTTGACGATGTGGCCGCCCCCCTGCTGAGCCATCCGCTCGGAGATGATGCGGGCCATGTAGATGAAACCTTTGATGTTGATGTCGATCACTTCGTCCCAGTTGCGGATGTCGCCCTCCTGGAATTTCACGAGGTCGGTGGCGCGACCGGCATTGTTGACCAGAATGTCGATGTGCCGGAAGGCTTCCGGCATGGAGTCCAGTGCGGCGCGGCCCCGCTGGTAGTCCCGCACGTCGAAGCTCAGGACGTGGACCTGCGTGCCGTAGCTCTCTTTCAGCTCTTTCTTCAGTTCCTTGAGTCGGTCGGCGCGTCGGCCGGCGATGATGAGCTTGTAATCGCCTGTCTGGGCGAACAGCCTTGCCGTCGCCTCGCCTATGCCGGAGGTTGCTCCGGTGATCATTGCAACTTTTTTCATATCCGATTCGGGATTTTGCATATTTTCGGTAAAACTACGAAGAAAGCGTCGGAATTGCAATTTTGCAGGCCCCATTTCGCTCAACCCCCGTTTTTTGGTTTAATTTTGCGGACGGAGGCAGGCCGTGCCGCCGGATGGGTCCCTTGAGGATGCACCCGGATGCGGAGCGCCTGCGTCGTTTGCCCAACGAATCAACCCGCCCCGTTGCCATGCCGCGTTTCCGTACAGAGTGGTTCATCGCCCGTCGCATCTCTTCCCGCAGAGGCGGCAGGAACAACATCATGGTGCGTATCGCCACGCTCACCGTGGCGGTGGGCATGGCTGTCATGATCCTCGCGCTGGCGGTGGTCACGGGCTTCCGGCGGGAGGTAACGGCCAAACTGGTGGGGTTCGGTTCCCATGTGCGGATCGTGAGCCTTCACTCCAATGCTTCGCTGGAGACCGATCCCGTGCGGGTGGACACCGCGCTCATGGAGTCCATCGCCCGGTTGCCGGATTTTGCCTCGATAGCTCCCTATGCCGTGAAAGGCGGGATGATCAAGACGCCCGATGCCATCCAGGGGGTGGCGCTCAAGGGGATCGGTCCCGACTACGACCTCGCTTTCTTGCGGGACCATCTGGTGGCGGGCGTGCTGCCGGCGGTCGGGGGACCGACGCGCGGCAAGGAGCTGTTGATTTCGGCCAATATCGCACGGATGCTGGAGCTGGAGGTGGACGACCGGGTGGAGATGCTCTTCATCAGCTCTTCGCGGCCCGTGCGGCGCGATCGTTTCAAGGTCTGCGGCATCTACTCCACCGGGATGGAGGAGCTCGACGACGCGATGACCTTCACCGATATACGCAACGTGCAGCGGCTGAACGGCTGGGATGCCGGGCAGGTGACCGGCTACGAGGTGATGACCTCCGATTTCGGGCGGCTCGACGAGTTCGCCGAGGCGGTCTACGGTGCCGTTTTCGACCAGGCCGACCGCACTTCCGACGTGTTGAAGGTGGAGGATGTGGTGAGTCTTAACCCCAATACGTTCGACTGGCTGCGTGCCCACAACGTCAATGCTGCGGTGATCATCGTCATCATGCTGCTCGTGGCGTTTCTGAACATGGTGTCGGCGATGCTGATCATCCTTCTCGAAAAGACCTCCATGATAGGGTTGCTGAAGGCGCTGGGAATGCGCAACCGGGCCGTGCAGCACATCTTCATGCTGCGTTCGCTGGCCATCGTATGGCGCGGTGTGCTGTGGGGGAATGCGGTCGGGTCGGGGCTTGCGCTGTTGCAGCGATATACCGGGCTCGTACGGCTCGACAGCACGGGGTACATGCTCTCCCGGGTTCCGATTCATTTCGGATGGGACTGGTGGCTCGCCCTGAATGCGGGCGTGCCCCTGGTGATGCTTTTTCTGATGGTGATACCCGCACGGGCCGTTTCGGCGGTAAGGCCGGAGAGGACCATGCGTTACCAGTGACGGATATGGAGGAGAACAAGAAAATGCGGGTGCGTGCGATGTTCGACAGCATCGCTCCCCGATACGATTTGCTGAATCACCTGCTCTCGTTCGGTGTGGACAGGTTGTGGCGCAGGCGTCTGGTCGCCGGCGTCGCGGCGGAGGGTCCCTCCCGGATACTCGATGTCGCCGCAGGGACGGGAGATGTGGCCATCGCGCTGGCCCGCCGTCTGCCGCAGGCGCGGATTACCGGCATCGACCTCTCGGACGAGATGCTCGCCGTAGGGCGCGGCAAGGTGGCCCGCCGGGGACTGGACGACCGGATCGGGCTGGTGCAGGGCGATGCCGAGAAGCTGCCTTTTTCCGACGGGGCTTTCGATGCGGTGACGATCGGGTTCGGTATCCGCAATTTCGGCAGCATAGAGGCCGGGCTCGCCGAGGCCTTCAGGGTGCTTCGTCGCGGCGGGCGCCTCTCCATCCTCGAATTTTCGACACCGCGCGGCCGCTTCTTCGGGCCGTTGTACCGATTCTATTTCCACCGTATACTGCCGCTGGTGGGGCGTTTGGTGTCGCGCGATAAGGCGGCTTATACCTATCTTCCCGAATCGGTGGACCATTTTCCGGATAATTTATTATTTTTGCGACTGATGGAGCAGGCCGGTTTCACCGGGTGTCGTGCCCGTCGCCAGATGCGCGGAATCGCGTATATCTACGAAGGCAGGAAGGAATGAGAAGAGGTATTTATATATGCGTCGTCGCGCTCGTGGCACTTGTGGCGTTGCAGGGGTGCCTGCGAAAGGATGCCATTGTGTTTCACGGGATTTCCGATGTGGAGGTCTCGCTGGAGGCGTCGCCCCGTATCGGCGTCGTGCTCTCCGTCGAGAATACTTCGTGCCGGAATATCACGGTGCGCGACATATCGTTCGTGTTGACCGACCGCACCGGGGGGCGTATCGCCAAGGCGGTGGTCGAGAGCGACCTCCGTTTGCCGAAGCGGAGCTGTACGGAGCTGTACGTGCCGTTGAAGTGTTCGTTCAGCAATCCGCTGAAGGCGCTCGCACTGCTGGGCGATCTGGAGGGGAGCGTGCCGCAGCTGTTCGTGTCGGGCGGCGTGACGGTGCGTGCCGGATGCCTGAAAAAGAAGTTCCGGGTGGAACACATGCCGCTGTCGGAGTTCCTCGACTATTTCGAGGGGTCGGTGCAGTCGTTGCGTCAAGGCCTGGAGATGTAAGCTATGGGAGTGAGACAGGTGATATATGCCTTGGGGGTGCTGCTGGCGCTTTTTCTCTCGTCGCCGGTCATGGGGCAGGAGATCGGTGCTTTCAAAGCCCGGATGGCGGTTCCGTCCGAAGAGAAGGGGGCTGCGGTGAAGGTGCACGAATACGGCTCTGCCGCGCAGGCCGTGACGCTGTACGACCGTCTCGCCAAGCCGGCCGAGATTCCCGGTTATCGCATCCGTATATTCTTCGATAACGGACAGCATGCACGCAGCGAAGCGCTTGCCACGCAGGAGCGATTCCGGAACGAATTTCCCGGCATATCGACCTTCCTGGTGTACGAGAATCCCTCGTATATCGTGACCGTGGGTAATTGCGTCACGATCGACGAGGCGTTGATGTTGTGGAACAGCGTGCGACGGAGTTTCTCCACCGCTTTCCTGTGGCGGGGAAACATTCCCGTGGCCGATCTGTTGCAGGAGGGGCCTGCGGTGCCGGCAACGGAAGAGAAGGTCGAAGAGAACGCTTCAGAAACAAGGGTTTTACCGAATTAATCAATTGATAACCTATTAAAATTTAAACGCTATGAAAAAGTTGACGTTGGTTTGCCTCGTGGCTATGGCCGCTTTCGTGATGACCGCATGCGGTAACAGGAATGCAAAGAAGGCTGCCGAAGCACAGGTGGTTGAGACCGAAGTGGTAGCTGCCGAAGCTGCTGCATGCTGCGCAGATGCTGCTTGCGCTTGCGAGGAGTGCAAATGCGAAGATTGCAAATGCGCTGCCGAAAAGTGCGAGGAGTGCAAATGCGAGGAGTGCAAGTGCGGCGAGGCTTGCTGCGCTGAAACCGTAGTGGTTGAGGAGACTGCAACGGTCGAGGCCGAGTAAGGTCCGATGTACGGAGGGCTCCGAAAGGGGCTCTTTTCCGGAAGAGAAACGGCGAGAGGGATGGCCCCTTTCGCCGTTCTTGCGTGAAATGCGGTTTATTTGAATATCTTTGTACCTTGTAAAAGATAAAAGATGACCGAAAACCAAGATTTCGGCTCGCTCGGGCTCTCTCCGGAGATGCTTGCGGCAGTCGAAGCAAAAGGGTTCGAGCGCCCTACATCCATTCAAAGGCTCACAATCCCCATATTACTTAACGGCCAGAACGACATCATCGCCCAGTCCCAGACGGGAACGGGCAAGACGGCCGCATACGGACTGCCCGTTCTGCAGAACCTCGTGCGCGGAGCCGGCGGAGTGCAGGCCATCGTGTTGGTTCCCACGCGGGAACTCGCCCTGCAGGTGACCGAGGAGCTGATCTCCTATAACCGGGAGAAACGACTCTCCATCGCAGCCATCTACGGCGGTGCCTCCATGAGTGAACAGCTCAGGCGGCTCGCGAAGGGGGCCGACATCGTGGTGGGGACCCCGGGACGCGTACTCGACCATATCCGGCGCAGGACACTCGACCTCTCCGGCATCCGCTACCTCGTTCTCGACGAGGCCGACGAGATGCTGAACATGGGATTTATCGACGATGTCGAGGAGATCATGTCGCATACGTCCGACCGGCGGCGCGTGCTGCTCTTCTCGGCGACCATGCCGCAGCGCATCGTGAACCTTTCGCGCACCTACATGCACGAGGTGGAGATGTTGCGGGTGGAGTCGACGCAGCTTACGGCCGACCTGACCGACCAGATCTATTTCGAGGTGCGCGAGGCGGACAAGTTCGACGCACTGACGCGGATCATAGACATTACCCCCGAGTTCTACGGCATCGTCTTCAGCCGTACCAAGGTGGGAACGGACGAGCTCGTCAACCGGCTGCTCGAACGCGGTTATGCCGCCGAGGGGCTTCATGGCGACGTGTCGCAGGCCCAGCGCGAGAAGGTGCTCCGCAAATTCCGCAGCAAGCAGGTGAATATTCTCGTGGCGACCGATGTGGCGGCCCGGGGAATCGATATCAACAACCTCTCGCATGTGATCAACTACTCCCTGCCGCAGGATTCCGAGAGTTACGTCCACCGCATCGGGCGTACCGGCCGTGCGGGGAATCAGGGGACGGCCATCACGTTCATCTCCTCGTCGGAGATGCGGCAGTTCGGTTTTCTCCGGCGCGACATCAAGGTGGAGATCAGGCGGGAAGACCTTCCCACGCCGCAGGACATCGTGGCCGTCAAACGGCAGCGCATCAAGGATGAGTTGCAGGAGATCGTCGAAGGCGACAACTTCGCCGACTACGGCGACATGGCCGATGAGCTGCTGTCTTCCTATACGCCGGAAGTGGCGTTGGCGGCGTTGCTGCGTCTGGCTTTCCGGAGCGAACTCGACGAGTCCAACTATCCCGAAATACGCTCCTTCTCGGTGGATCGCCGAGGCACGGCACGGCTCTTCCTGGCCATCGGCCGGGAGGACGGCTACGACGTGCGGAAACTCGTTGCCCTGCTCAAACGCGAGTGCGGCCTGCGCGACAAGCATATCAACGACGTGAAGCTCGGCGACAGCTATTCGTTCGTCAGCGTGCCTTTCGAGGATGCCGAGCAGGTGGTGCGCAGGCTCAACAAGCTGCGTCGCGGGAACCGTCCGTTGGCGGAGATCGCCCAGCCGGCCGGAGCGAAGGGAGCGCCGGGCAAGGGAAAAGAGGAGGCTGCCGATGGAGGCGAGGGTTCGTCCGCCGCTTTTCGGGAAAGGCGGCCGGCGAGCCGTGGGCCGAAGAGGGAGCGTCGTTCCTACGGGGACGGCGGAACCGGAGAGGCCGAGCGGGGCGAACGCACGTTCGGGAAAAAGGAGCGCTCCGGGACTTTCCGCGGCGAGAAACCCGCAGGGAAGGGAAAGATGTCCCGTCCTGCGGAGCGACGTGCGGACGATGCAGTGGAGACTGTTTCGGCCGGTAACGGCGACGGAGGCTTCGACTGGTCGTTTTTTGAGAAGGACGGAAACCTGTGGGAGCGGCCGTCGAAAGGCAAGAAACGGAAATAGCACCTTACGGCCTCTTTTCGGGGCCGATCGACGAAGCATGACCGCCGTGCTGCCCCGGGGCAGCACGGCGGTTGCGGTACAGGCCGGTTGCGTTGCGGGGTGCGCAGGCCGATGCTCCTCGACGAAGTGTCGGGAAGGCATCCCGTTTTTGTCGTCGGACCTCGGATTCGCACCTCGGGGTGCGTTGGCGGCGAACGGAGGGCGGAAGAGGATGGCGGAAGCGTCGGGTGTGGGCGCTTCCCCGGAACGACCGGGTCGGTATGGCGGCCTGCGCAGGGAAATTCGGTAGCGGGCGGCCGTTTCTCCGGAAAGCCCGAAGGGCGGCGGCGTTCTCATGAAAATTGATCGGAGCCCTCCCCGGCAAATTCGGACGAGCGTAACCTCCGGCGGAGTCGGGCATGTGTTCGGCACGTATCCGGTATGGGGTATGTCCGATAGGTTTTTGGGGTGTCTGTTTCGGTCGGCGGGCTTTGCGCGGAGCGTTTTCGGTGCAGCGGCGGTTGCGGGGGATTATTCCCGTGGTGCCGATATTTTCAGACACAACCGTTTTCCGCTTTTCGGATTTTCCGCCTCTCGGCGTCCGCCTGCCGTTTCCGGGTGCAGCACCGGCTGCGTGCATCACGGGAAGCGCACCTCGGCAGGTTTCGTCGTAACGAATGCAAAAGGCTGTCCGTCGGTAGACGGACAGCCTTTTACGTGCGGGCGCCTTACCGGCGCACCTTTTGTTTACATCATGCCCATGCCGTTCATGCCGGGGGCACCTGCCGGCATCGGGGGCAGGGGCTCCTTCTTCTCGGCCAGCACGCACTCGGTGGTGAGGAACATGGAGGCGATCGAAGCGGCGTTCTCAAGCGCTACGCGAGCCACTTTGGTCGGGTCGAGGATGCCCGCTTCGAGCATGTCCTCGTAACGGTCGCTGCGGGCATTGTAGCCGAAAGCACCTTTCCCTTCGCGCACCTTGTTGACAACGACCGAACCTTCGCCGCCGGCGTTGGCTACGATCTGGCGGAGCGGCTCTTCGATGGCCCTCTTCACGATGGCGATACCGGTGGTCTCGTCGTCGTTCTCGCCTTTGAGCTGCTCGAGCGCCGCCGAGGCACGGATGTAGGCTACGCCGCCGCCGGGAATGATACCTTCCTCTACGGCTGCGCGGGTCGCTGCGAGCGCATCCTCTACGCGGTCTTTCTTCTCTTTCATCTCCACTTCGGTGGCTGCACCCACGTAGAGTACCGCTACGCCGCCTGCCAGTTTCGCGAGCCGCTCCTGCAGCTTTTCGCGGTCGTAGTCGGACGTGGTGGTTTCGATCTGCTTGCGGATCTGAGCCACGCGGGCCTTGATGGTCTCCTTGTCGCCGGCACCGTCCACGATGGTGGTGTTCTCCTTGTTGATGGTCACCTTATCGGCCGTACCCAGCATTTCGAGCTTCACATCCTCCAGCCGGTATCCCTTGTCGGCGGTGATGTAGGTACCGCCCGTGAGGGTGGCGATGTCTTCGAGCATCTCCTTGCGACGGTCGCCGAAGCCGGGAGCTTTCACTGCGGCGATCTTGAGGGTACCGCGCAGTTTGTTCACTACCAGCGACGAGAGCGCTTCGCCGTCCACATCCTCGGCGATGATCACGAGCGAACGACCGTTCTGTGCCACCGGTTCGAGGACGCTCATGATCTCCTTCATGGTGGAGATCTTCTTATCGGTGATGAGGATGAGCGGCTTGTCGAGCTGGGCTTCCATCTTTTCGGTGTCGGTCACGAAGTAGGCCGAGATGTAACCCCGGTCGAACTGCATGCCTTCCACTACCTCTACGGTCGTTTCCGTGCCTTTGGCCTCTTCCACGGTGATGACGCCTTCCTTGTTCACCTTGCTCATGGCCTCGGCGATGAGCGAACCGATCGTGTTGTCGTTGTTGGCCGAGATGGTGGCTACCTGTTCGATCTTCTCGATGTGGTCGCCTACCGCCTGGCTCTGCGTGCGGAGGTTCTCCACCACGGCAGCGACGGCCTTGTCGATACCCCTCTTGAGGTCCATCGGGTTCGCGCCTGCGGTGACGTTCTTGATACCTACGCCGATGATGGCCTGTGCGAGCACCGTAGCGGTCGTGGTACCGTCGCCGGCATCGTCATTGGTTTTGGAGGCTACCTCCTTGACGATCTGTGCGCCCATGTTGGCGAACGGCTCCTCGAGCTCCACCTCCTTGGCCACCGACACACCGTCCTTGGTGATGTGCGGTGCACCGAACTTGCGGTCGATGATCACATTCCTGCCCTTCGGGCCGAGCGTTACCTTCACCGCGTCGGCGAGTGCGTCGACGCCCTCTTTCAGAAGCTCGCGGGCTTCCGCATTGTATTTTATCTCTTTAGCCATGGCTGTATGGTTTTTATTTTAATGGTGTGAAATGAGTTAGATGATCGCGAAGATGTCGCTCTGGCGCATGATGAGGTAGGTTTCTCCCTCCACGGTCACTTCCGTGCCCGCATATTTGCCGTAGAGTACCTCGTCGCCCTCCTTGACCTCCATCTTCACTTCGGAAGTGCCGGGACCTACCGCCACGACCTTGCCTGCAAGCGGTTTCTCTTTTGCGGTGTCGGGAATGATGAGGCCTGCCGCCGTCCTCTCCTCAGCCGGATTGGGCTGTATCAAAACTCTGTCTGATAACGGTTTGATGTTCATGACTTTGTTTATTTAGGTTTGATATGTCGTATCGTGTTCTTCGTTGCGTTGCGGGCGCTTTCGCACTTGCGCGAGCATCTGCAACACATTGTATGCCAAATGGGGAGAGGTGTACAAACTGTCACCTGCGGGCTGTCAGCCTGTCAAGGACGTGTCGCGAGGGGTGACAGAATTGCAGGTTCGTTGCGCTTTTGTCTGCGAATATAACACGATTTCTCGTTTCCGTAAAAATAGAGGTTGCGGTCGGGGAAATCCATGGATCTGTCCATAAAAAAGTCGTATATGTTGCATTTGTATTTGTGTGAATAAAATGTGAAATAATATGAACAATCAATTTATATGTAGTATTTTAATATTATATTTGTTTTCGTATGGATGTCGGACGATTCATGCAGATGAGATGCAATAACCTTTAAACGACTAACTTATCATGAAAAAGCAATTTATTCTCAGGAGCTTCACAGGGTGCGCTCTGGTGCTTTTCGCCCTGTCGGCCTGCAGGCAGCCGGAACAGGAAAAGATTCAGTATGTCAGTCTCAGCCAGGCGGGGTGTACGTTTCCCGGTACGGGGGGCGACCCCCTGGTGATTACGGTCGAAACCTCTCCGGCGCGTTGGACGACGGAGGTTTCCGCCTCGTGGGTGAAGGCGGAACCCGGCGCCGACGGCACTATGCTCGTCCTCTCGGTGGACGACAATCCTGCGGCGATGGAGCGGAGCGCGACCGTTACGGTGAAGGCCGCCCGTGCATCGCAGCAAATTGCCGTCTGCCAATTGGCGCCCGACCTCTCCATCAACCGTTTCCGCAAGGAGCGGGCGTTCCAGAACGGCGGTGTGGTATCGCCCGGCGGCAGGTACATCGGCGGGTTCACGAACAAGGCGATGGGGGGCGATGCCTGGGACTACCATCCGGTCATCATCGACACCGAAACGGGAGAGCGGATCGACCTGGGTCCCTTCCCCTCTTCGCTGCTCACCTGCAGTCAGCCCTTTGCCATTACCGATTACGGTCAGCTCTTCATCTCCGACCACCGAAACGGCGGCTCGATCCTTTTCGAGCTGAACGGCGACTACATGCTCTCCGGCGTGCCGGAGGGGGGCGTGGATCGGGGTTGCGTGATGGGCGTTTCGGCCGACGGTTCCAAATGGGTGGGGTATGCCCGCCGGGAGAAACAGGCGGGAGAGCGCCTCAATCCCTACTGTCCGGTGATCTGGGAGAACGGCCGGGGGCGGATACTCCCCCTGCCTGCGAAGAATTTCAAGGGACAGGAGTTCGTCGTGGGAGCCATGGCACGCGGCATCTCCGCCGACGGCTCGGTCGTCTACGGTACGACATGGGAAAACAGCGACGGCGCCATGATCTACTGGAAGGAGGACCGGGTGCGGTATGTCGGCGAGGATGTGCACGAGATCAAGTCGGTGACCGTAGAGGACGAGACCTTCTACTATGCCGACGGGATGGTCTGCCAGGCCGAAATCTATAAGATGAGTCCTTCGGGAGAGTGGATCTCCGGCGCCTACCAGAAGATTGTGCTGAACGACGATTACTCGGTTTCGGCATCCGTCTGTCCGGCCTTCTACAATACCGAAACGGAGAAGACCGTCGTACTGGAGGAGTTCGACGGCGCCAAGGGAGTGCATGTGACCGATGAGGGGATTGCGTTCATCGCGCTGCCCATGGCCGGAGGCATGGTGTACGATCTCGATGCGGGCGTCACGCTGGGTACGGTGGCCGAATGGGTGTACGCCGAATACGGCCTCATCATTCCTTCCGACATCTTTATCAAGTATGTTTCGCCGGACGGCAGGGTGGTGCTCGGTACGGGTGTCGAACAGCCGGCAGGCTCGAAGGGACGCATCTATCCGTGGTACATCATTCCTCCCACCAGGTAGCGCTACGCCTCTGTCCCTGAAAATGCGCACGGGATTGTTCGACCGGTGGGACGGCATCGGGAGATGCGGGAGTCCGCCGGAGGAGCGGGACTCGGATATTTCGGATTCAACTAACCTAAAATGAACGGATTCAACCATGAAAAAAAGATTGTTCATGATCGTCGCGGCCTCTCTTGCGGCCGCATCGTGTACCCCGAAGGGGCAAGGGGAGGAGGCTTCGCTCGACCTATCGCCCGCGTCGCTCTTCTTCGCAGCGGAGGCGGCCTCGCCGCAGGAGGTTGCGGTACGGGCCGTGGGGGTCGGATGGGAATACAAACTTGCCGGAAGCGCCTCGGAATGGGTGGAGGTGACCGCCGACCATGAGAAGGGAATACTGACGGTGGCCGTGGCGGATAA
>ERZ777011.1029-NODE-1029-length-34390-cov-4.036144_pt1 | contig 34390 bp, 29 predicted proteins | sample MGYA00374964_ERZ777011 | MGnify/ENA primary metagenome ERZ777011 (study PRJEB29310, sample SAMD00008975) | mouse gut metagenome | study: EMG produced TPA metagenomics assembly of the Metagenome analysis of fecal microbiota from mouse which was promoted...
CCAATAGAAAGTTTGGAAGTTTTCTTCCAAACTTACACCCCCTGTATACCGCAAGCCGTGCTTGCGGTACTGCCACCAATAAATAGTTTGGAAATTTTCTTATAAAGGCAATAAATACCAGGCATCCTCTCCTGATTTTTTAATTTCGCTCTCGTCCACTCCAAGTTCTCTTGCCAGAATTTCCACCACCCTTGGATTGCAAAAGCCCGACTGGCAGCGTCCCATTCCCGCGCGTGTACGCCGCTTAATGCCGTCGGTGGTTGTGGCTCCTAAGGGTCTGTGTATTGCCTCTAATATCTCGCCCTCCGTAACCATCTCGCAGCGGCAGATTACCTTACCGTAAGCCGGATTTTCTTTGATTTTTGCATGGCGCTCCTGTTCGCTGGCAAGAGCCATATTCACTATGCCCTCTCTGGTACTCACAAAATCCTGCTTTTCCTCGGGGTTAAGCATCTTCTTTATCATATCCGCCACATACTCTCCCGTTGCCGGCGCGCAGGAAAGACCCGGGGACTCCATACCGGCCACGTCAATGAATCCGGGAGCATCCGCCACTTCCTCAATCACAAAATCGTCTATGGGCCTTCCCTGGTCAGCGCCGCCTTCCGCTACGCTTCTTTCAAACTTTGTGATATGAGCCCGCAATCCTGAAAAAGAAGTGATAACCTGCCTTCCTGGAATCCCCTTAACACTGAGCGCCGCTTTTTGCGTTACCTGTCCCAGTCCTTCCCGGGTTGTCTCCTTCCCGTCCTTATCCGAAATATCCGTTGCCGTAGGGCCTGTCAATAAATTTCCGTGTACGGTGGGCGTTACCAGTATGCCTTTTCCCAATGCGGTGGGCAGCTGGAACAGGGTATGGCTCGCCATATTCCCCACATTTTTATCGTAAAGAAGATATTCTCCCTTCCTGGGGGTAATCTCCATCTTATTTTCACTGACCATATTGTGGATTTGATCCGCATACACTCCGGCGGCATTGACCACCACTTTGGTCTCTAATGTCTCCTTATTTGTCTTTACCAGATAACCCGTCTCCTGCTTTTGGATATCTGTCACCATCCGGCCAAACTTAAACTCCACCCCGTTGACGGAAGCGTTTTCCGCAAACGCAATGGTAATTCCAAAGGGACAGACAATACCCCCCGCAGGCACATAAAGAGCCGCCACGGCCTCGTCACCTACGTTAGGCTCCTTCTTAAGAAGCTCCTCTCTTTCTATAATGCGAAGCCCTTCCACTCCATTTGCTTCTCCCCTTGCTTTTAATTCTTCCAACCGGAACCGATCCTTTTCATCAAAGCAAAGGACAATCGAACCGTTTTGTTTGTAAGAAAAATCAAGCTCCTCTGCCAAAGCCGCCATTCTCCGATTCCCCAGCACATTCAGTTTTGCCTTTAAGCTTCCCGGTTCCGCATCATAACCGGCATGAACGATACCGCTGTTAGCCTTAGAAGTGCCCTCACAGACGTCAGACGCTTTCTCAAGAACCAGTGTTTTTAACTTGAAGCGGGATAATTCCCTGGCAACAGCGCATCCGTTTACGCCTGCGCCAATCACAATTACATCATACATATCCTTATCCTTTCTTATACCAATTCATTTTCTCTTTCTTTACTTAAGCCAAAAGCAGCCATACAAAAAATATATTTAATTTGTATGGCCGCTTCTTTTGAGTCGTATAACAAGCTATTCCGTTTTTCTGTCATATAGCAACTAAGAATTTTTACCAGGTCAAAACCTCATGCCCATTTTCCGTCACCGCTATTGTAACTTCCCACTGGGCGGAGGGTTTTCTGTCTTTCGTGTACACGGTCCATCCGTCGTCTTTGTCCGTGTATATTTCACATGTACCCATATTTACCATAGGCTCTATGGTGAACACCATCCCGGGAACCATCAGCATCTCCGTTCCGGCGCTGGTAACATAGCTGACAAAAGGCTCCTCATGGAACTCCAGACCGATGCCATGGCCTCCTATTTCAACCACTATGCTGTAGCCGTTTGCCTTCGCATGATCGTTCACTGCCTGGGCCATGTCCCCTAAAAAGCTCCAGGGCCTGACCATGGCAATTCCTTTTTCCATACATTCCCGGGTAACCTCCACCAGCTTTTTCTTTTCTTCGCTTACCTCGCCGATACAATACATTCTGGAAGAGTCCGAATAATATCCTTTGTATAAGGTAGACACATCCACATTTACAATATCGCCTTCCTTTAACAGGATATCTTTTGAGGGAATACCGTGGCAGACCACCTCATTGATGGAGGTACATACACTTTTGGGAAATCCTTCATAACCAAGAGGAGCAGGGATTCCGCCCATCTCAACCGTCATGTTGTGTACCAGGTCATCTACCTCCTGGGTACTTACACCAGGGCCAATCATCCTTCCCACCGCATCTAGTACCGCAATGTTTATAACACTGCTTTCCCTGATGCCTTCAATTTGTTCCTTTGTTTTCAAGATATCTCTGCCGGGTACTATATGCCCCTGTAATTCATAACGGCGAATCTTATCGTCTGTCGCCATATGACAAGTTTTATACTTTTTTCCACTGCCACACCAGCAGGGATCATTTCTGCCTATCTTTTCCATCGCTGCATCTATTCTTTTCTTCTTTTTCTTTAAACGCTTTCATAAATCTGGAAATATTTACGCTTATGCTGCGCTTTTTAAATACTGCCGAACCGGCTACACAAATATCTGCGCCGGCGTCTATTACCTCTCTTACGTTCTTCTTGCCAATGCCGCCGTCCACTTCTATTTTTACGGGCAGTCTTCTTTCATCAATATAATCCCGAAGCTGTCTGATTCTTTGATAGGCTTCCGGCATAAAAGGCTGTCCGCCAAAACCCGGCTCAACACTCATAATAAGAACCATTTCCACCCTGTCCAGATAGGGGTAAACCGCCTCCACAGGAGTCCCCGGCTTAATGGAGATTCCGGCTTCTACGCCTAAAGCGTGTATTTCTTCTATTGCCTTTTCGGCACATCCGGTCGCTTCCAGGTGAAACGTGATTCCGTCCGCGCCGCATTCCACAAATTCCTTAAGGTATCTCTCGGGCTCCGTAATCATCAGATGCACGTCAAAAAACTGTTCGCTGGTTCCCCTGATGGATTTCATAAGAGGCATACCAAAGGATATACTTGGAACAAAGACGCCGTCCATCACGTCAATGTGGAGATACTTAGCACCTGCCTTTTGAGTTTCCAAAATCTGCTGTCCCAATATATTAAAGTCCGCCGCAAGAAGAGATGGCGCTAAAATGTACATAATAATACCCCTCTGCCTTTACTTCAGGAATCCTTTAATCTGCTCGTAAATCCCCTTGCCGTCCAGTTTGTATTTTTCAACCAGCGCTTCCGCTGACCCTGACTCTCCGAATACATCCTGCAGACCAATCTTCATCACCGGCACGGGATACGACTTGCAGACCGCGTCGCACACCGCGCTGCCCAATCCTCCGATAACGGAATGTTCCTCCGCCGTCACAATTTTACCGGTTTTCTTAGCAGATTTTATAATAAGCTCTTCATCCAAAGGTTTAATGGTGCAGATATTGATTACCTCCGCATTTATCCCGTCAGCCGCCAGCATCTTAGCCGCTTCCAGCGAATTTCCCACGCAAATACCGGTGGCGACAATGGTAAGGTCCGTGCCTTCGCGCACTACGGTTCCTTTTCCCATTTCAAAATGATAATCCGGCCTGTCATTGATCACCGGACAGGCTGCGCGTCCAAACCGCAAATATACGGGGCCTTCATATTCCGCCGCTGCTAAAACCGCCGCCTTTGCTTCAATGCTGTCCGCCGGGCACATTACCACCATCCCCGGAATTGTCCGCATCAGGGCAATATCTTCATTACATTGGTGGGAAGCCCCGTCCTCTCCTACGGTAATGCCCGCATGGGTTGCGCCTATTTTAACATTTAAATGAGGATAACCTACCGAATTTCTGACCTGCTCAAAAGCCCTGCCCGCCGCAAACATCGCAAAGCTGCTGACAAAAGGGATCTTCCCTGTTGTGGCGAGTCCTGCTGCCACGCCTACCATATTGCCCTCGGCAATACCGCAGTCAATATGCCTGTCCGGAAAAGCTTTCTTAAACACTCCCGTCTTAGTAGCTTCCGCCAAATCGGCGTCTAAAACCACTATATCAGGATTTTTGGCTCCAAGCTCTAAAAGGGCATCTCCGTAGCCTTCTCTGGTTGCAATCTTTTTTGCCGTATTCTCCGCCATTTATGCTTCCTCCTTCAAAAGCTCTTCGCCAATTTTTTCGAGATCTGCCATTGCAATTTCATACTGCTCATCATTAGGCGCTTTGCCATGCCATCCCGCCTGGCCTTCCATAAAAGAAACGCCCTTTCCTTTCAGACTATGGGCAATAATTGCCGTAGGCATTCCTTTTGTTTCCCTTGCCTCCTGAAAAGCAGCCCGGATAGCGTCAAAATCATGAGCATCCATATTGATTACATGAAAGTTAAACGCTTCAAACTTTTTATCTATGGGATAAGGTGAACAAACCTCATCCACAGGACCGTCAATCTGCAGCCCGTTATTATCCACAATCACCACAAGATTATCCAGCTTACGGTGTCCGGCAAGCATGGAAGCTTCCCAAACCTGTCCCTCCTGAATCTCACCGTCGCCAAGCAGCGTATAGACACGAAAATCTTTCTTGTCCATCTTTCCGGACAGCGCCATGCCTACCGCCGCCGATATGCCCTGACCAAGGGAACCGGTTGACATATCCACACCGGGCACATGCTGCATACAGGGATGCCCCTGCAGATATGACCCAAGCTTGCGCAGCGTCACAAGATCCTCTACCGGGAAAAAGCCTCTGTTTGCCAGTGCGGAATACAGGCCGGGCGCCGTGTGGCCTTTAGACAATACAAAACGATCTCTGTCCTCCATCCTGGGGTTTGCAGGATCTACATTCATCTCCTCAAAATAAAGATAGGTATAAATATCCGCTGCGGACAAAGAACCTCCCGGGTGGCCTGCCTTTGCACTGTGAACCGCCGTTACAATGCCCTTGCGCACTTCATTTGCGGTTTTTTTGAGCTCCAGATTGTTCATCGATATCCTCCATTCTCGCCAATAGCCCGCGAATTAAAGCGCGGGCACAAATATCTGTGTTCAAATACTGTAATATTTTATCATATTATAAATCAATCGTCTATACACATGAAAAATCATTTTTTCGCCGCCGTCAAATAAAAGGCTGTTTCCGGGTCATGAATTTTTGGGCTTCCGCTCTCATATAATCAAATGAATAATTTTGTGAGGTCATCCCCTTGTTACAGATAAAAAAATGGAGTCTGAAGCAGCGCCTGCTTTTCTTTGGCCTGTCCGCTTTTGCCATTGCTTTTGTTTTTACTTCTATCCTGTTTACCAGTGACAGCCGCCGTTTTCAGGCTTTAACGGAAGACTTGTTTTATTCCGAGCTTTCCGGAAATATGTTAAATCTACATTATACACTGGCATATCCTGAAAAATATGGTTTTACGGACGAGGTACTTTTGCCTTCTTACGGCGCTAAATCAGGCTCCGAATCAGACAAAGATGGTGCAACCACCGGAATTCAATCCGCTCTGAATCGGCTCTCCAAAATATCTCCCAACCGCTTAAAGGAGGATGACGCCTATGCTTACCAGTTGTTAAATCGTTATTTAACCCTCCGTCTTTCCGGTTCTTCCTACGAGTATTACGACGAACCTCTTTCCCCTTCCTCAGGAATGCAGTCCGGCCTTCCTATTCTTCTGGCCGACTACACCTTCCGCTCCCCGAAGGATGTGGAGGATTACCTGCATATATTAGATCAGACCGACACCTACTTTGACGGTCTTATTCAATATGAAAAGGAAAAGGCCGAACATGGATTATTCATGTCCGACTCCGCCGCCGGAGACGTGATAGAGCAATGCTGCTCGATTATGGATAAAGAAGCTCTCTCCCGCGGCACCCACTTTCTTCATACCACTTTCGAGGAACGCTTAGACGCCCTGGAGCAGGAAGGGAGCATCTCTAAGGAGCAAAAGGCTCAGTGGATCTCTGAAAACGACCGGCTCCTCACCACCGTTATGGCGCCTGCCTATGAAAGGATGGCAGATGCCTTTACCGTTTTGCAGGGCAGCGGCCTGAATGACAAGGGCCTTTGCTATTTCCCGGAGGGGAGCTCTTACTATGAATATCTCCTTGCCTCCGCCACGGGATCTAATCGCAGCATTGACGAAATAAAAACCCTCCTTTTTGAAAATTTCCGGGAAAATTTTACCGCCATGGCCTCGCTCCTTGGCCAGTATCCGCAATTGGCATCCGCCTTTACAAACAGCGACGCAGCCTTTCCCTACGTAACGCCGGAGGAAATGCTGGACGATTTGAAAAACCGCATGGCGGCCGACTTTCCGCCTTTTCCCGAATCGGAGGAAGCAGAGCAAATTCATTATACCATTAAAAGCGTTTCCCCCTCTATGGAGGACTATTGCAGTCCTGCCTATTATCTGACCCCACCCATAGACGATATGAGCGGCAACATTATCTACATTAACCATAAAAATTCGCCTGACGCCCTGACCTTGTATACCACCTTAGCCCATGAAGGCTATCCCGGCCATCTGTATCAGACGGTTTACAGCCAGCTTTACATGAACCAGAACAATACCTCCTGCATACGATACCTGCTGCATTATGGCGGCTATGTGGAGGGCTGGGCGCTTTATGTGGAGAATCTTTCCTATGATTACGCAAAGTCGCTGGTTTCAGACCCCTTAACTGCCGCCTGGTATGAAGCCTGCCGTCTGAACCGCAATATTCAGCTGTGCCTTTATTCCATGTTAGACATTGCGATACATTATGAAGGCGCCACTCTTTCAAAAGCCCAGGCTATTTTGCGAAAAGCAGGCATTACCGACCCCAAAGCCGCATCCGCTATTTATGACTATATCGTGGAGGAACCGGTAAACTATCTGAAATACTACCTTGGTTTTCTTGAATTTCTTTCTTTAAGAGACACAGCCCGCAATTTATGGGGCGATGAGTTTAGCCTCTCGCGTTTCCATCAGTTTGTTTTGGAAACGGGGCCCTCCGATTTTCAGGGATTAAATGACAAATTAAGGCTGCGGTAATCTTATCCCGCAGCCTTACGCCAATCATCTTTCATAATGAATCCGCCAAACCCCCAATATTCCTTTCATCCATACACTGATAATGAATCATATCCTCGTCTATATGAATCACCAACAAATCATTGCCGTATTTTTGGGCTAAAAACTGAAGCTGATCCGCTATATCCTCCTCGCTCATCAAAAAAAGTCTTTCAAGGCCGGTTTCCTCCCAAAATTCCTCAATACCCTTTATCATTCCTTTCAGGCACTCGTCACGCTTTCCAACCTCTAACTTATCTTTATCCTTCATATGATACGTAAACCGATAGTCCAAAGTACACCACCCAAGCCCGTCTCCTGACTGTTTTGTCATGCACTTTCCTGTATATTCAGGGTCTTCTTCCGTCTTTTTTGTATGTTCACTTTGTATCTTGCGTGAATTTTCCATTCTGGAAAACCATAGGGTGAAAGCAACAAAATCTTTTTCTTCCTCCGTCAGCGCCACGGCATAATCTTCCAGAGCCCCATCCATACCAACCCGTTCCATTCGCTCATAATCTTCATTGCACCATGTGAGAATAGCAGCGTTAAAATCCGCCACAGACATTTTTTTGTAATCGGACAATATATATTTTTGCAGGGAAGCATAATCCTCTTTGCTTCCATTGGGAAAATCTCTCTTTTCCTCTTCAAAATTTTCTTCTTCCAGAGCAAATACGCTATCCTTAGCGGAAAGTCCGTTATTCCTTCTGATGTTATCCCATACCTTTTGCTCTTCTTTCGCTGCGGGCCTTAGTCCCGTTGCCTCCCCCTTCTCATAAACGACATATAATTCCACCGCATCCCCGGCATACAGACCATCTCCCGTATGTTCCGATATCCACATTCCCCTTTCTTCATCTACAATCCCTCTTACCTCAGTTCCATTCCAATACATTTTCAGGCCATTTCCCGGATTATCCTCAAGAGGAATATATTGATAGGTCAAACCAAATTCCAGATAGGGAGCCAGCGTTTCAGCCCACAGCTCTTTCGACTGGGTGTTCACGTCATTTTCCCAACCTTCTTCTAATGGAAGCAAAGAATATGCCACAGAGACCTCTAACTTGTCCGAGCTGTACTTCTTTTCAATTTGATTCACTATTTCCCTGACATCCCTTTGCAAATTTGCCTGATCAGACAGCTCCTCCTCCGTTCTGCTCTGTAAAAAGCTTCTCATATCCTCCCGGATAAGTAAACGGGCATCCCGGTATTCTTCCACTTTTAATTCATCAGGTTTCAAAATATGGAAGCTTATCACATACTCCAGCGAAGCCTGCTCGCGGCCTTCCGGCTCCAAATTCGTTGCCACGGCTCCGTTAAATTCCCTTGTCTGCCATCTTTCCGCCGTCAACGGTTCAAATACATGATAAAAATAATCCATATACGCATTTAAAGCATCGGCTTCTTTTCCTTCCTCCATCTGAATGGTATACTCTGACTTAGCAAAATCTTCTATTAAATCCCTGTACTCCCTCGTATCCGTCAGTTCCCAGGCCTTCTCCTGAAACTCGGTCACCGTCATAGATTCATATCCCTCAAACCACAGCGCCAACAATTTTTCGCTTTCAGCATCGCTAAGGTCTTCAAAGGGAAGCCTTTTCAAATAATTCCTTCCGGAATCTGCCATTGCCGAAGTAGCAAACACGATTGCCATAATTAAAACCAGAATTAACCCTGCAAAAACTGCAGATGTAGATGTCTTTTTCATTTTCATAATCGCCAGAATCCTTTCCTCCATCGCACTTTTACCTGTAGCATTTTTGCTGAAACTATTCCAGAGAGGAATCAGCCCGCTTTTCTTTTCCTCCATTTGAATAAGCGTCCGGGCATAAGAAGCTTTGGACTTTTCCCCAAATTTTCGAATCACTTCCTCATCACAGGAAATTTCTAAATCACGATTTAATAAATTGTACATAATCCATACCGCCGGATTAAACCAGTGAACGCACAGGGCTGCCGCCATCAGTATTTTTGTAACCCCATCAAATCTTTTTATGTGGATAAATTCATGGGCAAGAATATAGGAAAGCTGCTCTTCTTCCTGCCAATCTATTGTTTCCGGTATTAATATAACAGGTGCTATTATTCCATAAGTAAGCGGTGCATCAATCAATTTTGACTGCCGTATGGAAATCCTGCGCTTTGTAGGACACCTGTTTATCCGGTTTTGTGACATTTCACGGTCAACAGGCATAGAAATATCAAATTCCTTACGACATTTCACATAAACGTATACAAAATATACCGCAAATATAATAACACCAGTTATATAAATTATCTTCCAAATTGGAAAAACTGCTTCTTTTCCTGATTTACTTTCGTATTTGCTCTGAACAGCGTCTTTTTGTCCGGTATCTGTTTGACCGGTCTCTCCCCGGCCGGTATATTCCACCGTATCATCCGTGCTTTTCCATACGCTATTTCCTTCAATAGAAGCGGTTTCATGATTTATTCCATTATCTTCTGCATTTTCTGACAATATATTTTCCTTTTCCTCCCGTCTTTCCTGCTTTTCCATGCGAATCGGCAACACAATCTGTCCTGATGGAATTTCCTCCATCACACCAATTATATTCTTTATGTGCTCACTTCTCTGTGCCAGAGAATAAATACTAAAAGGAGACGAAACCGACAGGGGCATAAGCAGCCTGACCAAAGCAATTATCCACAATACCAAAAAAATTTTCTTTGGGAGACGATTTATCAATATTGCGCGAATGAAAATAATCAACAAAATGATGACAGCAGCTGAAAAACTCATCTGCAATAAACTTATAAAAGAAAACATAACTACACCCCCTGTATCACAGGCTCAGCCTATAATATTTTTGTTAACAAATAATATTATCGAAAATTAAAAGTAGATTTATCTATATTGTCAAGTATTATTCCCGCATATTGCACCCGAAAAGCTCATTCTAAGCTGCCTACAATCTGCTTAAGCTTTTCAATTTGGGCTTCTGATAATTTTTTCCTTCCAAGTAATGCGGAAAAAAGCTTGTCCACCGAACCGTCATAAATCTTATTGATTAGCTCATCGGTCTCCGCCTCCTGTACTTTTTCTTTTGGAATTAATGCATGACACATAAAATTGGGCTCCGACCTCTCAATAGCGCCTTTCTTGATACAGCGCTTAATCAACGTATAGGTGGTGTTGATATTCCACCCCACCTCTTTGGTAAGCGCATTCGCTATGTATTTCGCGGTACAATCTCCCTCTCGCCATAATACATCCATCACTTTCAACTCCGAATCAAAAAGTTTAATGTCCATTTAATCTCCCTCTCTAATCAATTTAAACACCTGTAACATTTCGCATATTTCATTTTTAGAGACACTCTACATTCAACATACTTAAATCTCATTGATAAATATTTTGAAATCATATAAGACTGCAGTAGTATATGCTTGCCAATATACTACTACGGTCTTATGCATAAGTCAATAGCCACAATGAATTATATTAATTTTGATTACGAAAATGTAACAATAAAATTTAAATCACAATTATATTTATTAATTTATTTCACTTTGGGTTTTCAAACGATAAGACGGGTTTAAGATTTTATTATAGGCGACTACTTTTAACTGAGATTTATTTTAATCGATATTAAAATTGCTTAAATTATTTCTTATTGGAATATTTGCACTTTTGTCAAAAATATAATTCTTACTGTGTTCTTTACCAATATTAGCTTCGCGGCAATCCCTCATACACACGTTCAGCCAAGGATTCTTTTTGACAAGATTTCCAAGGATACGTGTTGTTTCCGCCATATCAGTATACCGGCATTTCCAAAACTTTGAGAATATCACAATTTTCACCGGGATCCTCATCATCAACCCAGTGCCATGAATAAATTTGTTCAAGAAAATCATGTTTATCTTCCAATTCCAACATGCCTACTTCAAGACAACCAAACTTGTCCTCACCGCCTTTGAACACAAATCTATATGGGTTGTTGCTGGAATTTTTGACACTGCCTCGCGATTGGAAAAGGCTCCTTCCGCAACTCTGCGCAAATTTACCAAAGCCTCATAAGGCACGGTTTTTTTAACCTCAATAATGGAACTGTACATATTTTTCCTCCCTGTCTTGCCGGCAACCCTCGAATTTGGGTGCAAGCACGGATTTGTAGTGTTCTTTTCATTCAGTATATAAGATTTTATACCGGGGTTCAAGCCGGAATTAAAATATTGCATTTATGTCGCTATCATTCCTGCCAGTACAACGCTTGCCACAATCCCTGCCAATGTGGACAAGAGCGCCCCCGTCAAAGTATATCTTGTCTTAGTTACCTTAGCGGCAATAAAATATACGCTCATGGTATAAAAAATTGTCTCCGTGCAGCTCATCATAATAGAGGTAATCAGGCCAATCATCGAGTCTGTCCCATAGTTTTTAAAGATATCCAGCACCAGCCCTGTAGCCGCCGACGAAGAAAACATCTTAATAAACGCAAGCGGAACCAATTCCCCCGGAAACCCCACCAAATTACTGAGCGGCCGCACCAAATTTCCCAAAAAGGTTAAAAATCCCGAAGCCCGCAAAATTCCCACCGCGGTCATAAGCGCCACAAGAGTAGGCATAATACCTACCACCGTTTTAAGCCCCTCCTTGGCTCCCTTTACAAAGTCCTCATATACATTTGTCCTGCTGGCCACTCCGTAGGCAACAATATAAAAAATAAGAACCGGTATAATAATATTTGAAATATTAGACAAAACAGAAGCCATATCTTGTATCCCCTGCATTTCACATCCTCTACAATATATGGCTTCTCCCTTTAATATATGCTTTTGTACCTTTATCCGCTCCGTCCTATGGCTGAATGACCGGCTTTATACATGTCTGTCACACGCCTATCCGAATTATGCGAATTCATTGCCCACAAAAGTCAGAAACCACCCGCACGGCCGCTTCCCCCGTAAGCGCGTCTCTTTTCTTATAGTCAAAGAGAACGAAAGCCGGAGATTCCCTCCTTGTTTGAAGGCAATCTATATCTTCCTCCCATACAGGGTAAAAAAATACATCCATATGCGTCATTTTCATAGTTTGTCTGGCGTGAAAGCCGCTATACTCCTGCAAAAATTCCGGCTTATTTTCTTCCTTTTGGTAAAATTCCCATATAGATTCCCTGTAAGAAGATAAATCCGCGCCAAAATGAGGCCGGCTTTTTGCATTTTCCCTTAAATAATAATCAAAGGTAAAAAGTTCCCTGAGCAGTCCTTCCTTTTCAGGCGCCTTACCGAGGGCAAAGTCAAGGAGTACCTGGTAGCGGTAACTTCTTGCGGGGGAATTGGTAAAATACCCCTTTTCCTCATAAAAGGAGGCCAGCTGCCAAAACATCTCAAAAGGGCCCTGAAAGCTTCTTACCAGCACCGGCAGAATGTGGGTAAACTGGTTGGAATTATAATAAAGCTCCACCATTTCCTCTATTTGTTTAAGTTTCAAAATCCCTCCGTAAGAAATCCACCTGGTGGAAAGCACCTCATAAGGCGGCCGGCTCTGGTAAACAATGCCATATTCATCCGCCCTCTCCCAAATTCCGGTTCCCTTTAGCACTTTTAAAAATCCCAATTGAAGCTGATGGGGTTTCATGGCGTACACGTCGTTAAAGGATTTCCCAAAGCTGTCAAAATCCTCAAAAGGCAGCCCGGCTATCAAATCCAGATGGATATGGATATTATGACAGCTCCGTATACGCTCCGCCGCCTCGCCAATACGGGCTATATCTGCGCTTCGGTTAATCTCCCTAAGGGTACGCAGATTCGTCGACTGCACGCCAATTTCCAGTTGAATCAGCCCGGGTCTCATCTGTCCCAACAGGTCAAGTTCTTCTTCCCGCATAATATCTGCAGCAATTTCAAAATGAAAATTTGTGACGCCATTGTCATGTTCTTTGATATACTTCCATATCTTCATGGCATGAACATAGTTGCAGTTAAAAGTTCTGTCCGTCAGCTTTACCTGCGGAACCTTTTTATCCAGGAAAAACTGCAGCTCCCGCTTCACCTGCCTGAAATCCCGCAATCGTACTCTTTTATCAATAGAAGACAAACAATAGCTGCACCTGAAAGGACAGCCCCTGCTTGTCTCATAGTAAATAATCCGGTTATCAAATTTTCCCCACCCGGAAGCGGCTTCATAGGGAAAGGGCAGTTTGTCTATTTCCAGCAAATTTCGTACCGGCGTCGCGCCCTCCGGCAATACCAGCCCCGGAATTTCTTCAACGCAGGCGTATTTGCATTTCCCTGCAATTTCCTCTTCCGGCCGCTCCCGCCTCACATACCACAACAGCAAATCCCGGAAGGTCCCTTCCCCTTCCCCGGCCATGATTCCCCTGACCATCGGAAAGCGCGCCAGAATTTTCTCCGCCTCGAAGGAAACCTCCGGCCCTCCCAGCCAAATATCCGTCTCCGGCAGCACCTTGGGGATTTCCCTAAGCAGCTCGCATACCAAACCGTAATTCCAGATATAACAGGAAAATCCAATCACATCCGGTTTTCTCCGGTACAAATCTCCTAAAATCTCATCCGTCCGATGATTTATCGTGTACTCGGCTAACCCGATAAAAGGCTGCAGCTCCGCTCCCGCATAGGCCCAAAGACTGTAGATCGCCGGGTTGGAATGTATGTATTTTGCATTTATGGCCGTAAGTAAAAACTGCATTTAACTTTCCTTTCGTTTCCTTAATTACCCCTATTATAATATAAGAATACATGGTATCCATTATTTACGGTTTTCCAACGCATCGGAGCTCCGGGACAACAGCCCGAAGCTCCGCCTATTCTTCCATGATACTTTAAAGTCCAAAATTACTTAATCTAAGCTGCCAATAAATTTGTCAAATGCCTGCTGGCCTTCCGGCGTGCGCTTATAGACTCCCGCATCCGTAAGAACCTGCATAAACACAAGGCCGATTTCATGCCGCAGGATATCCTCTATGTTAGAAGCGTCTATCTTCTCATATTTACCCTTAAATTCATCCACCCAGTCGGCATGCTTTTCTAAAACCTCATCCTCCCGGAGATTTTTCCCTGCTAACATGGCCTGCTTTAAGCTTTCTATCTCGTCTCTTAAGCGAGCAGGAAGCACGGCAAGCCCCATCACCTCAATAAGGCCAATATTTTCTTTCTTAATATGATGCAGATTTGCATGAGGATGATATACCCCTAAAGGATGCTCCTCGGTGGTAATATTGTTTCGGAGCACCAAATCCAGCTCAAAAACATCCCCCCTCTTACGGGCAATAGGCGTAATGGTATTGTGGGGTTCCCCGTCCGTCTCGGCAAAAATAAACGCATCCTCGTCGGTATAGCCTCTCCACTGTTTCAAAATCTTATCTGCAAGCAAGATAATGCGCTCCGTATCCTCCGACTGAAGGCGGATTACGGACATAGGCCATTTCACAACTCCCGCCTTCACATCCTCAAAGCCTTTTATCGTAAAGCTTCTCTCCACAGGCGCTTTTGCCATGGCAAATTCATAATGGCCGCCCTGGAAATGATCGTGGCTTAAAATAGAACCGCCCACAATAGGCAAATCCGCATTGGAGCCTACAAAGTAATGGGGAAACAGCTTTACAAAATCAAACAGCTTACAAAAAGCTCCCTTATCAATCTTCATGGGAATATGCTGCCCGTTAAACACGATGCAGTGCTCATTGTAATAGACATAAGGAGAATACTGGAACCCCCACCTGTCCCCCTGGATAGTGATAGGGATAATTCTGTGGTTGTCTCTGGCAGGGTGATTTACCCGGCCCGCATACCCTTCGTTTTCCTTGCAAAGCAGGCATTTCGGATAACCGGACTGCTTTGCCAGCCTGGCCGCCGCAATTGCTTTCGGGTCTTTCTCCGGTTTGGAAAGATTAATGGTAATGTCTAAATCACCATATTCCGTGGAGGCCACCCATTTTACATCCTTCTTAATCCTGTAACGCCTGATATAATCGGAATCGGAACTGAATTTATAATAATAATCGGTCGCTTTCCTGCTATCCTCTTTATAATAATCCTGAAACGTCCTGATAATCTCCGAAGGGCGCGGCATTAAGACATTCATAATTTTTGTATCAAACAAGTCCCTGTAAACTACGCTGTTTTCCGTCAAAATGCCGTTCTCATAAGCATAATCCAACATACCTGCCAGAATGCTCTCCAAATCCTCCACATCTGTTTTTTCAATTTCGGCCTCTTTCTCCCCGCTTATCTCCTCAAGTTCGTCCAGCTTAAACATGGCAAGAAGCTGATTTGTCACATAAATCTTATCTTCATCAGGCACTAATCCCGTCTTTTGCCCATATACAACTAATTTTCTGATATATTCCTGTATCATGATGCGCCTTTCTCCTATTCTCGTTTACAGATAACTGCAAGCCTGCTATTGCAAAACCTTTTATTGCATTATTTGCTATTGCATTATTTGCTATTTTACCGGATATTTTGAAAATATATTTACCTTAAATTCTGATTTAACAATCATTTTCATTCCTTTTTACAGGAAAATTCCAATGATTTATAAAACGCAAGGGCCGTTCCCAACCTCAACTACATAAAAATCAGCTTTATAGCCAATCTTCCTCCGGTAAACTTCTCCTACCTTATTAATAAAAGCGTCAATCGCCTCATCCTTTACCAAGCTGACCGTACATCCGCCAAAACCGGCGCCTGTCATACGGGAACCCACAACCCCGTCTATCTTCCAGGCTTCCTCCACCAGTGTGTCCAGCTCAACGCCTGTCACCTCATAATCATCCCTTAAGGAGATATGAGACTCATTCATCAGCTGGCCAAACTGTGCAATATCATTTGCTTCAAGCGCCTTTACCGCCTTTATGGTGCGCTGGTTCTCATATACCGCATGCTTTGCACGCTTTGCCCTTACAATATCCTTGATGGCGGACTTATTTTCCTCAAACTGCTCCTCCGTTAAATCTCCAAGACTGTTAATCTCCACCACTTTTTTCAGCTCCGCAAGCGCCATCTCACATTCGCTTCTCCGCTCATTGTACTTGGAATCCCCAAGGCCCCTCTTTTTGTTGCTGCTTGCGATAACCAGCTTGATGCCCTCAAGCTTGACAGGCGCATAAGTATAGGATAAATCAGCCGTATCTAAGAAAATAGCATGATCCTTTTTCCCCATGGCAATGGCAAACTGATCCATAATGCCGCAGTTCACGCCGTTAAAATTATTCTCTGAAAACTGTCCAATCAAAGCCAAATCCTGATTGCTCACATCAAATCCAAAGAACTCCTTTAATATGTAACCCGTCAACACTTCCACCGAAGCGGATGAGGATAAACCTGAACCGTTAGGTATATTTCCATTTAGAAGAATATCCAGCCCAAAGGGTATCTGATAGCCCTTTTCCTCAAAAGCCCACATAACCCCCTTCGGGTAGTTGGTCCACCCTGCCTCTTTTGCAGGCTTAAGATCATCCAAACCGGACTCGATTATGCCAAGATGCCCAAAATTCATGGAATGAAAACGAAGCTTCCTATCCTTCCTTACTCTTGCCACCCCATAAGTTCCGATTGTGAGCGCGCAGGGAAATACGTGTCCGCCGTTATAATCCGTATGCTCCCCAATTAAATTTACACGGCCCGGCGCAAAAAATACTTTCGCCCCTTCCGTATCTCCGTATACCTCCCCAAACGCTTTCAAAAGTGTTTCCTTCATTTGCTTACCTCCCATTCTCCGCCATGCGGTATGTAACTTATTAATTGCTTCATTTTTTATATTATAGAGTAGCGCCCTGTTTTAGAGCCATAATGCCATGTTAAGAAAAGCTGTCAAAATGTTAATTGTTTCTCTCATTTATCCTGTTGATAAAATCCTCAATCTGCTTAAGCTGTTCCTTGCTTTTTCTCGTTTCTCCTTTTTGCATTTCTTTCCTGTAAGCGGACGGCGACATCTTTTTTATCTGCTTAAATGATTTGGCAAATACCAGCGGGTCCGAATATCCGCAGGAAAGGGCAATGCTTTCCACCGGAAGGGACGTAAGCTCTAAAAGCTCCTGCGCCTTTGTGATGCGGAAAGTCGTCAAAAACTGCTGAGGGGAAATCCCCATCGCGTTTTTGAACAAGGTATATAGGTAGCTTCTGTTAATACACACATAATTCGCCACATCCGTAACCTTAATCGGATTACAATAATTACTTAAAATAAATTCCGTGGCGCGCCGCACATAATTATCCGCCTTATCCGCTTCTCCCTTTTCCTCAATATGCGCGCTTTCCGCAATCAAGGACAAAAATAACTGAAGCTGCCCGTTTCTGCGCAGTTCATTGGCAATTCCAAAAGTGTTATGCTCCATCATATCCGTAACGGCCTGATAAAATTCCTCCTCCTTATCAGACTGAAAAACCGGACTCGCCACGGAAAGCCCCATGGAGCTAATCAGCTCCCTTGCCATGCTTCCATAAAACCCCACCCACACATAAGTCCAAGGATTTTGTTCATCCGCCTGATAGAAGGCAAGCTCCTCCGGAGGTATCAAAAAACCGCAACCCCGTTCCAGTAAATATTCCTTACCCCCCATAGAAAATCTTCCCCTGCCGCTTAATATAAAATGGATAAGATAATGCGGCTTAATCGCCGGCCCAAAGCTGTGAAAAGGCTCTGTCTTAGACATTCCACAGCAATTTAAAAACAGGCTCCCTGTTTTCTTACCGGAAAATTCCAGTTGGTACGCTTTCTCCATTCTTCCTTCCCACGCCCTCACATAATATCTTCATAATAAAATCATACCAATTACCGAAAAGGAGGTCAAGCCTTACAACATATTCCTGACGGCCTGGTGTTATGCTTTTTCTCCTCCTGAAAAATAACACAATGTTACCCTAAATATAGATTTAAGCAAAATGACAATTGCACGCCCGCTTTCAATATGCTATTGTAATTAGGAAAATACAGGACAAACACCTGAAAATATAAAGCGGATTATTTGTTGGAGGTTTCAATGGTTCAATATAAAGCAGGTTTTTATTTAAAATTTCTCATTTTTTTCCTTTTCTTAACTCTCACCTTTACCGGATGCGGGCCTTCGGAAGAAAAAATTGCCCAGGCGCAGGAGGCCTACACCGCCCTCACACAGCTGCACAATCAGGTTGTGGAAGCGCATGAGCTTATTGATGATAATTCTTTAGATAAAGAGCTGGTTGCTTTAGCCCGGCAGGTAAAGCAAATAGAAACTTATCATTTAAATGAATTGAAAGATGAAGAAATTGATGAACTTTTACAGACTATGCGTGATTTGACCGGTTCCTACGAAGAATATTTAGACGCTATCAATACCATTAAGGAGGAGGAAACGGCCGCCGTGCTTACCGAAATACCCCTCACCCTTTTAAACAATACGGAAATGACCTTTCAGTCGCTGACCCTTTACAGTGAAAACAGTGTTTCGCATGAAGCAGACGTTTTGGAAGATACTCCCGGCTTTGTCCCCGGACAATATCTTGCCGGACTCATCATCTACAGAGACGCATCCGATACGCCCTGGATTTTAGAACTGGAAAGCGCAGAAGGCACAATCTATGAAATTCAACTGCCCGTAAGCGCATACGGGGAAGACGGCGTTTCTCTCACGCTCACTTACGATTCCGAACAAAATGAGATAAAATGCTCTTGACAAACTATGCTTCTCAATTGTAGAATAATTCATGTGTTGTAAATAAAAACATCATAAAAAATCGCCTCTCAACTGGCTTTTTATGAAATATCCTACAACAGGAGTTGCCCAGATAGCTCAGTTGGTAGAGCAGAGGACTGAAAATCCTCGTGTCACTGGTTCGATTCCGGTTCTGGGCACTAAATAATAAAATATATTTTAAATCTTTATATCTCATGCGGGTGTAGTTCAATGGTAGAACACCAGCCTTCCAAGCTGGACACGTGGGTTCGATTCCCATCACCCGCTTTTGTGCTGCCCACTATTATTAATATTTTATGAAGAAAAAGTCTATGTCTACGCCCAATTTGGGGACAACTGGCAGGAATAGGAGGCTAATATGAATCAAATTTCCAAGCAAATCAGAAAACTCCCGGTATGGAACCATATTATAAAAGCCAATTATGAAAAAATAATTGCCCTGCTTCTGGCTTTTGCCTGCAGCCTGTCCGGTTTCATCCCGGCCAGCGCCGCAAATGAAAGTACCGTGGATTATTCTTCCGTATTTGACGCCAATTACTACTACAATACATACCCCGATTTACAGCAAACCGTCGGAAACGACCCTGCCGCACTGCTGGAACACTTTACAAAAGTTGGGATGAAAGAAGGAAGAAATGGAAACTCCTCCTTTCAGGTAAAGGCATATATGCAAAACAATCTTGATCTTCTCCCCATTTACGGAGTGAAGGATTTAAGCAGCTATTACCTTCATTATATTTCCGTAGGCCGGCAGGAAGGGCGCATGGCCGTATTTAAAAAGGGAGCGGAATTTCCTGCAGGTGTTCTTTCCTCCTATTCCACCGCCTACGATACCACAGAAGATCGGGCTGTCAATGTGGAACTGGCAGCCGCCCGTATAAACGGTATGATTGTGAAGCCCGGGGAGAAATTTTCTTTCAGTAATTCCATCGGCACCAGAACCATTGCAAACGGCTATGTGGTGGCTCCTTCCTTTGCCAGCGGACGAATTGTTTCAAGTGTAGGGGGCGGCATCTGTCAGGTTTCCTCCACCATCTACGTGGCTATGTTACTTGCTTATATCTCGCCCACCCAGCGATATGCCCATTCCCTGCCGGTAAACTATGTACCCGCCGGGTTGGACGCCGCAATCGTGGAGGGCTACAAGGATTTGACCTTTACCAACAATTATGATTTCCCCATTATAATAAATGCAACTACCCAAAACGGTATCCTCACAGTAAGTTTTGTGAAGCAGACGGATAATCCTTAACCGGTGAAAGCAAAACTCGAAAATATGTAAATTTACGCGCAAACCAAAGAAAGCCCAAGTTCAACTCGCAGAAATGGAGATTACGATGATCGAGAACAAAAACCTGAAATACTACTCTATACAGGAAATAAACTGCAAAATCCATGGCCGAACGGACGAAACCCAAAACCCACTCCCCTTATTCTGGAACGGGAGCGCGGTGGAAGTCAATGTTACCGGTTCCGAGCTTTGGATTGACCTTGAGGTTGACTTTGATTTTCTTGAGCCTTGGGCAGGCTGTTCCTTAAACGGCGCTTTCGTCAGCAGGCAGATGCTTATGGCAGGGCGTTATAAGCTATGTCTGTTTCGCAATATGAGCAAGGAGTCGATAAAAAACGTCCGGTTCTTCCGGGAATTACAGGCAATGAGCGAAGACGACGGCAATCATCTGCTTGTCCATGGTTTCTATTCGGACGGCACCTTTTTCCCTGTTCCCGACAGAACCTACAAGCTTGAGTTTGTGGGCGACAGCATTACCTCCGGGGAGGGAACCTACGGGGCCAAAAAAGAGGAAGACGGGCTGCCCATGTTTATGAGCTCCAGTAAGAATTACGCCGTGATGGTTTCGGAAGCCATAGATGCGGATTACCGCCTGCTCTCTCAGGGCGGCTGGGGTGTATTTTGCAGCTGGGATAATAAGCCCTACGAAAACCTTCCCTCCTGCTATGAAAAAATTTGTGGGCTTTTAAAAGGGGAAGCCAATGAGAAGTTAGGCGCTTTAAAGCCCTATTCTTTTTCCTCCTGGCAGCCGGATGCCATCATTATTAACCTGGGGACAAATGATTCCAGCGCCTTTCATCAACCGGCGTGGCATGACCCTGTAACCGGCGAAACCTTTAAACAGCATCTGCTTCCGGATGGCTCTTATGATCCCTCAGACCTTGAACGTCTTAAGCAGGCCATCATACATTTTCTTGCCTTTATCCGCAGAAACAACCCCAATTCTTTCATCATATGGGCCTACGGAATGGCAGGCTATGAATTGACGCTGCCCATTGTGGAAGCCATCGGCGAGTATGGCAGACAGTCAAAGGATAAGAAAGTTTCCTTCCTGCAGCTCCCTGCTACTACCGATGAAACTGTGGGCTCCAGATGTCATCCTGGCCCAAAAGCCCACGAGCAGGCCGCAAAGATACTTACGGAATACTTGAAAACATTATTAGAAACTGTCACGAAATAACTTATAGAAAATATTTTGTGACAGTTTATTAGCCAATTACTTTATACCGTTTAATGGCACAGGTAGTCCTCCGTAAATATAAATATAATGTAGAAGAATGTAAAGATGACCTAAAAACTATTTAAAGGAAGTTAATATATGATAAAATCTTCAATAAATCCCGTTCTTACATTAGATTATATGGTTCATGAGGATGAAAATAAAATTTTCGATCGAAAATCCGCACAATTAAAACCCTCGGATATTGCTGATGAGATATCTGCATATGCAAATGCAGATGGAGGAACAATAGTATTTGGTATCAGTGATAAAACACGCCGATTGGAAGGAATCAATGCCGTAGGGGCTGAGAAAATCAACAATTTCATTAATGCACCGATGGACTGCTGCAATCCAACACCGGAATACCAAGAAGAATTTCTTGATATAGAAAATGCGAAAGGACAACCGGACAGACTATTGTTGCTGCATATATATCCAAGTGTCGACAGAGTAATCAGCACTTCTAATGGCTCAGTATTTTTGCGTATTGGTGACAGGAAACGAGAGTTAAAGGGCGATGATTTACGAAAGTTAGAGTATAGCAAAGGAGCCAGACATTATGAGGATGAACTGAATCAAGATGTAAAGATTTCTGAGCTGGATGAGGGATTAATCAAACAATATAAAGATATTCTTGGAAGTTCGGATATTTCAACAGAGCAATTACTATCTTCAAGAGGTTTTTATAAAGAGCAGAATGGGAGAAAGTATTTGACAAATGCGGCCGTATTATTATTTGCGAAGAATGTATATCAGTTTTATCCAAATTGCAGGATTCGTTTTATACGTTATGACGGAACATCAGCGGGCGTTGGTACTCAGATGAATATTATTAAAGATACCAATATTGAATATCCGATACTAAAAATCGTAGAGGAAGCAAAAAGGTTTATTGCCGCACAATTAAGAGAGTTTACTTCGTTAGATTCAGAAACAGGTATTTTTAAAACCGTGGGAGAGTATCCGCCGTTTGCATGGGCGGAAGGCATTGTAAATGCTGTTGCCCATCGTGAATATGCAATGGAAGGGAAATACATCAAGGTCACGATGTATGATGACAGATTGGAAATTGAAAGTCCTGGCAAATTGCCTAATATTGTGACTGTTGACAATATCAGAACTACAAATTTTTCGAGAAATCCTCGCATGGCTCGTGTATTGGCGGATTTTGGCATAGTGAAAGAACTGAATGAAGGCGTAAAACGTATCTATTCAGATATGGAAAGCTATTTTCTTGAAGCGCCGGAGTATTCGGAGCCAGGTGGACAGACGGTAAAACTGGTTTTGAGGAACAATATTATTGCAAGAACGGCAAGGCAAACTGAAACTGCTGAAAAGAAAATGGCGGAATATTGGGATAAGCTGGATACAGTTGAAAAGGACATTGTAACAATTATGGGGAGTAGAAGCTGTATTACCGCTACTGAGTTATCTGTGATGGTAAGTAAAACGAGAAGGACTATTAATAAAAAGCTCAGTCACTTGTTGCAAATTGGAGTAATAAAGATGAATAGTAACAAGCATGATCCGGCATTGACATATTCGCTGAATATATAGTTCGTTATAATTTGCAGTAAATTCGCAGTAGTTCGCAGTTAAAATAAGGTAAAAATCGTCAATATATGATTTTTAGGGCGATATAATGAATGAAGCCTGGGAAAAAGAGTTCGCAGTAAATTCGCAGTAGTTCGCAGTTGGTTTAAGAAGTGGCAAATGAAGTGTAAGATTACACTGATTTCTCCCACAGGAAACCGTATTCTTTTCCGTACTATCAGACTCGTGTTTTGTTATCTTAAGGTCAAATAGTACGGATTATTTTTTGGTTCTTTTATCAAACAGATGCTAATTTATTGCATGATTTCCTCTGCATAAAAGCACAGTCACATCATTTACATTCGTTCCCGTGGGCCCGGTCACAATCAATCCGTCAACTTTTTCAAGGGCATGATAAGAATCGTTATTTAACAGCGCTTCTTCCACGTCGATGCCCATTTCTTCCAGCTTACTTATGGTTTCACCATCCACAATACCCCCCGCCGCATCCGTAGGGCCGTCCGTTCCATCCGAACCCAGGGAAAAAAGCAGTACTCCCTTTTCCCCTTCCAATTCTCTGGCGGCGGAAAGCGCCAGTTCCTGATTACGGCCGCCTTTGCCATTACCCGTTACCTTCACCACAGTTTCACCGCCTGCAATAACCGCAAAAGAACCATCATAATTCCTGTTCTCTTTGGAGGTTATCCACCTCCCTGCCTCTTTCGCCTCGCACTGCAGGGAAGCTGTAAGAATATGAGGCTCATATCCCAGTTCCTTCGCATGACGGGCCGCTGCCTGGCAAAGCTCCGCAACGCTTCCAACCACATGATTTTCAACGCATACTGTCTCCCACGGCTTGCTGTCTGACAAAACCTTTTCTATCTTTTCATCTGTTTTCAGCTTATACCTTTCAAGAATCTGCCTTGCATCCTCCGCCGTTGAAGTGTCGGGGTATGTCAGGCCCGAGGCAATCATATCCTCGTGTTCGCCGATAATATCGGAAAGAATGATTGCGTAAGCTTTTGCGCCATGAATATGCCCCATAAGTTTCCCTCCCTTTATGGCGGAGAGTTTCTTCCTGATTACATTCATCTCCGTAATTCCGGCCCCGCAAAAGAGCAATTGCTTTGTCATTTCCCGGATATCCGACAGCGAAAGCCCTTCCGCAGGCGCCTCCACTAAAGAAGAACCGCCGCCGGAAAGCAGAAAAAGAACCGTATCCTCCCCTCCCGCCTGCTCAAGCAGATTTATCACCTTTTGCGCACCCAAAACAGAATTATCGTCAGGCGTCGGATGCCCTGCTTCTACGATTTCAAATCTGTCAGGCCTTCCCTTCGCATGCGCATACTTGGTCACAATAACGCCTTTTTCCACCCGGTCTTTCAAAAAATCCACGGCCGCCACTGCCATTGCCCACGCGGCTTTTCCAATCGCCGCCACATAGACCTTTCCCTCAAGGTTAAGGTTTTTAAGCGCATTTTGAACCGCCCGCTCCGGCATACAATCGGCAATTGTTTTTTCAATTATCTTATAAGCATCCGTTCGCATCATTTATCCTCTAAAAAACTGCTTTATCAAATTTTCGGCCTTCGCCGCAGCCATTTCTCTCTGTCAGGTACTTTTAAGTCCCACTCAAAACCTCTAAACCTCATAATCCATACAAACCCTGCTCTTTACAAAGGGCCTGACCTTGCCGTCCGCCACCGCCACATGCAGCGGATGAACCGCGTAGGCCTTAAGCGCCTCTTCGTCCGTAAATTCCGAATACAACATCATATCCGCATTGGAGGACGCTAAATATTCCGTCTGTACATGAATTTTTAGAAGTCCCGAAATCTGCCCTGCAAGACCTTCAAGCCCTTCCTTTACATCCTCCTTTATCCTTGTCTTTTCCTCTTCTGAAAATTTATCCTTAATCTGCCATAAAATAATGTGTTTTACCATACTTTTTAACTCCTTCATTTTCATCTTCATTATGTTCAATTACTATGCAATCGCAAATTGACTGTTATACAGCTGTGCATAAAATCCCTTTTTCGCAAGCAGCTCCTGATGATTTCCCTGCTCAATAATATGCCCGTCCTTCATAACCAGTATCACGTCCGCATTTTGGATGGTTGACAATCTGTGGGCTACGATAAAACTGGTTCTCCCCTCCATCATGGTTGCAAACGCTTTCTGAATCTTAATCTCCGTTCTGGTATCAATGGAAGACGTAGCCTCATCCAATATCAGCATAGGCGGCAGGCTGAGCATTACTCTGGTAATACAAAGAAGCTGCTTTTGTCCCCCGGACAGGCTTCCGCCGTCTTCCCCGATTACCGTGTCATACCCATTGGGCAGCCTCTTAATAAAACTGTGGGCATGGGAAGCCTTGGCGGCCGCTACCACTTCCTCCCTTGTGGCGTCAGGCTTTCCCACCACAATATTGTCCCAGATAGTTCCCCGCTTTAACCAGGTATCCTGCAGCACCATGCCGTAGGAGGTCCTCAAAGATTTTCGCGTAATATTCCTGATACCGTTACCATCCACCGAAATACTGCCTGCATCCACATCGTAAAACCTCATCAGGAGATTGATAATTGTGGTCTTTCCACAGCCCGTAGGCCCTACAATCGCAATTCTCTGCCCCGGGTTTACATTTAAGTTTAAGTTTTCAATCAGCCTTTTACCAGGCACATAAGAAAAAGAAACATCCTTAATCCCCACTTCTCCCTTCACGTCCGTAAGCACTACGGCGTCCGCGCTGTCCGGCTCCTGGGCCTCCTCCTCAATCAGCTCAAAGATTCTGGCCGCGCAGGCAAGGGCATTTTGAAGCTCCGTAATTACCCCCGATATTTCGTTAAACGGCTTGGTATACTGATTGGCATAGGAGAGAAAGCAGGTAAGCTGTCCAACGCTAAGCCCCCTGCCAAGCACTGCAAACGCGCCGGTAAGTCCTACGCCCGTATACACCACACTGTTTACAAAACGGGTACAGGGGTTGGTCAGGGAAGAAAAGAAGATTGCCCGTAGGGAACATTTTTCCAGCCTGTCATTGATTTCGTCGAATCTCTCTAAGGTTTTCCCCTCCCGGTTAAAGGACTGCACCACCTTCTGGTTTCCAATCATTTCATTGATCAGCGCAGTCTGTTCCCCTCTGGTCTCCGACTGCAGCTTAAACATACTGAAAGTTTTCTTTGCAATAAAACTTGCGACAAATAAGGACACCGGTGTAATTATCACCACCACGGCAGTGATTCCCACATTCACCGAAAGCATGAATCCCAGCGTCCCTAAAATTGTAACCACCCCTGTAAACAGCTGGGTAAATCCAATCAAAAGGCCGTCCGCAAACTGATCCACATCCGCCACCACCCTGCTCACAATATCCCCATGGGCATGGGCGTCCAAATATTTAAGAGGAAGCTCTTCTATTCTCCGAAACGCCTTTTTCCTGATATCCTGAATAATGTTATATACAATCTGGTTATTGCAGATATTCATAACCCACTGTGCAACTGCCGTAAGCGCAACTACCACCGCCATTTTCTTTAATATCCCGAATAACCCCGCCCAAATCATAGCCGTATCTACGTTCAGCTCCGACGGGTCAAAAATATAGGCGATTCTGTCCACCGCATCCCCTGTCAAAATGGGCAGATACAGGGTGAGCACCACGGAAATAACAGCCATCAGGATGGTAAGGGCCATCAAAAATCCATACGGCTTAATGTATCTTAACACTTTTATCAGGGTTTCCTTCTGCCTGGTATTTTTCTTATCCCCTTTCATGCCTTTGCCCCCTCCTTTCTCTCAAACTGGCTGTAATAAATTTCCTGATAAACCTGACAGTCCCTGAGCAGCTCCTGATGGGTTCCCATTCCCGCCACATTGCCATCGTCTAACACAATGATGGTGTCCGCATGGAGCAGGGAAGAGGCTCTCTGGGATACAATAAAAACAGTGGTTTCTCCCGGCATCTCCCTGATGGATTTGCGAAGGGCGGCGTCCGTGGCATAATCAAGGGCGGACGCGCTGTCGTCAAGAATCAGGATTTCCGGCTTTTTCACAAGAGCTCTTGCTATGGAAAGCCTTTGTTTTTGGCCGCCCGAAAGATTCCGTCCCTCCTGCTCTATCCTTTCCTCTAATTTTTTTTCTTTTTGCAAAACGAATTCCTCCGCCTGGGCCGTCCGCAACGCTTCCCACAGCTCCTCCTCGCTTGCGTTTTCGTTGCCCCAAAGCAGATTTTCCCGGATGGTTCCCTCAAAAAGCACCGCCTTTTGCATAACAATGCCAATCTTATCCCGCAGCTTTGCAAGAGGGTACTCTCTCACATCCACGCCGTCAACTTTAACGCTCCCTCTTTCGATATCATAAAAACGGGGAATCAGATTCACAAGGGAAGATTTGCCGGAACCCGTACCGCCGATCACACCGATGGTATCGCCTCTGTTTGCCTTAAAATGAATATCCGTAAGGGCTTCTTCCCCTCCCGCATGGTACCGCAGGCTTACATGATCGAATTCCACCGTACCACTTTCTTTTTCCGAGCCTTTTATCCGGTTTTTGTCCTCTCCCTGCGCAGTGTGTACGGTGTCCGCCTCCTTAAGTCCGGCCTGAATTTCAAATATACTTTCTATTCTGTTTCCGCAGGCAACCGCCTTGGTAACCGTGATAATCAAATTAGCCAGCTTCACCAGCTCTACCAGTATCTGGGACATATAATTTACCAGCGCGACCACCTGCCCCTGGGTTAAAATACCGGCCTCCACCCGCACTGCCCCCACATAAATAAGCACAATCAATCCCCCGTTAATCACAACGTATGTAAGAGGATTCATCAATGCGGAAATCCGGCCGGCAAACATTTGCATACGTTTTAAAGCGTCTGTCTCCGTATCAAATTTATGAATTTCTCCTTCTTCTTCCCCAAAAGCGCGAATCACCCTGACGCCGGTAAGATTCTCTCTGGTAATTCCAAGCACCCCGTCCAACCCGGCCTGAACCTTCTTAAAGAGCGGAATGCTGATCAACATAATGCCAAAAACAATAACCGAAAGAACCGGAATCACCACCACAAAAATAAGCGCCGCCTTGACGTCTACCGTAAAAGCCATAATCATAGCCCCAAACACGATAAAAGGCGAGCGCAGAAACAGACGCAGCACCAGATTCACACCCGACTGCACCTGGTTGATATCGCTGGTCATTCTTGTAATTAAGGTTGAAGTCCCCTCCTTGTCCATCTGTGAAAAGGAAAGCCTCTGTATATGGGCAAACAATTCATGCCGCAGTCTTGTGGCAAATCCCACCGCCGCCCTGGCCGCAAAATATTGGGCCGTCACGGCGCAGACTAAACCAATCAGGCCAAAGGCCGTCATAATCAGACACATTTTGATAATATAACCCTTATCCCCATTTGCAATTCCCACATCAATCATGGAGGCCACCACCAAAGGGACGATAAGCTCGAAAGAGGCCTCCAATAATTTAAACAGAGGCCCCAACACACTTTCTTTTTTATAATCTTTTAAATAAACAAGTAATTTCCCCATTTCATATCTCCTGCCATAGTCATATTTGCAGCGGCGCTCTTAGATGAACCGCTGCCGTACTTAACAGCGCCGATAATGATATCCGCCTTTTATCAACAGATTTCTAAGCCAGAAAATTCTCTATAATCACGGCCTCCGCCTCCTCCTCGCTAAGGCCAAAGGTATTAAGCTTCACCAGCTGTTCACTGTTAATTCTCCCGATAGCCGCCTCATGTATGATAGCGGCGTCCACATGCTTTGCATCAATTTCAGGGATAGAACAAACCTGCGCCTTGTCCATAATGATGGAATCACACTGCACATGCGCATGGCATAAGGCGTTTCCGATGGCTTTGGGATGAAAGATTTGAGAAGATTCCCCTCTGGCCACGGAACGGGAGGTAATCTGCGCCGAGCTTCCGGCCCCGTCTAAATAAATGTCCATGTTGGAAACCGCGCTTTGCCTGTCATGGGTCATAAGCTTTTCAATCACAAACAGCTTTGCTCCCTCTCCCATCACCACTTCCGTTTCGCGCTTTGTGGAATCCACCCCCTTAATCTGAGCCGTATCGAGGGTAAAAACAGAATCCTTTTCCATAATGATTTTCGTCACCGGATTTAAGATTCTGGCGCCGGTTCCTTCCCCTTCGCCGTAATGTTTCTCCTCATAGCGCACATTGGCATTCGGCCCCACATGAAAGGTATGAATCCCGTCATGGCGGCTGTCATTGCATCCGCTGTTATGGATACCGCACCCGGCTACAATCGTCACCTGCGCGCCTTCCTCAATATAAAAATCGTTGTACACCTGATCGGTTATTCCCGAAGCGGCCACCACCACGGGAATATGCACCTGCTCTCCCTTCGTCTCGCCGCTTATATAAACGTCAATCCCCTGCCTGTCCTCTTTCCGCTTTATTTTAATGTTCCGGGTATCCCCATGGCAAAGAGAATATCCGTTATACCGCAGGTTGTAAGCCCCTTCCTGCCGAAAGCCTTCACCGTCTATTTTTTCCAAAATGGACTCTGTCACCTGATCTATGTCCGCCACTTTACTTTCCTCTTTCTCTATCATATTAAGTCTTACCTTCCCGCTATGCTGCCCTGATGCGCGAATATCGTCTATAAAATGACTGTCAAATCCGCAGGCTCATTTCATGACGCCCTGTGCGCCGGATTCATACAGGCGCAGCCCGTATCGTCGTTTACAAGATTCGGCAAAACCTTCTCCCTCTCGTCCAGAACTTCTATCTTTCCGTCCTTGACCACCATAATCCGGTCCGCCATCCGAATGATTCTCTCCTGATGGGAAATCAAAATCAGGCTTTCCTTTTTGTCCGCATGGAGCTGCTCAAATTGTTTCACCAGCATAGAAAAACTCCAAAGGTCAATTCCGGCCTCCGGCTCGTCAAAAATACATAGTTTATGGGGCCTGGCCAGAACGGTTGCAATCTCTAACCGCTTCATCTCCCCTCCGGAAAGAGTATTGTCCACTTCCCGGTTCAAATATTCCCTGGCGCAAAGACCCACGCCGCTTAAATAATCGCAACACTTATTCTCAGGCAGCTCGCACCCCGCCGCAAGGGACAGCAGTCTCTTAACCGTCATTCCCTTAAATCTGGGCGGCTGCTGAAAAGCAAATCCGATGCCTGCATTCGCCCGCTGTGCAATACTATAACCGGTAATATCCGTCCCGTCCATAAAAATAGCGCCTTCATCCGGTTTCTCGATTCCCATAAGGAGCTTGGCTAAGGTGGATTTTCCTCCGCCGTTAGGGCCGGTGATGACCAGCATTTCCCCGTCCTTCACCGTAAAATTCATATCTTCTATGATGCATTTTTCCACGCCGTTTTCCAGCGGATGGAACACCAAATTTTTTACTTCCAGCATATAAATCCTCCATGCTTCCAATAGCCCACAGGCTTCCCCCACAATGAATATACCGTGAACTGACACAAATCCGTTTTTATTTCAAATATTCCTCGTATTTATCCTGTAACTCATTCAGAAAAACAATCCCTAAAATCCCGGGGCCCGTATGCGCGCCGATAGCGCAGCCCACCCGGCCTTCCAAAAGTCCTTTTACATGGTAACGGTCCACAAGCTCTTTTTTGATAAATTCGTAAGCCGTCTTATCCGTGCCGTAGCAGACGCCTACCACTTGTTTTTCCAGGCTTTTCCCTTTTTCACCTACCATATCGAGTATTCTTTTCTGGGCCTTCTTCCAGCCCCGCACCTTCTCCACCGCCTTTAGAGAACCGTTTTCATCCACAATGATAATCGGCTTAATATCAAGCACCGTGCCCGCCAGAAAAGAAGTCCTGCTAAGCCTTCCCCCCTTAAACAGATATTCAAGCTCCATGACCGTAACCGCATGTTCCATATGCTCGCAGAAAAAATTCGCCGCCTCGATTAAAAGCTCCTTAGGCGCGCCGTTTTTCTGCATACGAAGCACTCTCTCCGCTACAAGGCCGTATCCCACGGACGCGCATTTCGTATCAATAATCGTGAGCCGGAAATCCGGGTATTCCTCAAGAATCTGCTCATAGGCCAGCTTAGCCGCATTAAAAGTTCCGGCAATCCCCGTAGAAAAGCACAAATATAGTACTTCGTCTCCTCTTTTCGCAAAGGGAAGAAAATGTTCATAAAACATATATTGATTAATATGATACGTTTTTATCTCTCTGCCGGAGGCCTGAATCTCATAAAACTGTTCGGGAAAGATGGTGTCGCCATCAAAATAATCCTTCCCTTCAATGGTAACAGGGGTCGGCATTACGTATAAATGATACTCTTTTATCACACTTTCCGGCACATCGGAAGCGGAATCCGTAATAATACAAAAGGCCATAGTTATCTCCCTTCCTTCTTTAAGCCTGCAAAATCAATGGATTTTCAAATACTACTATACTACATTTACCCGGTTTATGCATCTTAAAAATGAAAGAAACCTTAATGGTGGAACAGCCTGATGCCTGTAAAGGCCATCACCATATCATACTTATCACAGCATTCTATCACAAGGTCGTCCCGGACAGAGCCGCCGGGCTGGGCAATATATTTTACGCCGCTCTTATATGCTCTTTCAATATTGTCAGAAAACGGGAAAAATGCGTCTGACCCTAAAGTCACATTTTTATTTCCGTTAAGCCATGCTCTTTTTTCCTCTCTTGTGAAAACAGGCGGTTTTTCCTTAAAACGCTTCTGCCACTCTCCCTCCCGGAGAACGTCCTCATATTCCTCTCCAATATAGACGTCGATGGCATTATCCCTGTCTGCCCGGCCTAATTTATCTAAAAAAGGAAGTTCGAGCACCTGCGGCGCCTGACGCAGATACCAGTTATCGGCCTTCTGGCCCGCTAATCTGGTACAGTGTATTCTGGACTGCTGCCCGGCTCCAATCCCGATGGCCTGCCCGTCCTTCACATAGCACACGGAATTGGACTGCGTATACTTAAGCGTAACTAAAGCAATCTGCATATCGGTCTTTGCACAGCCCGGCAATTCCTTATTTTTCGTCACAATATTGGAAAGCAGATCATCGTCAACGGATAACTCGTTTCTTCCCTGTTCAAAGGTGACCCCATACACCTGCTTTCTCTCAATCTGATTCGGCGTGTAAGAAGCGTCTATCCGGATAATATTATAATTGCCCTTTTTCTTCTCCATTAAAAGCGCCATTGCTTCTTTTGTGTATCCCGGGGCAATCACGCCGTCGGATACCTCCCTTTTAATCAGTCTTGCCGTATCCTCGTCGCATTCATCCGATAAGGCTATAAAATCTCCAAAGGAGGACATTCTGTCAGCCCCCCTTGCCCTGGCGTATGCGGACGCAAGAGGAGACAATTCCCCAAGATCGTCTACCCAGTAAATCTTTGAGAGCGTATCGGTAAGGGGAAGCCCGATTGCCGCCCCCGCAGGTGAAACATGCTTAAAGGAAGCTGCCGCCGGATACCCTGTGAGAGCTTTTAGTTCCTTTACCAGCTGCCAGCCGTTTAAAGCGTCTAAGAAGTTAATGTATCCCGGTTTCCCGTTTAACACCGTAACCGGAAGGTCGCTTCCGTCCTCCATAAAAATTTTAGACGGCTTTTGATTTGGATTACATCCATATTTCAATTGAATTTCGTTCATATTGATCCCCTGTTCCTGCCAATGGCCCTTAAATTGCGGCTGAGGCATAAATTTGTTATGAGAAAAATTAATTTTTCTCATGAATCTCCGTTAAATTATTTGTTCTTATTTACAATACGTGTCTCATAGGCCCCCGTTTCTATATCGATATACCGCACAAACAGGGATACTTTATTTTCCTCATTTAAACTGTTCCAGACAAGAGACGTGAACTCGTCAATATCCCCTGTCAGCTCCACCGGCTTAGGTTCTCCCGCAAAGCTTGGCAGCGGATTCCCGTCATGAAGATATGTATGGATAAAACGCCCTTCTCCCGCCGCCGGATTTTCATAGGAATAGGTATATCTGTTACAGCCCCCGGGATTGCCGTTGTTGCTCTTTAAAATAGACATGGCATAAGCATATTTCCCGTTTTCCACCTGCATCACCCCTGAAATTCTGGGCGTATAATTAGGCCCGTCCGGTTCAAATTCCCGGCTTCTTAAAGACTGTTCAAAGGTAAGCCCCTTTTCAAATCCCTCGTAAACCGTATCCGTCTGATCTCCGTTTGTGACAATCGTCCTGTTTCCCCATACCCTCACCGGCGCATAGATAATAAGGCTGGGATCTTCTAATTTGGAAGGGTCAAAAGCCTGTGTCCTTATCCCCCCTCCTTCCTCCACGAAAATACGATTGCGGCTGTTAGAGCTTCTTCCCATAATAAAATAAGCTGTTACGGCCTTTGCTCCATCCTTTGATCGGCCTATCACAATTCCTCTTCCCGGATATGCGTTTTCCATAAGTTCCCTGGCAAGTGATAACATTTCCATCTTCCGCGTCCTCCTCTCATAATCCATAAAAATTATCATAATAGAAGATCCCCACAATTGCAAGCGGAAAGAATAAGTACCGGTTGATAAACACACAGTCGGCCGAACTTTTATTCGCCTATTTTTCACAGTTTGGAAGCAGGTGCGAAAAAAGTTTGTTTTTTCTATTTTTCTCCTATTTACACTATCAAAAAAACGTATTATACTTAGTATTGCATTTCAACGCAAAAAGAAAGGAGAATTAAGAATTATTATGAAAAAAATCAAAAAAATTTTGGCTGTTGTTGCAGCAGTTGCTGTAATGTGCATGCCGCTGACCGGTTGTGGCGAAAAATTGGCTCCGGCTGATCAAACCGTAGGCGCTCTTTTTGAGCTTGCAGCAAAGGACAATGCTGCTCCCATGAAAGATTTATTGGGTTTTGCTTCCGAAGAAGATGTGTCCAGCGCTTTCTTTGAGGAAGGTGCGGATGTGGAGCTGGTAGATGAATTAAAAAGCGAGCTTTCCAGCGCAGGCGTTGAGCTGACGGATGAGGATGTGCAGGAGCTGACAGACTCCATGATGACCATGCTTGGCAAGATTACTTATACCGCTGAAATCACTTCCGAAAGCGGAGATCAGACAGTTGTTACCCTGAAAATTAACGGATTTTCATATGACGAAATGACTCAGATTATGATGGATGCAGCCACCAAAATGACTGACAGCCTTACTCCTGAAGATCAGGAAGCAATTGCTAACGGCGATATGGATGTGTTCAATTCTTATATGCAGCAGTATATCAAAGACTTTATGAGCGGCCTTGCTGCAATGGAACCCAGCGCTGACGCTACGGAAGTTACCGTTACCTGCGAAAAGCTTAAAGTTGACGTAAGCGGCAAAGAAAAAGTTGCATGGCTGCCTACCGATATGGACGGCTTCTCAAGCGATATTGAAGGCGCAATGTTCAAATAAGTTGTTTGGATACGGTACATAAACTACCGCGCTTTGTAAATCAGTTTACTGACAAAATAACTCCGGCATACATTGATATGCCGGAGCTTTTTTATGCACAGACCCGTGCAGAGGAAGTATGCCGCT
>ERZ777011.1031-NODE-1031-length-34277-cov-128.020250_pt1 | contig 34277 bp, 24 predicted proteins | sample MGYA00374964_ERZ777011 | MGnify/ENA primary metagenome ERZ777011 (study PRJEB29310, sample SAMD00008975) | mouse gut metagenome | study: EMG produced TPA metagenomics assembly of the Metagenome analysis of fecal microbiota from mouse which was promoted...
GCAACTGTTAACACCCCTTCCGCCAACTACAGACGGACGCGACAAGAAGAGCCGGAGTAAGTTAAAATATCAGCTATAATATTATGACTGAAGAGAATTTAAACAGGCTCTTAAAATCATGAGAAAAAAGACATTTTTTCCGAAGGCTTCGTTTACCAAAACAAGCAAGCCGTAACGCTTGAAAAAGGAGAATTCCCCAAAGTATCCCGGTTCATCACACAAACGCTTGGTAGTGTCAATAATCTGTATGCCAACAGGATAGAGGTTAGCCCGCGCGACCGTAAGAAGTTTCTCCTTCCCTTTGCTCATCTCTGCTATGACCGTGACTCCCCCTTTAACATTAAAGGTCCCAAGTTCTTCTCAGAGTGGTTGTTTCTGGCTGTTAAATTCAAGAAATCTGATGATTCGGACGAATCATTAAGTGTGGAAGAGATTGATTGTGAGATACAAAGACTGAGAAGAACGTTTCTTGATGATTAGTCGTTAAGAACCAAACGTTAAAAAACTGCTTTTTGAGTACAAAAAGCAGTTTTTTTATTCTACACAAAAAGCCGTCCTTTGCAGCGTGTTACTATTGGCACAGCTTAAATACATATCAACAAGTAAAATGAAAAATATCGCAATAACCACATACAGAGGACTATCACTCGTATCGGGAAGTATAAGTATCCAGCAGTTGTTCGGATTTATCCGGGGAAATGTTTATCGCGACAGAATCCGGAGACTTCGGGAAGCCATGGAAGAGGGAGATACGGTGAAGGCAGACCGAATGAAGAAACAACTGCCCTACCACACTATCACGGCTACCTACATAAAGGAAAGGCTGGCTTGCAGTCTCGACACGTATCAGGACATCATCACGCTCGACTGTGACGACATGCCGGTAGAAAAGCTCCCGGAATTCCGCCGGCTGGTGAATGACTGTCCCGACACTCGAACGATACCATCACCGCATGTATGCCCTGGCAAGCAGCAAATATGAAAAGCTGCTCAACACAAAAGTGGACACAAGCGGAAGCGACCTGGGACGAGGATTCTTCGTGTCGCATGACCCGGACGCTTTCTTCTCTCCCGAACGGCTGGAAAACGTAAAGCCGCTGACCAGGCTTTCTTCGAAGACAGTTTCCGCCGGTGGCTCGTGGGAATGGTGGCGTGCGCCATCAACGACGAGGTGCAAAACCACCAGTTGATGCTATTCCACGGTGCATAGGGGAAAGGAAAGAGTACCTTTATCCGCCGCCTGCTGCCGCCGGAGCTTAAGGATTATTATCGCAACGGCATGATTAATCCCGACAATAATAACCATCTGCTTCAAATGTCGTCTTGCCTGCTCATCAACCTGGATGAGTTTGACACGCTCTCTCCCGAGCGGATGCAGAACTTGAAAAGCCTTATCACGCAAGATGTCGTAAACGAACGCAAGGTTTACGATATCCAGAATTATACATACATCCGCCGGGCGTCGTTCATTGCCAGTACCAACAACCCGCACTGTATGCCGGACGTCGGTCAGAACAGGCGTATCCTGTTCAACACTCTGCTGGATATTGACTATCACACGCCTGTCAATCATGAGGGGATATACGCACAGGCATACGCGCTCTACCGACAGGGATTTCAATACTGGTATGAGAACGATGAGATAACGTTTCTCAACAACCGCAATGAGGCGTTCCGCCAAAAAGACCCGATAGAGGAAAATCTCTTCTTCTATTTCCGGGCTGCCAGACCGAACGATATACAGCCGCAATGGTTTCCTGCCTCCTATCTGCTGTCGGTATTGAGCCTGAACGGGCGCACACAGTCCAACGCGCAGATGAAACGAATGTTGGTCACAGTACTGGAAAACAATCATTTCCACTCCCGAAAAAACGACAACAAGGTGACAGAATATTGTGTGGTGGAATATACGCCCCAAGAACGCACGGAAAATTCAATACGCCCGCAGCTTCCGGTTCAGACGGGGTTGGAATTCTAACCCCCTCCCCTTGCGGAATGGCAGTTTTCCCGCAGATAGTCGTTTTTGCACGAAATAACAGATAAACGGATTATAGATAAACTTAATCACATGAGAAGTATAGATAAACTTAATCACATGAAATGTGTGAGTGGGGCTTATCAATGAAAATCAGACACGGATTGCTAAATAACAAATCAGGCGCGGATTACGCGGATTTCACGGTTTTTGTTAATCAAAAATGATTAGTTATCGTGTTATCCGCGCGTAATCCGCGCCTTAGTTTTATGGCTATGGCTAAGCGTTAGCGTGATTATTTGTCACCGTACATCTTCGCTCTCAGTTCCTTGATGTGGTCGGACGTGATATATTCGTCATATTCCATCATCTTGTCGATGATGCCGTTCGGAGTCAGTTCAATGATGCGGTTGGCAACGGTCTGGATGAATTCATGGTCATGGGAAGAGAAGAGGATATTTCCCTTGTACGTCTTCAAGTTGTTGTTGAATGCCTGGATAGATTCCAAGTCCAAGTGGTTGGTCGGAGTGTCCAGAACCAGACAGTTGGCATTGCGGAGCTGCATGCGGGCAATCATACAACGCATCTTCTCGCCACCGGAGAGTACGCTGACTTTCTTCAGCACTTCTTCGCCGGAGAACAGCATACGGCCGAGGAAACCTTTCATATATACTTCGTTGCCTTCGCCGAACTGGCTGAGCCAGTCTACGAGGTTGAGGTCGGTGTTGAAGAAGTCAGTGTTGTCCAACGGAAGATAAGCGGTGGTGATAGTCACGCCCCAGTTGAATGTTCCGGCATCCGGCTTCATGTTTCCGTTGATGATTTCGAAAAAGGCAGTCATCGCACGCGGGTTGCGTGAAAGGAATACGATTTTGTCTCCTTTCTCTACGTTGAAGTTGACATCGTTGAAGAGCACTACGCCTTCTTCCGTCTTCTTGCTCAGACCGGAGACTTCCAGAATCTGGTTGCCCGGTTCGCGTTCGGGGGTGAAGATGATACCCGGATATTTGCGTGAAGAGGGTTTGATTTCTTCTACGTTCAGTTTCTCAAGCATCTTCTTGCGGCTTGTGGTCTGCTTGCTCTTCGCTACGTTGGCGCTGAATCGGCGGATGAACTCTTCCAGTTCTTTCTTCTTCTCTTCAGCCTTCGCTTTCTGGTTCTGCTGCTGGCGGAGAGCCAACTGGCTTGATTCGTACCAGAAGCTATAGTTACCGGCAAACATGTTGATTTTTCCGTAGTCGATGTCTACCGTATGCGTACATACGGAGTCGAGGAAGTGACGGTCGTGGCTTACTACGAGCACGGTGTGTTCGAAGTTGGAGAGATATTCTTCCAGCCAGGTCACTGTTTCCATATCGAGGTCATTGGTAGGCTCGTCCAGCAGCAGGTTGTCCGGATTTCCGTACAAGGCTTGTGCCAACATCACACGCACTTTTTCCTTACCGCTCAATTCACCCATCAATGTGTAATGTTTGTCTTCCTTAATGCCCAGTCCGCTCAACAGCATGGCGGCATCACTTTCTGCATTCCATCCGTCCAGCTCGGCAAATCTTTCTTCGAGTTCGGATACTTTCAGTCCGTCTTCGTCTGTGAAATCTTCTTTGGCATACAATACTTCGCGTTGTTTCATTATGTCCCACAACACGGTATGCCCCATCATTACGGTATCCATCACGGTAAAGGCGTCCCACTTGAAGTGGTCCTGGCTCAATACGGAGAGGCGTTCGCCCGGTCCCAGGGCAATCGAACCGGTAGTAGGGTCCAAATCCCCGTATATCGTACGAAGGAAGGTAGATTTTCCCGCACCGTTCGCACCGATAATACCATAACAATTACCACTCGTAAACTTCAGGTTTACGTCATTAAACAACACTCTTTTACCAAACTGTACCGATACGTTTGAAACTGTAATCATCTTCTTTATTTACTATTTTACCAGTTACTATTTACTATTTTACCAGTTACTATTTACTATTTTACCAGTTACTATTTTAATATTTACTATTTTAGCGTGCAAAGTTAGACATTAAAAATGAATTATGAACTATCTGCTATGTGCCAATCTGACATAAAAGTGTTACCTTTGCTGCGTTTTTTGGCAAAACAGCCAACTTGGCAAAGCATTTGCAGACAATTGGCAAAGTTTTTGCAGGCAAAATCAATGACATCCGGTCAGTCCGGCATGTTTTTTTATGGACGCTATCTTCCCAATAGATATCGTGCATGTGTGTTAAATAGTAAATAGTAACTAGTAAAATAGTAAATACCAAAAATGGATCCGAAAGAAAAAAAAGTGAAGGAAGAAGAGATGAATGTGGAAGACATTCTGAACAATGGTGCGGAAGAACAACCGCAGAACGAACAGGCTGAGGACGCGGCTCCGCTGACGCACGAGGAAGAGCTTGAACAGGAGTTGGGAAAGGCTCAGGAGACGATTGAGGAACAGAAGGACAAGTATCTGCGCCTGTCTGCCGAGTTCGACAATTACCGCAAACGCACCATGAAGGAGAAAGCCGAACTGATTCTGAACGGCGGCGAAAAGAGCCTGAGCAGTATTCTTCCGGTAGTAGATGACTTCGAACGTGCCATCAAGACGATGGAGACGGCAACGGACGTGAATGCCGTGAAAGAGGGCATCGAGCTGATTTACAACAAATTCCTGGCTGTATTGGCACAAAATGGGGTAAAGGTCATCGAGACGAAAGACCAGCCGTTGAATACGGATTATCATGAAGCCATCGCAGTAATTCCTGCACCGTCGGAAGCACAGAAGGGCAAGATTCTGGATTGTGTGCAGACGGGATATACATTGAACGACAAGGTGTTGCGTCACGCTAAAGTGGTAGTAGGAGAATAAAGAGATTTATGAATGATAAATCAATAAAAGGGCATGGCAGAAAAAAGAGACTATTACGAAATATTGGAGGTGACGAAGACAGCCACCGCAGATGAAATAAAGAAAGCATACCGTAAGAAAGCAATTCAGTATCACCCCGACAAGAATCCGGGTGACAAGGAGGCTGAAGAGAAGTTCAAAGAGGCAGCCGAGGCATACGACGTATTGAGTAATCCGGATAAGCGTTCGCGTTATGACCAGTTCGGTCATGCGGGTGTGAGCGGTGCAGCAGGCAATGGCGGACCGTTCGGCGGTTTCGGTGGCGAGGGAATGTCGATGGATGACATCTTCTCTATGTTCGGTGATATTTTCGGTGGTCGTGGCGGTGGCTTCGGCGGCGGATTCAGCGGTTTTGGCGGATTCGGTGGTGGCGGCGGTTCACAACAGCGCCGGTATCGCGGTAGTGACCTTCGCGTGAAAGTGAAACTGACTTTGAAGGAAATCTCCGAAGGGGTGGAAAAGAAGTTCAAACTCAAGAAATATGTGCCGTGCGACCATTGCCACGGTTCGGGTGCCGAGGGTGACGGCGGTTCGGAGACGTGTCCTACTTGTAAGGGTAGCGGCTCGGTGATTCGCAACCAGCAAACGATTCTGGGCACTATGCAGACACGTGTCACTTGTTCTACTTGTAACGGTGAAGGTAAGATTATCAAGAACAAGTGTAAGAAGTGCGGCGGCGACGGAATCATTTACGGTGAAGAAGTGGTGACGGTGAAAATCCCCGCCGGTGTGGCAGAGGGTATGCAACTCTCGATGGGCGGCAAGGGTAATGCCGGAAAGCACAATGGCGTGTCGGGCGATTTGCTGATTCTTGTAGAGGAAGAACCGCATCAAGACTTGATTCGCGATGAGAATGACTTGATTTACAATTTGTTGTTGAGTTTCCCGATGGCTGCGTTGGGTGGCGCTGTGGAGATTCCGACGATTGACGGTAAGGTGAAAGTGAAAATTGATTCGGGCACTCAGCCGGGTAAAGTGCTTCGCCTTCGTGGCAAGGGATTGCCGAACGTGAATGGATATGGAACGGGGGATTTGCTCGTGAATATCAGTATTTATGTGCCGGAAACTCTTAACAAGGAAGAGAAAGCTACACTGGAGAAAATGGATGCTTCGGATAACTTCAAACCGAGCACTTCGGTGAAGGAGAAGATTTTCAAGAAGTTCAAGAGCTTCTTCGATTGATGTTTTGCTATTATATATAGATAAAAAGGTATAAGTGAGCTGCAAATTTTTTGCAGCTCACTTATGCTTTATATAAGGGTATGTGAGTTCGATAGATGTTCACCCGCATGGTTTTCCCTCCTTCGGGAAGAAGAAGAATCGAATAGTACAGGCATCTATCGAATTCACATTAAGGTAGTACGAAACCCATGCCCGGATGTCTATTTCACGATTATCTCGTCAGTAAATATCCAACCACCGAACTCTTTTCCGGCTTGTGCCTGATAGCGTACATATCTTCCTTGTGCGTTTCCTACCCAAGAGATGTCCGTGAATTTAATAGGGTCTTCTTTGGTTACTTCAAAGGTTTGATGTTTCAACTCGGTGAAGTTAATTCCGTCATCGGAAATAGAAATCGTGACAGATGCGGGCAGGAATACTTCCGCGCCTACCACTTGCATAAAGGCTGCGGTAACGGAATGGATGGAAGTTTCGGCTTCCATATCAATCGTTACATCCAGACGTTTGCCGTTGATAAAGCCTTGCCAACAACCGTCACCATAAGTCCAATCGCCACGTATGCCGTCCGTCAAGGCGGTGTTTCCCTGAGCAGGATAGTGGAGGCTGTACGGAGCGTTGTAAATCACTTTCTTTCCCAAAGCAAGGTGAGCGGCAGTTTTGGTAGATTCCGGGCGACTGCCGATTTCGTTTTTAAGGTCGAAAGGATGGTAGCCTTTTGCCTGCAAATCCGATACGGCTTTCAAAGCACGGGCATGGAAGTCCGGCCATGATTTACGTTCGGGAGCCGACCAGGCAACTTCCGCCAACGCCAATGTGCGGGGATATAACATATACTCTACATGCTCGGGAGTCGGAACATATTCTGTAAAAAGGTTAACTTGTGCACCATACACAAGTTTCGCCTGTTCCGCCGACAATGAAGCGGCAACCGGATTGTAAGCATAGACCTTTTTCAAAGGTAAGTATCCGCCGATGGCTTCCGGCTGAGAGTACGGGGCATCCTGATAACTATCCAAATAACAGTGACTTCCCGGCGTCATGACAGCCCGATGACCGGAAGTAACAGCAGCAATGCCTCCTTCTTCTCCACGCCATGACATGACTGTCGCATTAGGAGCCAGACCACCTTTAAGTATCTCGTCCCAGCCCAACAAACGACGGCCGCGGGCGTTCAGAAACTTTTCTATCCGGTGAATCAGGTAGCTTTGCAGTTCGTCTACGTGAGAGAGATGTTCGTCCTTCATTCTCTTCTGACATTTCGGGCAGGTTTTCCACGCTGCCATACCGGCTTCGTCACCGCCTATATGAATGTATTCGGAAGGGAAAAGTTCGAGGACCTCGGTCAGTACATTCTCAAGAAAAGTGAATGTTTCTTCGTTTCCGACGCAGAAATCCGCATTCTTATAGGGCTCGCCTGCACAAGAGAGTTGCGGATAGGCTGACAATACTTCTTCCGAGTGGGCAGGCATTTCAATCTCCGGAATAACCGTGATAAAATGCTGACGGGCATATTCTACGATTTCACGGATATCATCCTGGGTATAGTAACCGCCGGAAGCTCCGGGTTCGTCGAAACGGACGTATTTGCGGTCGCCATTCCACCACTTTTTCCAGTTGGCATCGGTACGCCAGGCTGCAAATTCTGTCAACAGAGGGTATTTCTTGATTTCAATCCGCCAGCCTGCCGCATCCGTGAGGTGCAGATGCAGACGGTTAATTTTATAGAATGCCAGTGCGTCTATCTGTTTTTTCACAAATTCCTTGGTGAAGAAATGGCGGGATACGTCGAGCATCAATCCGCGATAAGCGAAACGGGGCGTGTCCTGCACTTCAACGGCAGAGACGGTGATGACGCCCGTGTCCGAAGAAACCGATAGCTGCAGGAGTGTCTGAATCCCGTAGAAGAGTCCGGCCCCCGAAGTTGCCTGAATTTGGATGCGTTCCGGTGTGACAGACAGCGTATAACTTTCAGGAGTGGGCAACTGCCCGCTCTTTTCCGTTATCAATAGAGAAAGTACATTCTGTGTATCTTTCTTTTTCCCTTTCTTGAGATGAACCGGCAATGTTTGCAGGCAATTCTCCAGAAGCTGCGCTTCTCCGCCTTGTAGGTTTGTATAAAGTTTTGTTTTCTCTGAAAGCAAAAAAGAGCCCGTCCCCTGCTCCATTTTCAACGGGACAGGAATGACGGACTGTGCTTTGAGGGAATGTGCGGTCAAGCACATTCCCAATACCCATAAGAAAAGACAAACTTTAGCGTATCTATTTCTCATATTCATTAATCTATCGTGATTTCGTCTACAAACAAGAATGCCGGATTATCTTTTCCGCCATGCCATGCCGGTATTTTACTTTCAGACAGGGCAACCACTTTCACGTATTGAGTTTTTACCGGACTGAATGACAGTTTATGTTCGTAGATACCATTCTTATCGCTTTCTTTCATTACAGGATACTCCTCAGAAGCGACTTTGGTAAAGTTCTTGCCATCGTCCGAGACTTCTACGGAGAGTCCTCTCGCATCAAACACCCAGTCGCCCTTCTCCACGCAAGTAGAAATGGCAACACTCGAAATCTCGGTTGGCTGCTGAAGGTCGATAGTCATATCCATATCGTTCTTGTAGAATGCAATCCAACGGCCGGTCTTGTAATTGCCGTTTCCTTTCAAGCCGTCTACCAAAGTAAATTCGCCTTTGAACATATATTGCTTATTGATAGGCTGGTTAGCTACAATCGGCTTCATACTTGACTTGCTGAAATTAATCTTTTCAGAAACCACACGGCTGTTTCCGGTAGGACGGGCAGCAATGGCAGAGAAAGTCACATTTTCCTTGATTTTCAACGGGCTTTCATAAAGCGGAGAAGCAGCGGTAGGTTCCGTACCGTCCAAAGTGTAGTGGATAGGCGCATTGTCAATGGTAGACAAGGTGATGTCCAACGTACCGTCTGCCGGATTCGGAGTGTATTCGGCAGTAACGTTGAATACATGTTTAGCATAATTGTATCCTTCCGCATCGTACCACTTAATCAGGCGTGGCAGACGGGACAGGAAGTCTTCATAATTCTTCTTGTCGGGAGTCGACCACTGAACTTCGGACAAAGCAGCCCAACGGGGCAATACCATATACTGGGCATGAGAGAAAGTAGGAATGTACTCAGTCCAAAGGTTAGCCTGCACGCCTTTGATATATTTCTGTTCTTCCGGAGTGAGGGAAACCGGCATGGGCTCATAGCTGTACACTCTTTCAAGAGGCAGATAACCACCAATACCGAGAGGTTCGTTCTCCGTGTCTTTTGTCTGGTAGTAGTCGAAATACAAGTAAGTGTTCGGTGTCATGATAACATCATGTTTCTGCTTGGCCGCTTCGATACCCCCCCCTTCGCCACGCCATGACATGACAGTCGCGTTCGGTGCAAGCCCGCCTTCGAGGATTTCATCCCAACCGATAATCTGACGTCCGTGTTCGTTGAGGAATTTTTCAATATGGTTAATAACGAAACTCTGCAAACGTTCTTCCTTGCTATGCTTATCATCCGATTTCAACCCCAGCGCCTTGATACGTGCCTGGCATTTCGGACATTTCTCCCAACGTACTTTCGGACATTCGTCACCACCTACATGGATATATTCCGACGGGAAGATTTCAATCAGTTCGGCATATACGTCTTCGAGGAATTTTAATACCTGGTCGTTTCCGGCACAGAGCACGTCTTCGGATACACCCCATTGTCTCCATACTTCGTACGGGCCACCTGTACATCCGAGTTCCGGATAAGCGGCAAGAGCAGCCTGCATATGTCCCGGCAGGTCGATTTCGGGGATAACCGTGATATAACGTTCCGCCGCATAAGCTACTATGTCTTTCGCTTGTTCCTGAGTATAGAAACCGCCGTAAGGTTTGCCGTCATATTCGCCGGAGTTGCGTCCGATAACTGTCTCCGTTCTCTTGGAACCGATTTCCGTCAGTTTCGGGTATTTCTTGATTTCCAAACGCCAGCCCTGGTCTTCAGTAATATGCCAGTGGAAACGGTTCATATTGTGTAAAGCCATCATGTCTATATATGTCTTCACTTCATCTACGGTAAAGAAATGGCGGCTGGTGTCGAAGTGAGCGCCACGATAAGAAAAACGGGGAGCATCCTTTATCTCTACTGCCGGCAAGGCTATATCCGCCCCCACTGCAACGGGCAAGGATTTGCGCAAAGACTGGATTCCGTAGAATACTCCGGCTTCCGTAGGACCGGTGATAGTGATTCCGTCACCTGCTACTTTCAACTGGTAGGATTCGGGATTTTCGGCTTCCGCTCCCAATGCCAGTACAATAGCGTTCTTACCTTCTGTTCCGGCTTCGATGGCAAAGTCTTTTCCTGTAGCTGTTTTCAGATAGTCTGCCAGGAACTTTGCATTGCGTTGCATCTTTTCGTTACCTTCCGGATAAAGGATTTTCACTCCACTCTTCAGGATGAAGGCCCCCCCCTGAGCTGTAACGATTTCCTGTGGCAAGGGGATGATTTGATAATCTGCTTCTTGTTGCGCGGATTGGCACGAAGCAAAAAGTCCCGCCACTGCCAGGCATCCAGTTAGTTTTAAGAATTGTTTCATAAACTAAAAATTAAGTGTTAAGTTACTAATAGATATTTAATTATAGGTTTCACGAATATGCTTGAGTTTCAATGGCAACTCTTTCCCTTTCTTTATTTGGGGAGAAGTGATGACAACCGTTTTACGCTCTCCAGGCAAAAGGTCGAAGAAGTTGTCGCTAAAACGGGCACCCTGCAAAGGTATTTCGATAAAGACATCTTTTGCCAAAGCAGGAGAAAGAAGTGTCAGTTCGCATTTGCCGTCTGTCTGTTTCATCTTGCAGGTGATGTTCGTTTCGGGCAGAAGCAGGTCTTTGGTCTTCTCAAAGAAGTAGACTGTTTCGGCTACCGTATGACCGGATTTGTCTTTCAAGGTCAGTTGCATGAAGCAATGGCGGAATACTTCCGAAAGCCGTTTTTCCGCAGAAGATTGAGACGTTTCCGAAGATTTACGCTCTATTAAAGAGAGCAAATCGTCGGGCTTTGCCCTGTACACGCATTGAGAAGTATTTGCCGGAATAGACAAGGATTTCAGTTGTATCGTTTTTCCTGACTTTTTTCCTTCAAAGTCTGTTATCTTCATTTCCAATGTCATCTTCTCCATTGTATCGGGACGGTCTGAGAGAAGATAGACGCACAAGCTGTCATTCTGCCGGATAGGGTTGATATGAATAGGGGCGAAAGCTCGTTTCGCCTGATAATGCAGGGCTTTCCAGTTGCCATAATAGTCAATGCCCGACCAGGAAACAACAGGCCAACTGTCGTTCAATTGCCAGTATAATGTACCCATACAATAGGGGCGGTTGCGGCGGTGGGCTTCCAGACCGTGACGTATGCCTTGTCCTTGCAATACAAGTCCGACGTAAACGAAATCCTCAAATTTCTCGGGTACGATGTAATCACGTTCCATATAAGTACGAATCAAGTCATTGCCAATGCTGCTCTTCTGATGGGCATTCATCACTTCCGACTCGATTTCGTAATCTTCGGGAGATGCGAATGTGGCAATGGTTTTCATTTCAGGGAAAGACTGAAAGCCGAATTCACTCATAAAACGAGGCAAATCGGTGTCCAAGGATTCAAAGGGTTTCTTTCCGTACCAGACGCCCCAATTGTGGCTATCCCCTATTCCCCATGATTCGGGGCGTCCCCAGTTGGCAAGATAAGGGGAACTGTGAATATAGAAGCGGTCTGCATCGAGTTCTTTCACTTTGGCGGGAAGCAACTCGCGGAAAAGCTTGTTGTAGCCGGTCATCATTTCCCGGTAGATTTCTGGGGTGTATTTTTTCTGATAGCCCCAGTATTTCAAGGCTTCGAGTATTTCGTTGTTGCCGCACCACATGGCTAGCGAAGGATGGTTGCGAAGACGGCGGATATTGTAGCAGGCTTCCGCCTCTACCCTCTTCAGGAAGGTGGGGTCGGACGGATAAGGGGTGCAGGCAAACATGAAGTCCTGCCATACCAATATCCCGTTCTCGTCTGCCAGATTGTAAAAGCGGTCGTCTTCGTAGGTTCCGCCGCCCCATACGCGGACGATGTTCATGTTCGCTTCCTTGATGTCGCGGAACAATGTCTGATAGCGTTCGGTAGTCACATTCGTCAATAGTGCGTCTTGAGGTATATAATTGGCTCCCTTAGCAAACATCGGGATACCGTTTACTTCAAAATAGAAGGATTCTCCGTCTGCGTCCTTTTCGTTCACCAGGCGGACGGTGCGAAGTCCAATTCTATGGGATTGTTCGGCAACGATGTTACCTTCGGTGATGATTTGAGCGGAGAAGTCGTATAAGGTCGGAGCTCCCCAGCCGTTCGGCATCCAGCGTACCGGTGAGACGACTTCCGTAGGGATACAGACGTGGTTGATTCCAGGTTGCAGGATGACTGTTTGGCTCATGGCGGATTCCTGTTCTCCTTCGAGCGAGGTGTTTATTTTTATTTCTGCTTGAAGCGGATGGGGAAGTATGTTGTTTATTTCCAGCTCATTGGATAGCTTCGCCACCTGGTCGGTCAGAGATAATTGCTTCACGTGGTAGTCGCTGATGGAGGCGGCATCGTAGAAGCGGATAGTTACCGGACGCCAGACGCCGCTGGTCACCATACGGATTCCCCAGTCCCAGCCGTAGCTGTAAGGGGCTTTGCGGGAGAATACACTCAGGTGTTTCTCGTGATGGTCGTTGTCGGCGGGATAGTTGAATCCGTTGGAAGCGTATTGGGGCAATGTCTGCCGGATGGGCGAATGAAAATATATGTGAAGGAGATTTTCTCCGGAACGAAGGTATTTTTTTACGGGGATTGTATAGCCGACGAACATGTTGTCGGCTTTTAATAGCAATGCTCCGTTGAGGTAGACGTCAGCGTAGGTATCGAGTCCTTCAAAGGTGAGTTGGGCGTCATCACGTTTCAGTTGGTCGGCGGTGATTGTGAAAGCCGTCTTGTATTCCCAGTCTTCATTTTCTATCCATTGGATTTTCTGTTCGTTGGTACCGTAGAAGGGACTGGGGATGAGATTGTGATGAATAAGGTCCTGATGTACCGTGCCGGGCACTACGGCTGTACGCCATACTTCTGTCCCTACTTGGGAAAACTCCCAGTCTGTGTGCAAAGTTAGAACTTCTGAATTATCATTGCTCTGGGCATAGACCATGCTGCAACAGCAGAGTAATCCACACGCTATTTGAGCTTTTTTTCCGGTTAAATTAATCATCATAGTGGGAGTATTAGATATTAACGGTGTCAAAGATATTATTTTTCCGCCAATTTCCCTGATAATTTAACAAAATATAGATTACAAGCGGCATTGTTTTTATTATTCGACTGTTATTCTGATTATTTCGGGGGTGCGGACACCCGGCTTCAATTCTCCGTTTATGTTGTAATAAGTTTCATCCCATCCTGTCAACGCCGCTCCGGCACGGGCTGTTTGCGGGGTACGGGCGATTTCCTGCCATGTGTTTTGATTGATATTATATATTAATATACGATCATTGAATTTGTACCATTCGGCTGGATGAAAAAGATAATCCTTTTGAGGCTGTCGGAGAGCTGTGAGGAAGATATCTTTATTCACTCCGCCTGTACAGAGAATTAGATTTTCATTTATAGCGATAGCTGTCCCACCACCCAAGGAGAGGGTTTCACCATCGTTTCCTGTCGGGGTAGCTATGGGAGTCCATTGCCGGGATGCGGATGAGTAGCAATAGCCGTCAGTAGAAAGTGTTGCCGGTTTGCCATCGGTGGAAGCGGCGAATCCACCCCATAGGAAGATACGGGTTTCACCGTCTTTAAGCTGTCCGGCACAGACGGCTTGCGTCCGTGCATCTCCGGGAAAATCCGGTAACTCCTGCCAACCAGTCTCAAGCCTGTCCAAGTCGAGACAAAGGAATGAGTTGGAAGGTTTGCCGTTTCTGTTGCCGCCTGCAACGAACAGTTGCCCGCCTATCAACGTGCCACACATATTATCCAACGCATAAGGCAAAGCAGGAAGAGTTTCTATGACGACTTTCCCTTGTTTTGCCGCCTTCGGGTTTCTCCCCCAGCTGATTTTATAGACGGACGTCAGCGCATCTTTTCCATCGGTTCCCCCTATACAGATGATACCGTCCGGACAAGACACGGAAACTCCGTAAGCGGAAGCGACAGGCAACTCTCCTACCTTACGCCAGGCAAGTACCGTATCGGTATTTATCATTGCCGTATAAATCCCCCGATAGAATTTCTTCTTTCCGCCATCACTGGCAGGAACACCGGGAAAATTACAACCACCCGCCATCAGCAGGTTGCCGCTCAGGATTCCTGAGTAGCAGGCGGAAACGCCAAATTTGAAGCCTTTCTCCGATTGGGGGAACCCTTCCATTTTCTGCAAATGAATATCCGTAATGAACCGCTCGGGTGCTTCCGCACGGAAAGTCGAAGCCGGCAGGCCTGCTTCATTCACCAGATTTGCACATGTGAAAGGCTGCCAACCGTAGCGGACATATCGTGGATGTTTTACTTGTTCACTATATACTTTTATCCGACCGTCTATTATCTCAGCAACGGCAGGGTAATAAATACCGTCTGTCTCGGCGACCTCAAACGTGCGCAAAGGATGACCGTCCGAACTCTTTAAGCCTTTGCCGTAATTGAAAGTTACATATACGGCATTTTCACGGAAATCGGCTTGGTGGAATAACGGGCCGGATGGCAGTACATGGTTCATGCCATACGTTCTATTCAACGCCCAACGAGCGAGACGTTCGCCAATCGGTTTCTTATTTCTAGGGTGTACGTCTAACGAGTCGCCATTATCACTAGATACCGCCATACCCGTATTCGGTACTTCGTTCATCATCCTGCGCTGACTGTCACGGAACCACGGCCAGGAAGGACGGGCTATACTGGAGAGCTGAACGTAGTAGAACGGCAGTTCCTCATTCTCCCAGTTCTTACGCCAACTGCATATCAAGAGTTTGAAAAGTTTCTCATGCGCTTCGCAATTATGAGCGTTCGATTCCCCCTGATACCAAATCACACCTTTGACTGGATACTGTGCTAACGGACGAATACCTGACTCGTACAAATAACAAGGTTCGTAAGGGTGGCGTTGGAATTTCTCTTTCGACTGTTTGATGTTTAATGCAGCGCGTCCGCGTACCCAGTCTTGTATAAAGTCATTGTGTGTCCAGTCTTTCAATATAGCCGGGAAGTGATATTCCAACGTATTCCGGTCTATCCATGATTCGGTAGGCGAACCGCCGATTGCATTGCATATCAACCCTACCGGAACTTTCAAGCTATCCCGCAACATCTGACCGAAATAAAATGCTATCGCCGAGAAACGGGCTGCATTGTCGGGGGTACAGGTTTGCCATTCTGTGTCTTTATAATATTGAAGATGATTCAGGGAGTCGAGGACGGAAGCGTCCCATTGTACCGCGTCCGTACGCCAACGGGCTTTCATGTCATACAGGCGCAACTGTTCGTCGGCAGCTTGAGGAATGTCTTTCTTGCCGGTAGTGGCTTGGCTCAACATAAATTCCATGTTCGACTGACCGGAGCATAGCCAGACTTCTCCTGCCAGGACGTTAGTGTATTTCAAGGCTCTTTGAGGGGTGGAGATTGCCAGCGTATAAGGGCCGCCTGCTTTCAATGGTGATAATTTCACTGACCATTTCCCATCCGGTGTAGTTTTTGTAATCCACTGCTGACGGTTTATGCAGACTGTTACTTGTTCTCCTGCGTCGGCTGTTCCCTGTATCAGCAAGGGGGTATCACGCTGGAGAACCATATTATCCGTATAAAGCGGGGATAATTTCAAGCCGCCATAATCTCCGGTAATAGCCGAATAAACTGTTTTTGCCATGATGGCTGCCCCTTCGGCGGTAGGATGAACGGCATCCGGCAGCAAGAAAGGATATGGATAAAGCGGTTTGTGGAAATCTATCAATTGCACACCGGCATAACGCGCTACTGTTTCGATGGCTGTCTGTATCTCGCCGTGCCAGTCACGGGTTCCCGAAAGAAAACGGTTATGGCGGTCGGCAATCGGGGTCATTCGCGCTATGATAATCCGCACGTCGGGATTAGCTTTGCGGAAGGTATCAATCAGACTCAAATAGTCTTTCACAAAGAAGTCACGGTAGTTTGCCCAGTCGCGGGGGTCAGTATCATTGATTCCCAAATGAATGACGACAATGTCTCCCGCAAAATCCAATGCTTTCTGATATTCTTCTTGTCGGGTATAGGGGCGGTGTCCCTGATTGAGCAGGGTAGCACCGGGTTTCCCGAAATTTTCGACTTCATATCGCTCTCCCAGTAGTTTCTGCAACTGTATGGGGTAAGATTGTGTTGCACGGTCGGATAATCCGGTTCCGTAGGTGATACTGTTTCCTACGCATGCAACTTTTATCCGTTGTTGGGCAGAAAGCACGCAACAAACGAACAGACAGACGGATAGTATCAGAATCTTTTTCATTTATTTTTTCCCGGTGTTTAGTTTTCTCTGGTATTTGGTTGTTTCAGGTATTTACTTCTTTCCAATGTAAGGTTTCACAATCTCCACCCATTTCAGATACCCTTTTCCGAGAAGATGCAGACCGTCATTTGTGTAGGCAGTGCTCATCTTTCCGGTTTGTCCGTCTATAAAGTGAGAGTACAAGTCTATGTAAGTCAATCCTTCCTTCTCTGCGAGACGGACTAACCCTTTATTGATTTCAGGAATAACCTGCCAACGGGAAGTATGCCCCTTGAACATATTGTAATGGTCGGTGACGGGAAGAACACTTTGCAGATAAAGCTTTGTTTTCGGTGAATCCGTCTTTATCTTCCTGACAATCATCCCGATACGGTATACAATCGTATCGGCAGGAGTTCCACGGCTCACATCATTAATGCCAATCAGAAGAAATATTTTAGCTGGTTTTCCTTTCAGGATAGCGTCCAAGCGGTCATATACTCCCATGCAAATATCGCCGCTGATTCCACGGTTTTTCACGTGTTTATTTTGAAACAGTTCCGCCCATTCGGCACCGTTCGTGATACTGTTTCCGAGGAAAATAATGTCGTTGGAAGTAACGGGCAATTCTTCAAACAACGTAGCACGCTGGTAATAAAACGTAGAATATTTGCGTTCCTGAGCATGGCATGCCAAAGTTAAGGACAATATGACCACTAGAAAAAAGAACTTCCTACAAGCTATTCCTTTTATTGGTTCATTGACATATCCGTTTTGCATCATAGTACATCCGTCTTTTATTATAGCACATCCGTTTTTCATTATAGCATATTCTTATTAGCTCATGGCATATCCAAAAAGTCTTTCTCTCTATGATTGGCTATTTCAATATTTTGTCCGGTGAATACACAAGTCCTTCTAACGCTTTCTGTCCGTCGGGAGTAACAAAAACAGTGGTAAACATCCATTTCACCAACCGGACTTCGGGAGAAGTAAACTTTCCTACCGGCAATTTCATAAATACTTTATTCCATCCTTTTTGCAGACGGACTTCCAAAGGGGGACGCACTACACAGTTCTCGTTACCCAGAGTGATTTCATTACTTTTAGTCCGGTGGGTGGCTGTCCATACGGGCGGCAATACTTCCTGTTCATTTATCCAAATGCGGCTTTCTTTATAATCCCATTTTCCCTGTAAAGGGGGAAGGTCGGCTTCCGAACGGCTGTAATTCTGGAATTCCACCCACAAGCCGGCTGTCTGTTCTTTCGGTGAATAAACATAGGTGTAAGCATAGGCCGTATGGTTCTCTTCCGGTTCTTTATAGAATCCGGGAACAAGCGTACCCCATACATGGCGCAAATAAATGCCGGCACCAATGGCAGGACGTACATTGTATGTCTTTCCTTTATAGGTATAACTATCCCGCAAGGATTCTTCCGGTGGGAAAGACTTTGTCAAATCTCCCCCATTCGGAAACGCATCCGTAATATTCCATTTCACATTTGTCTGACGGACATACGCAAACGGATAACCGGCAAAGGTGTGTTCCTTATGCCACAACAGACGACGTTCAAAATCGGCAAAGCTCTTGAATAGTTCCGACTGTTCGTCGCTGGGAAGTATTGTGGCGTTCTTGTCAAAATATTCAGTTCCGCCACCTTTCCAGGCACGCTCTGCCACAGCCAGCATATTGGGATAAAAATTATTTTCGATAATCATATCCCATTCGGAATCAATCAGCCTATCATTCCATATAGCCAAAATCGTTCCTGCCAGGTCGTCGCTTCCCTGTTCCTTATTATAAACACGGCTGTTGTATAATGCGACAATATCACCGAATGTATCAAAATGGTTCAAATAATGAAAACGTGAATCAATGGCGGGAATACCTTCCTGCGCTTTCCCACGATAGCTCCAAAGCTGGGTCATATCAATTTCTCCGGGTTTATAGTGCCAGCCCGGATTCCATGAGATTACTTTCTTGCCTTTGGAACGTACATAGGACACCATTTCCGGTACGAAACGGGGGTTGGTAAACTGCACTTCATCCGTTCCGATATGCAAATAAGGCACATCAAACGTTTCGCACACTTCGTCCAGCAGAAGTTTCAGGATTTTCATTCCTTCGGGACTTTGCATATCGTGGCGGAAGGTGCGTATGAATGCGGCACTGTGTCCGGGCATATCTATTTCGGGAATTAGCGTCATGTGGTGTGCCTTACAGAATGCGACCAGTTCTTTAGCTTCTTCCAGCGTGTAATATTTGCCGGGCATCCGGGTGGTGTTCACACTATCATTCAACATCGGGAATATCTTGCTTTCCAAACGCCAGGATTGATTCTCAGTCAAGTGCCAGTGGAAGACGTTGATTTTGAATTGAGCAAGCGCGGCGATTTCACGCTTGAGTTCTTCCAAAGAAATGTAACTTCGTCCTACGTCCTGCATGAATCCACGGATGCGGAAAGCAGGCCAGTCAACGATTTCAGCTCCTTGAATCTGTGTTTTTGAGTTTCTTTTCTCTGCCAGTTGTCGTAAAGTCTGCATAGCCCAATAAACGCCGCGTTCGGTCACAGCCTCAACGGTTATCCGTTTCTTGGTCACATTCAGGCGGTAAGCCTCATCCCGGTTCATCGGTATTTCGGGGAGAGAAGGCAGTAGTCTCACCTCGATGACGGCAGTTGCCTTTGGTGAGACTGTTCCACCCATTTCTGCGATAAAGGCTTCCCACTCCTGTTGAAGCACAGGAGTGGAAAGCATCACCTTATTCACTTGAAAACTTGTATGAGAAGGGGTAAACTTTTGTGGTTGGGGGAGCAGGTGATTATCACCTGCTTTTGCCACTGAAGACGTGTATAAGTTAATTATAAAATATATCAATAGTATGAATTTGTTTTTCATGATTACAGGTCATATGGTAAGTACTCGTTTTAAATTAGTACTTGATGTCTATTTTATTATATCCCTTAGTTGGACAGCCTGGAAAGTCATGTGGGCTACACTACTTTCATATAATATACCAATTGTCTCCTTATCAATCATTGTCAGGCAAGAATATCCCCATCCTTCACCCTCGTCCAGCATCACCTGATGTTCGGGCAACCATGTGACACCTCCGTCCAGGCTTGCTTTGATAGTGATATGATGGCGGCCTTTAACTGTATTCGGGTTGGAGAACAAAAGGATATCTTTGTTTAATACATTGTCTTTCGCTTTCACGCTAATCAGGCTTGCCATACAAACCGGCTCCTGCAAAGCCTTGCGGGAAGAGGAATGTTCTGTCCATGTCTTGCCTAAATCCTTTGTAGTGGAGATTGCACGGCTACCGCCACGGTTGTCTCTCATGTTCAGCATCAACACGCCCGGTTCTACTTCCGCCACTTGGGCTTCTGTTGTATTGGTACGTGCGTAGTTATGGATTTTCCATGTCTCGCCACGGTCTTTGCTATACATGATTCCCGCATTCGGGACACGGGTAGAGTCGATAAACTGAATCGGAAATACCAATGTACCATCCTGCATGGTGATGCCACGTCCCGGGCCTTGCAGAAGGAAATACCAGGAAGGGTCTTTCACCTGCTCTGTGATATTGATGGGGTTAGACCATGTCTTACCGTCGTCCGTACTCTTTGACAACACCAACTGGGCTGTATGATTCATATCCATTCCCGGATATGAGCTCCACCAGGCACGTTGGTTACCCATTCCGTGCGTCCACGCTGCCACCACCCATACTGTGTTGGTCTTGGTATCCACTAGAATTGAGGGGTCGCCGACACCGTTCTGTGCAGCAGGCAAATCACCAGTCTCACCAAAAGCTAAAGGCAAACGCATCTTCTCCCAGGTTTTACCGCCGTCTACACTGCGGCTCAAACCTATGTCTACATGTTCCTGCAAATCGGCACTGTTATTATAACGTACATCATATACTCCCAGTAATGTTCCCTTATTGGTAGTCACCAATCCCGGAATACGGAAGGAAGCCGAACCGTCGTCACCGGCATGACGCACGCCTACCCCTACCCTATGAACTATATTCTCCGGTGAAACGGTGTGCATAAGGGCTTCTTTGTTATCAACCTTAATCGCAGCAATCTTAGCCGCAACCTTATCCAACAAAGATGCATCCGGCTTCATCTGCAAACTAATCCAGAAATAGTTGATTCCGGGGAAAAGTTTCTGATTAGCCTTCAACGCAACTTTCCGCTTCGGATTATTCACTTGCGACTTGTTAATCGAATAAGAAGGATTCGCCGCCAATGTCTTTCCCGGTGTATGGCTGGAAATATAAGATACAGGAGCAAAGAAATTCTTACCGTAGTTCTGTCTGGCTTCCGTACCACTATAATACAACTTAACGGACTGTATATCCGACATATTTACATCTTTGCCAAAATTCAAAACAACTTCGTCCAAAGTATGACTCTCTTTTGCATTCAAACGCAGCATAAACAACACATTGTCTTGTCGTTCAATCAAAACAGGAATCTGAGTTTCACGCACAAATACAGTATCTGACGCAAAAGCCTGCAAAATCACACAGAAAGAAAAGATGATTGATAAAAATAAATTCTTTTTCATGGTATTATTTAAATGTTTCATGCCGCAAATATATAAAATCGCAACGAATTTCCGCTATATTTAATAAAATAATTTATTATAAAAAGTATAATTAATAAATCAACCACCATAAAAAACGAGAACGCATATGCCAAAACGCACATACGTTCTCTTGCTTTATTTAATTATCAGCCTGAATTAATCCTATTCTTCACCTTCTCCACTGGTGAGATAACCTTCAGTCTGAACCAGTTCTCTATTATTGGTCAACGTATTGGCATCAATCGGCCATAACAGCCTTTTTTCATTTGCTGTAGAATATTTTGCCGTATAACCCAAAGTACGTATATCATACCAGCGTTTTCCTTCATACATCAACTCGCGCAAACGTTCCTTCAGAACTGTTTCAATAGGGTCATCATCACCTGCCACAAACGGATTGCCGGAATAAAAATCACCGCCTTTTTCATTCGGATAGGCCACCGTTGCCTCATTCGCCTCGAAATAAGTCTCACCATACGCACGTTTACGAACAGTATTGATTTCAGTAGTGATATCTTCACCTAGCAAAGCTTTGGCTTCTGCCAAAAGCAGCAAGCAGTCTGCATACCGATAAATAGGATAATCGTCTAACCATGCACGCTCTGAGCCGCCAGGCAACATCGTACCCTGGAATTTATAAGGGAAACAAGCCTCATATACCAAGTCTTCCCCCTCTTTCACATAAACAGCCTTCACCGAACCAGCTTTACGAGTATCGCCTTCACGGAATACCTTATTATAAAAATCTTTTTTAATCTGAAGTCTTATCAAACCATTCAGTTCAGCATCTTTCGTTTCGGCAAAAGAAACTCCGTTCTCATCAAAATAACTGCCGGAAGTCATGTAAGCTTGCTGAGGGACAAGATTACCTCTAAAACTACCATTCCACATGTTATATTCATCACGTCCATTATGAATGGTGAAGATTATTTCTTTATTTTTCTTGTTCGCATAGGCGAAAACATTGGTAAAGTTGTCTTCCAAACCGATACCCGGACAATTATCCACTTCCTGCAAAGCCGTTTTAGCAGTACGGTAGTCGGCTTCACCACCACCCATCTGCTTGCCACTCCACAAGTATACTTCACCTTTCAACATTTTTGTAGCTCCCAACGACCAGTAATGTTTTCCGTATTTGTAGGAATAATCACCATTAAATGCCGTCTCAGACGCAGCAATGTCTTCTTTGATACGGGCCATCACTTCCGTTGCCGGCGAAGCAGCCTTCTGTATATTTGCCAAATCAATGGTCGAACCACTGGTGTAAGTCAAATGCAGAATGACATTCCCCCATGAGCGGAGCAAATGAAAGTAAAGAAAAGCACGCATCCCATAAGCCTCTCCCAAATAATATTTCTTGGTAGCTTCGGGCAGCAATCCGGTTTCTTCCGTTTTGGCAATCATCAGATTTATCTGATTGATAACTCCGTACAAATTAGCAAAATTACTGAGCCCTACGTTCTCCCTGTTTAGCGAATTGGCAGGGAAGATTTCCATGCCCTGAGTTGCCTCCCCGCCGAACGGTGCATCACCATAAATATCGGCACGAGGTTCACCCAATATAAACAAGTTGTACGAACGTTCTCTGAGCTGCGCATGCAAACCCACATTGAAAGCACTGAAGTGCGTATCACTCTTCCAATAGTTGGCATCGGTTATTGTACTTTCCGACTCCAAATCCAAAGAGTTACATCCTGTCAGGAAAGGCAGCAAGGCTGCGCTTGCCAATAAATATTTGAATATACTTTTCATAATTCTATTCTTTTTTTAAGTCCTATTAAACTAGAATGTTAGAGATAAACCGAACAAGAGTGTTCTCGGAGTAGGATAACGACCATTATCGATACCACGACCGTATGTAGTCGATACGGCTGGTTCAGGAGATACACCACCATATCCGGTGATATAGAACAAGTTCTGTCCGGTGACATACACAGATGCATCTGTCATATGTACCTTGCTGATAAGCGATTTCGGCAACTGATAGCTCAATGTGACTTCGCGCAAAGCCAGATAATCACCCTTTTCATAATAACGGGAACTGTTGTTGTCGGCTGCGGTAGAAGCATTGTTCGAACGAGTAATATTCTTTTTCGCCAACTGGTCGGCATAGTAGAACTTCGTAAGGTCTGAGTTCGGATTTGCTTCGCTCCACATATCTTTCACATCCGTAATGATGTTGAATTGCCCCTGATATTGTCCCAACGAACGAGCTTTCAAGTCATTGTATAAGGTATGTCCCAAAGCATAGTCGAAACGGGCATAGAGTGACAGGCCTTTATATCCGAATGTAGTAGAGAAACCACCCGTAACATTCGGGAAGATGTTACCCATTACAGAACGGTCGTAACCGTTAATTATATTATCACCGTTGATGTCTTCCCAACAAGCGTCACCCGGCTCGATAGGCTGCCATCCGGCAGATTCCTTGTAAGTCTTTCCGGTAGCGGGATTGATCTGATCAGCCAGTCCGGGACCATACAAGTTGGCAACTTCATCCACACGTAAATTTGCATGTTGCTTTACGTCATCCCAGTCTTTGAAAACATGCTGCTGTCTATATCCAACCAATTCTCCCAGTTTACCGCCTTCCTGACGACCGGCAATCCATTTTGTCGGGAACTTGCCATTGGCATCTACTTTACCAGCCGCTACTTCATAACCGCCTACGCGGTTGTTCTCAACATTGTTATAAGGTAATGCAATTATCTTGTTGGCAACAGAAGTGATATTCGCAGTCATATCCCATGTGAAACCACCCTTGTTGATGATATTTGCTTTCACTTCTGCTTCGAAACCGGAATTGCGCAACGTACCCATATTCGTTACAATATCCGAGAATCCGGTATATCCGGGCAATGCTTGTTTGGTCAGCAAATCCTTTGTCCGACGGCTGTAGAAGTCGAGAATAAAAGAAAGTCTGTTCTGTAGGAATCCGATATCCAATCCCACCTCAAAGGTCTGACTCTGTTCCCAGCGCAGGTTGGTATTGAGCAATTTCTTATTATAAAGAGCTGTTGCCCCACCATAAGTTTTAGCATCCACCTGTGCATATTCTCCATAGACTTCATAATTTCCGATACCATTTACATTACCATTCACACCATAACTGAGACGCGGTTTCAAATTGGAAACGATATCGGACACTTTGGATTCTTTCCAAAAATCTTCTTCCATGATATTCCATCCTACGGATACCCCCGGGAAGAAGCCCCAACGATTGTCTTTCAAACGGGAAATTCCGTCATAACGAGCCGTGAAAGACAACAAATATTTCATGTTGTAGTTATAATTGACACGACCGAAACCGGAAAGAATGCGATAAGCCGTTTTTTCCGTACGAGTGAAAGTCCTATCGGAACCAACATTCAAGGTCGGGATATCGTCCGTAGGAGAACCTTGTGTCTTAGCTTCAAAATCAAATTGATTGTAAGTATAATACTCTCCGCCAATCATTGCATCCAAATTATGCTTTTCGGCAAACGTTTTGGTATATGTCAATGAAGCGTTAAGCTGAATCTGATTATATTTTTGAATCCAAGCTTCCGCATTACGAGTCGTATTCGGGGTAGAAGATGTCTGCGTTTGATATGCCTTGTCAAACTTCTCTCTCTGATACTGATAGTTCAATAAAGAAGCGTTTCCATTCAAAACCAATTCTTTGGGAAGAATATCCAACGTAAAGCCGATATTGTATGTGGCACGTGCCGTACTGTTCTTTTGGGTCAGCAAATCACGATAGTAAGCCGGATTACCATCCCCTGTACCACCCCCTGACGCAGGAGAACCGTCTTCCATCCAAGGATTCCATGTGGGACGCTGCGAACGGGTACGATAAAAGAATTCATAAGTACCGATCCATAATTCCGGCCGGGTAGACCATACATAAGAGACACCCGCTTTTATATTTAATATCGGAAAAATCTTATACGATCCGTTGAACGATCCACTGAAACGCTTGAAACCTGTTCCTTTAACCATACCATCTTCGTTATAGTATCCCAAGCTACTCGCAAAGGTGCTTTTCTCATTACCACCTGTAATATTCAAGTAATGGTCTTGTGTAATGGCACTGCTGCTGAATACCTCATCATCCAACTGTCCGTTGTAATCTCTAAATAAAATCTGCTTCCCGTCATAATACGGGTCGTTCATTACAGACCATCCTTCATTCTGAAGATGAGCCGTTTCATCCGTCAGATACTGAATATCGTACAATGCATTCCCTACGCCATATCCGGCTTGTGCATCTACATTGTATGGGGCCATACGTCCATCCCTTGCCTGGTTGGTACGAAGCATACCCAAACGGTTATAATAGATATAATCTTCCGCATTTACAAATTCATATCCCTTACGAGTGAAGTTTTTGCCTATCTTGAACTTATAGTTGACAGAAGTCTTTCCTTCCTTTCCACTTTTCGTTTCAATCAAGATAACACCACCATTCGCGCGAGCTCCGTAAATAGCCGTGGAAGCCGCATCTTTCAAAATTTGGATAGATTCGATATCGGAAGGATTCACATCAGACATACTGTTGCGTACAATACCATCTACAACAACCAAAGCGTTACTGTTGTCACCAGTGATAGTCGCTCCACCACGTAAAGTAATATCCGGATTCGTACCCGGCTGACCAGTAGTGTTTACTACCCGGAGACCTGTTACGGAGCCTTGCAAAGACTGCCCGGCATTACTGAATGCTGCGTTTTTCAAAACAGAGTTGTCCAATTTAGAGATTGCAGTCGTCAACGTCGCACGTTTCTGAGCCCCACCATACCCTGTAACCACCACTTCATCCAAAACTTCCGTGTCATCGTGTAAGATGACATTCAACATCTGTCCGGCAAACTTAATTTCCTGTGTTTTATAACCGACGAAAGATATTTGAATTATATCTCCGTCCTTCACATTGCTTAAGGTAAATTTACCATCAATATCCGTAATAGTACCATTAGTGGTACCTTTCACTATTACAGACGCACCAATAACAGTCTCACCGGACTGGTCAGTAACCACACCTGTAGCAGTTTTAGTCTGTGCCATAGCCCCTATCAAGCCAAATAAGCACAACATCAACAAAAAGATGTTTCTTTTCATAAGTATTACTTTTAGTTAATAAAAAAAAGAGTTGTTCACATATCTCACCTAAGTTCGATTAGAACTTAGGTGAGATATTTCTTGGAATTATTTCTATTTCATAATCAATTTTATTCTTACCCATCAATATATATTTCTTAAAAACCTCGCAAATATACATATATTATTAATAATGACAAACCATTTAATAAATAATTTTATTTATATATATTGATAAGCATAGGATTATTTATTAAATTGCACTATTAATACTCTGTACTCGAATATTTACTAATTAAGGGGATAATAGGTATTTCTTTTGAAGTTTCTTTTTCGTATTTAGATTAGCACAGCTACTTCTTAATAAGATAAACATAAATATTACGATAGAATTAGTTCTAATCGAACTTAGGTATTCATTAATAATCACCACCTATTATTTTAATAATAATACTTATAAAAAACACGGTGTATTTAGGAAACTCAGAAAAGTGTTTTTAGCACCGGACTGTGCTTCTCCTTTCATACAAGAAAAGAGAAGCATAAGTCCTGCTAACAATGTGTTTTTCAATATACGCATAGTAATAGTTTTAGATTTTATCTTTAAAAGCTACGTACTACTTCAAAGAAGTTCCTTACAAAGCATATAACTACGAATCATCATGCGAGGTATATGGAAAGGACCTTTAAAAAGATTCCCTTTGGCGGGTTGGGCTACGGTACCGTCACGATGAAGATAGCCATACCATTCTCCGTACTCCTTATCGGGAAAATGAGCGTACGTCCAATCACTGATCTGCTTGTGCATCTGAAGATATTTTTCATCTCCGGTAGCTTGATAAGCATATAAAGTAGCAATAATAGCTTCTGTTTGCGGCCACCAGAATTTCATATCCTGAGAATAGTCTTGAACCGGAAGATTACGACAGTCACGAAAATTGATGATTCCACCGAACTCCTTGTCCCATCCCCATTCCCAAGACCAATCAAGAATTTGAAGAGCCAATTGGAGTAAATCTTTATCCCAGTTGCGATATTTAGCTTCTTCCATGATGAACCAGGCTGTTTCAATACAATGTCCCGGATTTATGAGACGTCCGTTACAAGTATCAATAAATTCACCATTGGGTCCTACCATCTCAAGCAAAGCTTTAAATTCGGGATGAATGAAGTATTGACGCAATGCTGCAATCGACCGGTCGATCTGTTCTGTCAACACCGGGTCGTCAACAACCATACGGATCCGAGAAGCTGTATTAATCAAAATCATCGTAATTGAATGACCTCGTGCTTCCAATGAAGGCAGATATTTCGGTTCCAGCAAACCAGGAGTTTGTAAGAAATGCTGTATACTCTTGAAAATCTCCAAAGCTCTTTCAGCATATTTATTGTCACCGGTTGCCAAAGCGTATTCAGCCATTGCAATAGCAGCAAACCCTTCAGAGAACACATAACGACGTTTACGCAAAGGAGTACCTTCTTCCGTTACTTCAAAAAACATGTGCCCATCCGTATCAAAGCAATGGGCTTCTATAAAGTCAATACAACTTTTCGAAGCGGAAAGCCATTCGGGATTCTTTTCTATATTATTATATGCAAATGCTGCAATGAAACCAAAACGTCCCTGAAACCACACAGACTTTGTGGTATCTATTATACTGCCATCGCGATCGATACAAGTATAAACACCGCCATGCTTACGATCCAAGCCATGCTTCATCCAGAACGGCATAATGTCGTTCATTATGTCGTCCTTATAAGATGCAGCCCATTGATTAATATATTCTGTTTCGTTCATGCCTCGTACAATTAGAATTTGTTACAACGTTTGAAGAAATGGATTGCTTCCAATTCTGCTCTCATCTGCGCCTCTTCTGCATCTGTCATATTCTGAAATGGGGTACGGTTCTTACCTAAATCAAGGCCTATCAATTTCATTATGCGTTTTCCACCAACTATATTTCCACGGAAATGGCAGATAACGTTAATCACTTCCTGTGAGAAGTTCTGACGTTCACGGGCTGTCTCCAAATCACCGGCTTTCCATGCATCAATAATACCAACCAATTCTTTTCCGTTATAATTGGTAGTTCCGCCAATGCCACCCTGAGCACCGCCCATAGCCAGACAAGGAAGAATCGTTTCGTCCTGACCATGCAGCATATCGAATTTACCATTCTTATATAAACGACACTGATTGTACTCATACATGCTTTCAAATGTATATTTGATACCTGCGAAATTAGGAATACGTCCGTCTACTGCTTCCAATAATTTAACCATTGGCAAAAAAGCACCATTAAATGCCGGAATATGATAATAATAGAAAGGAAGTTCGGGTGCACCGGATGCAATCTCTTCGATGTACTTAACTAATTCTTCAATACGTCCAATCTTCGGAAAAGGTGGAGCCATAGCACCAATCCCCCATGCACCGATTTTCTGTGCATGTTCGGCCAGCATACGGCTCGCCTTCACACAGCAACTACCAACATGCACAATTACTTTAAAGCCTTCGGGTACAACAGACACCCAGCGTTCGGCCAGTCGCATGCGTTCTTCTTCTGTCAGCATATAGCCTTCACCGGAAGATCCATTGATAAAAACTCCTTGCAGCCCATTCTTTACCAACATTTTGGCGTACGCTTCAATTGGTTCTAAATTTATTTCACCATTTTCATAAAAAGGAGTAAACGGTGCATCAATAAGTCCTTTAATTCGTTCCATCATTTTATTTTTTTATAAAGTTAGTATTATTCTCAATCTACCATATTATCCGTCTTCGGTCTTAAGAAATAGATTTGAAGTACCAATGCCACAGTCACTACAATACTCAACATTGCAAATCCTTGTCCCAGGCTTCCACCATCTGTCCACTTGCCAAGAAGTTCGGTCACGGCAGCCCCGGCAAATACTCCGGTCATATTCATTATGCCATAAGCAGTTGCACGGTGTTTTGCCGATACAAACTGACATAGGATAGGCATATTATTTGCATCAAATATTCCAAAACCAATACCAAAAAGCAGACCTGCACCAATCACACTGATAAAACTATGACCAAAACCGAGCAAAAGCAACGCCGGTATAGTCATCCCCAGGCCAATAGCTCCAGTATAAATACGTCCACGAATATTTTTTTGCACCCAACGGTCGGACAATATTCCACCTAGAATCACACCGATAAAAGACGATACTGCAATTGTTATGGTAGAGATCGGACCTGCCTCGGCCATAGGAATATTCAGACTATCTGCAAACAATGTCGGAAGCCAGTTCTTTGTAGCCCATCCCGGAAGGCTGGGAGCAGCAAAATAAATAAGAATTATCCAAAATGCCCAGTTAGTAAACAGCAGGGAGAGACCACTTATGACAGAAGAGTTCTTCTCTTTAGGAACATTATCTATTTCCTTAATAGCAATATTATGGATAGGATTTTCTTTCAAAAATAATATTAGCACCAAAGAATAGGCGATACCAACAATACCAAACCAATGAAAAGTAGCTTGCCAAGAAAAAGCCGCAGCCGCTGTAGCTCCGAAACCACCGATAGCCTGTCCTACATACAACCCTGTCATATGTACTCCTACCGCTAAAGAACGTGATTTTCCTTCATGCCAATCAGCAATCAACGACAAAGCCGATGGAATATACAACGCTTCACTGACTCCCATTATAGCACGTAACCAATATAGCTCGTGAAAATCTTGAGCATATCCCATCAAGAAAGTAACAGCAGACCAAACAAAAAGACTGCCAACCACCAACCATTTACGATTGACCCTATCTGCTATCATTCCGGCAATAGGACTCATAAAGCCATATATCCACAAGAAAATAGCCATCAAAGCACCAAAAGCTTCTGCTTTATTCAACTCCACAATATCGACTTTCATAGCTTCTTGCATAGTAGAAAGCATCTGACGATCCATATAATTAAGAAGCGCCACTATCCACAATAAGCCAACTACCACCCAGGGATAAATACTCTTGTTTTTCATATAAAGTAATTTTTTATGTTTCACTCGCGTTAAATCATTGCAAACGTAATAACATTTTTATTATCATCCAAATATTTAATTAAATATTTTATTATATAATCCTAGATTAATTAATAAGCAATGCATAACAATAGCTTACACAGCTAAAAAAGGTAGCGCTACTACAATAAATAACGCTACCTTTTTGGTATTGAAAACCAATCCAATAATAAATCAAAGCTTTACTTTAGCTATCAACTTACGAATCTTACCATGACCGATAACCGGTGCATGGGGATCCTCCGGATACACAATCACAAATTGCCCCGGCAACAGATTAACATAAGTAGTAGGACGATCTGAATATAAAGCACATTCTTCCTCTTTAGAATATGCCTTAACCTCATTTTGCAAATCCTCTAAAGCCTTCCAGCCAATCGTCTCTGCGCCCTCTAACAGAATATGCACATCAATGTAATCGTGATGCAACTCTAAAACCTGCTCATCAGAAGCTACACACTCCGGATTTACATTATTAATAAACAAGCGCTCACCATCAATCTCAATACGCCCCAAATCCGCGTGAAGTAAATCATGCGTTTTCACATAGCTGAACAGAAGCCCAAACATAGGGTGAAGCCCTTCAATGCGCTGACTATTTTGCAGATTAGATACAATCATATTTCTCCTTTCATTTATAGTTAAACAATATCTGCACAAATATAGAATAAATATTTAATATAAATATCCATATTAATAAATTTATTTATTATATTCACTTGTAAAAGTCAGATATTTCACATTAATCATTTACGCCAAAGAAGAACACAGAAATGGACATTATAACAATTTCAAATTCGGCAGACATCTATTAATAAATAAATTTATTATCTTTGTGGAAAAGAATATAGAAGAACTAAGATGAAACAACATTTACTGAAAGAAATAGAAGCAGGAACCAAAAATGCTCTTCTCAAGAAGAGGATTATTACGCATTATATATATAATGGTAGTTCTACTATTACAGATTTAGCAAAAGAGCTAGATCTTAGCGTTCCAACCGTCACAAAATTCATTAGTGAAATGTGTGAAGAAGGCTATATTAATGATTATGGCAAACTGGAGACAAGTGGTGGACGTTATCCCAGCCTGTATGGTCTTAATCCCGAATCCGGATACTTCATTGGGGTAGACATCAAGAAATTTGCGATTAATATAGGTTTAATCAATTTCAAAGGCGATATGGTAGAATTAAAAATGAATATCCCTTTTAAATCAGAAAATACTTCTGAAGCACTTGATGAGCTATGCAGACTTATTCTTCAATTTATAAAAAAAGTAGATGTTGATAATGATAAAATATTAAATATCAATATAAATGTTTCCGGCAGAGTGAATCCTGAATCCGGTTATAGTTTCAGCCTATTCAATTTCGAAGAAAGACCCTTAGCAGAAGTACTAACTGAGAAAATTGGATTTCGGGTAACGATAGATAATGATACACGCGCCATGACCTATGGAGAATTCATGAAGGGATGCGTAAAAGGAGAAAAAGATATTATCTTTGTAAATGTTAGTTGGGGATTAGGTATCGGCATTATTATTGATGGGAAAATATATACCGGGAAATCGGGCTTTTCCGGAGAATTTGGACATACCAATGTCTTTGACAACGAAATCATTTGTCATTGTGGGAAAAAAGGATGCTTGGAAACCGAAGCGTCCGGCTCCGCCCTTCATAGAATGTTAATCGAACGTATCCAAAACGGAGAAAGTTCTATTTTATCAAACAGAATCTTATCAAAAGATAATGCACTAACTCTTGATGAAATTATCGCTGCCGTGAATAAAGAGGATTTACTCTGTATCGAGATAGTAGAAGAGATTGGACAGAAACTTGGAAAACAGATTGCAGGATTAATAAATATCTTCAATCCCGAATTGGTTATCATAGGCGGAACCCTATCATTAACCGGTGACTATATCACCCAGCCCATCAAAACAGCAGTACGTAAGTATTCTCTAAATCTGGTCAATAAAGATTCGGCCATCATGACTTCCAAATTGAAGGACAAAGCTGGTATTGTAGGGGCTTGCATGCTGGCACGTAGCAGAATGTTCGAGAGTTGATTCTATCTTCTGCGCTGAGAAAGAAAGTTATCTATAAAACGAACAATATAGACTACGGTAACTCCGGCAACAACTAAAACAATAATATGACTTAATATAGATTGTATTTTTATATTTCACATAAAATCCATACAAAAAGACACTCATAGTGGCTCAGTTGGTAACCATTCTATTTTCCGCCTTGACACGCATCGCAACCCAGCGTATCTTTGCGCCATAACCAATTACTAACAAAGATTATGGCAAAAGAAAAAGTAAACTACCAGGAGGTGTACGACCTCTATCAGCTGTGCTGCGAAACCAAAGACCTTCGCGAGTTCTGTGCGGATTATGGAGTGAATTACGACAAGTTCATGAACTGGCAGCGCCACCAGCTGTGGAGTGAGAAGTTAGGCAAGACAGTCCAGGTTGATCAACCCAAGGTTGCCAAAGTCCAGATAACCGGCAATCCCTGCAACAGTCCAACCGTGAAAATGGAAGTGAGACAGCCCGAAGGTGAAGCTCCGATAAGATGGGTAAAATTACAATTGGCATCAGGCGCAACGCTGTTCCTGAGAAACACCACAGTTCTTGATTTGAGCTTGTTGCTTAATAAAATGATAGGATGACATGCTGGGACTGAGTGCTAACCTGAACTATTACCTGTTCAACGGTAATGTGGATTTGCGGAAAGGCATTTTCCGTCTGTGTGAGAGTATAAGGGAAGAGATGTCACTTGACCCGAGCGATGCATCCAACGTCTATATGTTCATGTCCCGTAACCGGAAGGTTGTTAAGATACTTCATTACGAACGCGGTTTTTATGTGCTTTACGAGAAACGTCCTGTCATGGGAAAGTTCAAGAAACCGGTATTTGATGAGGTCTCCAAATGCTACCGGATACAATGGTCAGACATGGCCTATCTTACGGAAAGTATTGTAGTTGACAAGATGTACGTTAGTTCAAAAGATTAATATTAACATATTGATTATCAGTAAAATGATATAAAATAAACGATAAAAAGTTTGCGTAACTGCCTGATTTTTCGTACCTTTATATCATGATTGATGAAAGGGCATACGAGTTACTTTGCTGCCAGTTGGGTCTGGCGAATGAGGAAAAGGCAGGGCTTCGCAAACAGGTAAACGAACTGATTGCGAGGCTTAAGGCCATTGAAGATTCCAATAAAGAGAACTCCAAGGCTCTGGTTGATACAATCAATGAATTATCCGTAACAGTCGAGAACTATCGAAAAGAAATGGAGCTTATGAGAAAGCAGCTTGAAGCGAAAGACGAGGTGAACCGGATGCTGGCAAACGAGATATCCAATCTCAGGCTTCAGCTTGAGGACAGCAGGAAACACCGTTTCGGCCGTACTTCCGAGCAAAGAAAACTGCTGAACAACCGTAACCTTGACAAGTCTGCACTGCATAAGTCCGAATATGACGGTTCTGACAGAAAGGATGATGACAACGATAAGGCTGACGGTAACGAAACCGGCAGCAGTACCATTTCTGGTAGCACACCTGCACAGAACAGCCAACCTTCAAGAAGAAAGGAAACTGCACCACGTGCCGTGAAAACCAAATTGAAAGTTGACAAAGTGGTAGTACATGAAGTGGACGAGTATTACACGCTTCCCGAAGGAGGACGGTTCATGAACCGCAACGGTATGCCTGATGTGTGGGAATACAGGGTCATAGAACATGTAAGGGCTCATAACGTGGAGCATGTGTATAAGGTGGCAAGGGTAAAGCTTGCAGACGGAACTTTTGTAAGCACAATGGAACATCCGCTGAAAAAACTTGGAGGTATTTTCTCCCCTGAACTGCTTGCCCGTCTGCTCTGTCTGAAATATGACTTCAGTATGCCTGAGAACAGACAGATAAGACTGCTTGCCAGAGAGGGCATCCACATAAGCAACACCACACTGAACAGCTATATC
>ERZ777011.1032-NODE-1032-length-34243-cov-54.835293_pt1 | contig 34243 bp, 27 predicted proteins | sample MGYA00374964_ERZ777011 | MGnify/ENA primary metagenome ERZ777011 (study PRJEB29310, sample SAMD00008975) | mouse gut metagenome | study: EMG produced TPA metagenomics assembly of the Metagenome analysis of fecal microbiota from mouse which was promoted...
TGGAGGCTTTTTTTATGTAGTGGCGTTAACACTTGTTATTAAACACCCTCTTAAAACATGAAAATTAATAAATATATAATCGGATTGGCAGTGTTGCTCGGAGCCACATCGTGCGGTGACGATTTCCTTAACAGGGTTCCTGACAACGAATTCGTGGACGAGAACTTCTACGCTTCTGATGCTGCCGTTGCTGCCGGCACCGCACCTCTCTACAATAGAGCTTGGTTTGACTATCATTCACGTTCGATAGTCCTGCTCGGCAGTTTGCGTTCAAATGACGTTTATTCTCCCTATAACAATCCTCAGTTCACTCTCTTCACTGTGGACGCCCTTAACAGCAACCTCGCAAACGCATGGCAGGGTCTGTTCTCCGTGGTGACCATCGCTAACTCCACCATTGAGAACATAAACACCAAATGTCTCCCTGAAGTCACTGAGCGTGCCAAGGAAATAGCTATCGCTGAAGCCCGCTTGATGAGAGCATGTGCTTATTACTATGCGCTTCATATCTGGGGACCGGTTATCCTTTTCGAAGATAATCAGGATATCGTTGACAATCCCGTGCGTCCGAGAAACTATGAGGAGGATGTCTTCAAGTTTATCATTCGTGACCTCGAATTTGCAGCTGAAAAACTCCCTGTGACACCTGCCACTACCGGCCGTGCCACCTGCTGGAGTGCCAAGGCTATGTTGGCTAAGACTTATCTCAGCCGTGCCGGATGGGATAAGACTGAGAGAAATCAGGCTGACCTTGACAAATGTAAGGAAGCTTGTCTTGATGTGATCAATAACAGCGGCTCGGAGCTGATGGCTGATTATCACGACCTGTTCAAGTATCGTCACAATAACAACATCGAGTCACTGTTGCAGATGCAATGGTATGCTTCTTCTGAAAGTGTTTGGTATGCTTGTAACACTCTTCTCCCTGACTTGTGCGGCGATTCCAAGATGATTGGCGGTGTGGCTGCATGGAGTGCCTATAACCCAGGTGCAGATATGCTTATGCAATACCGTTACAAAGCTAATAACGGTAACTATAAGTGGGAAACCATACGCCGTGACGCTACTTTTACCACTCCCGGTGTCCACTACAACTATATTTGTATAGCTGACGGCGGGTACACATACGAAGGCAAGACATCAATTGTGAAGAAAGGCGTTGTCGGTGGTCCCGATGATGACAATGACGGATATGTGTCAAGTATGAACTCTCCGCTTAACACCTATATCGTCCGTCTCGCTGACATCTACCTTACTTATACTGACGCATGTCTCGGTAATAAAAACTCTATCTCCGGTGACGAAATCAAATACTTCAACGCCGTGCGCCGTCGTGCCGGAATTGATGAAGCTACTTCTGTCACTCTCGATGATTTGATCCGTGAGCATCGTGTGGAATTCTCAATGGAATATCAGAACTGGTATTACCTGATCGACATCTACAAATGGAAACCTGAAAAGATGTTGCAATATTTCAACAGCCAGTATAGAGGTTATACATGGGATGAAATTGCCGTAGGAAAGAATCAGGAACTCTCCTTCGTATCAAGTGGCGAGGACTGGAAAACTTATGAAGAAACCGAATTTGGTCCCCTCATCGTGCCGTCAGTCAAAGCTAATATCAATGCGGGCAACATATTCCTCCCTTATCCTGAAACTGACGTGATTCAGAATCCGCTTCTTAAGGCTGAGCCCGAACATTATAAATTTAACGATTAATTCACCGTATCATGAACAGACTTTATATATTGCTGGCAGCGTTGCTTGCCAATATTGCGCTTCTTTCGTTAGCGTCATGTTCCGACGATGATAACGGCGGCGGTCAGCCGGTGATCGACTGTGTGCGCACAACTGATCCGGAGCTTGCTGACTCCACCTTTACCGATGCCATGGTGGGACAGTTGATACTTATACAGGGTTCAAACCTGCATAATGCAGTGCATGTGTATATCAACGATCAGGATGTTTACTTCAACAGTAACTATAACACTTCAACTCACCTTATCGTCACTATCCCTCAGGACCTCGTGGTGCGCGGTATGGATGAATCTCTTCCGCTTGAGATCAGAGTGGAGACTACTCATGGTACTGCCACTTACGCTTTCCATGTGATAGCCGGGTATCCCGAACTTGAACTTTATAAGGCTCAGCTCACTGTCAACGATCAGGGTGTGGCTGAGATGGTTCCCGGTCAGGAGGTGACTCTTGTTGGTTCCACTTTGCATGAGGTTGAACATATCTTTGTTACCGACCTTGACACAGTGCCTTTGTTTGAGATAACCGAATTTTCGGTTAACACCGACCGTACCGAGATAAAATTGAGAATGCCTGCCAATGAAATTCCCGACAAGGGTATCTATATGGTGCAGTGCTATGCCGGCGATGCTTACTGCGGCTTCTCAAGATCTCCCCAGAAACCGATTCTGACCGACATCTCTACTGATATGCCTATACCGGGTCAGCGTGTTGAGATATATGGTAAATATCTTACCGACCTTACCACATTGAATATCGGTGGTGAGATCAACATCGATGTGAACACAGTTGAGACAAATGAAAACATGGATAAACTTGTGTTCACAATGCCTGACCAGTTGCCTTCAAACAGCTCTAACGGTTTGATTACAGTGGCTACGCTTGGCGGTCGTGCTTCTCTCCAGTTTTACAATTATAGCCGTGTTTATGAGGACTTCGATGGTCATGGTACTTCTATGGCATACGGTTGGGGTACTAACCACTTCTGTAGCTATCCTAATTGGGGATGGGCTGCCGTTCCGGAAACATGTCCTATTAAGAAGTCTGCCGGATACTTCATCTACTTCGAAGGCTTCACTTGCTGGTGGGACCATAACCTTACCATTAACTCTAAAGCCACACCCACAGGTATTGATGCTTCAACACCGTTGAGCGACATCGAACTCCGCTATGAAGTTTATATGCACGAACAGTTTACTGTCGCTGAGACTATGACTTCAACCATCACTGTGTTTGGTAAGGAGAAAGCAGGAATCGCTATCGCTGACCGTGTGACAGGCAAGCTGATGCCCGGTGAATGGATGTCAGTGGCTATACCTATGTCAGAGATAGCACCCGGTGTAGCAACTTACGGTGATCTGTGCGCTTCCGATCCCGGTGGTGACAACTTCAAGATTTTCCTTGGATATAACAATACCGGTGATAATGTGATTATCGCATACGACAACTTCCGCTTATATGTTAAATAACAGTAAAGGAATATGAAACATCAATTTAAATACATATCAAAGCTCATGTTCTTGGTGAGCCTGTTGCTCCCCTCTGTCGGAATTGTGTCTTGTTCCGATGACCATGATAAATTCGTGCCGGAAGGACCCGTAGAACTTTCTGTGACTCGTGACGGCGCTAATGTGGATGCTTTGGATTTCGGCACTTACGGTGGTAGTGTGTTGGTCACTCTTAAGACCAATGCATACTGGGATATTACAGTGCCGGAAGGAGCTGATTGGCTTGTGCTTTCAAATCGTTCAGGCGATCCTACACAGGGTATGCCCGAAAAAACTGACGAGCCTCGTTATATCAAGCTTACAGCTCAACCTCTCGGAAAAGATGATGCTACTCGCACTTGTCAAGTGACATTCCGTGCGGCAGATGTTGTGAAGACTATCACTGTTACTCAAAAACAACCTTCGGCTGCCGATGAGTCAGGCTGGGAATCAGCATACGTTGCCAACCGTAATATGGCTGTGGGTATCAACCTCTATAATACCCTTGATGCTGTAGGCGATTGGTTTGATCCGGATGATATCGTGGCTTGCGAGACTTGCTGGGGTCAGCCTCTTGCTACTCAGGAGTGGTTTGATGCTGTTGCCGCTGCCGGTTTCAAAGGTGTGCGTGTCCCTGTGACTTGGTGGTTGCACATGGATGAAAACTGGGTGGTGAAAGAACCTTGGATAAACCGTGTGGAAGAAGTAGTTAACTATGCACTCAATGCCGGTCTATATTGTATACTCAATGTGCATCATGACACCGGTCAGGATGGCTGGCTCTGTGCTGATTTGGCAAATATCGATCCTATATCAAAGAAATTTGAAAGTCTTTGGACTCAGATTGCCAATCGTTTTAACAAGTATGGCGAAAAACTGCTGTTCGAGGGTTATAACGAGATGCTTGATGGCGCAAACTCTTGGGTTGAGCCTGTAGCAGGCGGTTATGAGGCAGTAAATATCCTTGCTCAGAAGTTTGTCGATACTGTACGCGCCACAGGTGGAAACAATGCTCACCGTAACCTTATCGTAAATACTTACGGTGGAGGTGGAAGTCAGACACGTTTCGACAATTTCGTGATTCCGAATGATAAGATTGGTGGTCACCTTCTTGTGCAGGTTCATAATTATAGCCCGTCGGCATTCTCTAACCTTAACGGTGAGATTGATGATGACAAGCTTCCTGTTTGGACACCTGAATTCGAAAACATACTTGCCAAGGAACTGGATGTTATGATTGAATTCTCCAATAAATACAGCATACCTGTCGTAATCGGCGAATGTGCCGCATACGAAAAGATTGCTGATGAGGAAAAAGCTAAATATGGCGAATTCATCACTACTTATTCCAAGGGTAAAGCAGATGTTAGTGTGTTCTATTGGGGCAACATGATTGACCGTACAACTTATAAAACCATGTATCCTCTTCTTGTGAAAGGATTCCTGAAAGGCGCTTAATAAGTTAGATAATTAATTGTGAAAATCCTCTGCGGTAAATCAATGCCGCAGAGGATTTTCATTTTATTATTTTACAAATGGCTGTTTTAATCAGCCGGGTTAATCTCCTTAGAAAAGTGGGAGGGTGGAGTCGGAATAGACAAATTTGGTGTCAAATTCCTGTTGTGACATGGTGAGTATCAGAACGCCTTGCACTATCATTAATATCTCCCAAAGTCCGCATGTGATAAGTGTTAATACTATTGTTAGAATACCGGCTCCGATTTTTCCGAGATAAAAATATTGCACGCCAAGACCACCGAGCAGAATGGCTAATATGCCCGCTGCGGTTTTATCTTTGCCTGACTGAGATACGTAGTAATTGTTTCCGGGTTGACCGTAGAATTGCTGTTGGTATCCGTAGCCTCCGGCATTGGCATGGGGTGGAGGTGGAGTTTGGGTGTTGCAGAAAAGGTCGCTGAATTCCGGTACTTGTGCCGCAGGCATCCATTGGCTCATTCCGTCACGCCATACCATAGTGGCAGGTGTCAAACTCATATTTCGGACTTCTTCCATCGTCAACGGTCCTACCTGAGAATCATTGACTAAAACGTACCAGTATTGTTGCATAGTGTTGGTATTGGGTGAGAGATTTATGAAATGTTTATCTGATGGTTACATATCTGTTGTCATCTGGTCATAAGAAACGATTTGAAGTCGGCAAATTCCGTCGTCATGGGCACTGACTGCTTTTCACCTTTCATAAATGCCGCAAGACGGTCAGGAATAGTGACCTCGGCACCAATTATCGGCTCCACAGTATCTTTGAATTTGGCAGGATGTGCCGTTTCAAGGAACACTCCGGTTTCGCCGGGCCGTAGCCCCTCTTTTAATGCCCTGTAGCCGCAAGCCCCGTGCGGGTCAAGTGTGTAGCCTGTGGTGTCATGACATTCTTTCATTGTCTCGGCAATCTGTTCGTCGGTGTATGTGGCTCCGCTGATAAGTGAAGTGATGCGACCGTGATCACAGCCATAAAGGTCAAGGATACGTGCGAAGTTGCTCGGGTCGCCGACATCCATCGCATTGGCTATAGTCTGACGGCTTGGTTTGGGAGAGTATACACCGGTCATCAGGTAATTATAGAATATATCGTTAGCATTGTTGGCTGCAATGAATCGTTTTATAGGCAGTCCCATGCGGTGAGCGAAAAGTCCGGCTGTGATGTTTCCGAAATTTCCACTTGGAACGCTGATTACGAGCTGGTCGGCAAGCCCTTTTTCCTTCATGCGGGCGTAAGCGTTGAAATAATAGAATGCCTGAGGGAGGAAGCGAGCCACATTTATGGAATTGGCTGAGGTAAGCTTTATATGGTCGCAAAGCTCTGCATCCATGAAGGCTGATTTTACAAGGCTTTGGCAATCATCGAACACGCCGTCAACCTCAATGGCTGTTATATTCTTGCCAAGTGTGGTGAACTGACATTCCTGAATCGGGCTGACTTTCCCTTTTGGGTAGAGCACATATACATGAATCCCTTCCACGCCAAGAAAACCGTTGGCGACAGCAGAGCCGGTGTCACCGCTTGTGGCAACAAGCACATTGACCTCTTTGCCGTCATTTTGACGCTTGATGAAATATTGTAGCAGACGTGCCATAAAGCGTGCGCCTACATCTTTGAACGCAAGCGTGGGACCATGGAAAAGTTCGAGGGAATAAATCGACGGTTCAACCTCCACTACCGGGCAGTCAAATGCCAGTGTGTCACATACGATACGGTCAATATCCTCTTTGGGTATATCCTCGCCGAAGAAAGCTTCCGCAACACGGCAAGCTATCTCTTGGAAGGTGAATTTATCAATGTTTTCAAAAAATTCATCAGGCAGACGGTCGATATGCTCAGGCATGAAAAGTCCCCTGTCTGAGGCAAGTCCTTTCACTACGGCTTCTTCAAGCGAAGCGGCGGGAGCGTGATGATTTGTGCTGTAATATTTCATTGTGAGAAAATTTCTTACGATATGGGAGAAAAATGTGAGATGATTATAGATATATGGATTAGAATTTCATGAACTCTTCCATGAACTGAGATAGACGTAGCAGTCCGTATGAACCTTTGGCACAGGATGTTTCTGAGTATCTGTCTACTGAATCGGGAGTGATGCCCTTATGCCAGATGGTGAACGGCACAGGCTCGCCTACATGTATACGTTTCTCCACAGGTGTTGCGTGATCGGGGAGGAGTGCCACGCATACCGGTTCATCCCATTTCTCTATTTCATTTATTATGGGATTCACCACTCTGTGATCAAGATACTCGATAGCTTTAGTCTTGAGATCGAGGTCTCCGTCATGTCCGGCTTCATCGGTAGCTTCTATATGGAGAAACACGAAATCATCAGTGCGCAGAGCTTCAATGGCAGCCTGAGCCTTCCCTTCATAATTCGTATTGGCAAGCCCGGTAGCCCCCGGTACTATTTTTATATGCAATCCCGCATAATGCCCGATACCTCTTATGAGGTCCACCGCTGAGATCACAGTACCGGTTTTGATCTGGGGATAGCTTTCCTGAAGGGTCATCATGCGAGGTCGGTAACCACCGCTCCATGGCCAGATGGAGTTGGCGGTAGGCTGCCCCTTAGCTTCCCTTTCAAGATTGAACGGGTGCTTGGCAAGGAGTTCCTGCGAGCGAATGATGAGGTTGTTGATGAGGTCGGCGGTCTCTTGTGGGGATAGACGTCCCGGTTCCTCGGCTATTTGGGGAATAGGCTTTACCAATAGCGGTTTCCACTCTTCGCCCGGATGGTCGTGGGGCGGGGCGCACTCTATATGTTTGCTTCCACCTCTGATTACAAGCAGATGTCTGTATTGTATACCGGTGATGAATTTAACACGGTCTGAGCCGAGTTTTTCATCAAGATATTTTATCAGCAAGTCACCCTCTTCGGTGGTCAGATGTCCTCCGTGGTGGTTTTTGATCACACCGTCGGCGAGGGTGATTATGTTGCAGCGTATAGCCATGTCGTCAGGGCGCATCTCGTAGCCAATGCTTGCGGCTTCAAGCGGTCCTCTCCCTTCGTAGACCTCGTTCAGGTCATATCCGAGTATGGCTGTATTGGCAACCTCGCTTCCGGGCTTGAACCCGTCAGGAATAGTTGCTAATAATCCGGAACGACCCTCACGTGCAAGTCTATCCATCGCAGGGGTGTCGGCTGCTTCAAGCGGTGTTTTGCCGTTGAATTTGGCAATGGGGTGATCTGACATCCCGTCACCGAGAATTATGATATGTTTCATAAACTCACCCTGCGTTAGTTATTGCTCGTGGACATGATGTTTGCAAAGACCCCTGCAGCGGTCACTTCCGCTCCTGCGCCATAACCCTGTATGAGCATTGGGTATTCTTTATAGCGTTCGGTGGTGAGCAGCACTATATTGTTTGAGCCTTCAAGTCCGTAGAATGGGTGTCGGCTGTCAACAGCCTGAAGCGAAACGCTCATCTTGCCCAATTCCATTTTAGCCACGAAGCGCCAACGCTTCCCCTCTTTCTCCAACACTTTCCGGCGAGCTTCGAAGTCGGCATCAAGTTCAGGAAGGCGATGCCAGAACTCTTCGATAGACCCTTTGAGCATATCCTCTGGCACAAACAGATGCTTTTCCACCTCGTCCTGTTCAGCCTTATAACCACCTTCGCGTGTGAGGATTACGAGTTTTCTTACCACATCCTGACCGCTGAGGTCGATGCGCGGGTCTGGCTCGCTGTATCCCATTTCTTTGGCAAGACGCACGGTCTCCGAGAAGGGTGTGTCGGCTGAAATGGCATTGAAAATGAAATTCAGTGTGCCGCTTAGCACGGCTTCTATCTTTAGTATGCGGTCGCCCGACGAACGGAGGTCGTTGATGGTGCCGATGATGGGGAGTCCGGCTCCCACGTTTGTCTCATACAGGAATTTGACACCTCTGCGCAATGCCGTATCCTTCAAGCGTTGATAGCTTTCGTAAGAGTTGGAGGCTGCGACCTTGTTAGCTGCCACAACAGAGATATTATGGTCAAGAAAATCCTGATAGAGTGCTGCAACTTCCTTGCTGGCGGTGCAATCCACAAACACACTGTTGAATATGTTCATGCCGATGACACCATCACGCAGATGCTTGACATTGCTGTCCTCACCTTGCGCAAGAAGCTCACGGTAGTTTGAAAGATCAATACCTGTGCGTGAGAATATGGCTTTACGGCTTGAGGCGATACCGACAACATTGAGTTTCAGGCGATGGGTGCGCATCAGTTCTTCCTGCTGGTTCTTTATCTGTTCAAGAAGCATACCACCCACAGTCCCTGTGCCGCAGATGAAGAGGTTAAGTTCTTTGTATTCGCTCAGGAAGAAGGAGTCATGGATGACATTCAGTGACTTACGCAGGTACAGACCGTTGACCACAAATGAAATGTTGGTCTCGCTTGCGCCTTGCGCACAAGCTATCACACTGATACCGCTACGTCCGAGAGTGCCGAAAAGTTTACCGGCTATACCCGGTGTATGCTTCATGTTCTCACCCACGATTGCCACTGTGGCAAGTCCGCTTTCAGCGTGCATGGGATACATCGCACCGGTGTCAATCTCTTTCGCAAATTCCTGATCAAGCACTCTTACGGCTTCCTCGGCGTCCACATCACGCACACCGATTGAAGTTGAGTTTTCAGAAGAAGCCTGACTGACCATGAACACAGATATGCCGTTGTCGGCAAGTGCGGTGAAGATTCGGCGGTTAACACCGATCACACCTACCATCGAAAGACCGGTGACAGTGATTAGCGTGGTCCCGCTGATGCTTGAGATACCCTTGATGGGTTTGCGGTCATCTTCGATTTTATCCTTTATGATAGTTCCGGGTGCGTCCGGATTGAATGTGTTCTTTACAAGGATGGGTATATTCTTTACGCAGACAGGGTAGATGGTAGGCGGGTATACCACTTTCGCACCGAAGTTGCATAGCTCCATCGCTTCCACATAGCTGAGTGAATTGATGGTATAGGCGGTGGGTATTACTCTCGGGTCGGCTGTCATGAAGCCGTCAACGTCAGTCCATATCTCAAGGGCTTCGGCATCGAGTGCCGCAGCAATGATTGAGGCGGTATAGTCGCTGCCACCTCGTCCGAGATTTGTCACCTCGCCCGATTCTTTATCGGAACTGATGAAACCGGGGACAACATTTATGGCTTCGGAGTATGCCTTGCCTGAAAATTCATCACGTACAAGATTGCGGGTCAAGTCGCTGTCGAGCACTGATTTGCCATGCTTCCGCTCTGTCTTTATAAATGTGCGGGAATCATGCAGGAGACTTCCCGGGATTAGTCGTGCCACTATTCGGCTGCTAAGACGCTCGCCGTAGCTTACGATAGCCGCCTGAGTCTTCGGGCTGAGGTCACGGATAAGATACACACCCTGATAAATCGACGAAAGTTCCGAAAGCAGTGAATCCAATTCTTGTTTAAGACCTTCGGGATCATTGTCGATAACCTCGTCAACCATCTCGTGATGGCGTGTGACGATGGCTTCAAGCATTTCCTTGTATGCTTCATTGCCTGTGGCGGCAGTGTGTGCTGTAGTGATGAGTAGATCTGTGATGCCGCCTAATGCGCTTACTACTATTACAGTGGGACGTGACTGTCCTTCCACTATGCGCTTAAGATTCCGGATACCGGTTGCGGAACCTACGGATGTCCCGCCAAATTTTAATACTTTCATTTTGCTAATTAAGAATGAACTTTACAAACAGTTTTTTAAGTTTAAGCTGCAAATTTACGCAAATTTATAAATTCAGGCAATGAAAATGTAGAAAAATGTTTGTGCATTATCATTCGGATAGGGTTCGGATAGGGGAATATAATATCCATGAAGTCTAATAGTGACGCTTTAAAGCATCACTATTTTATCCTTTCAAGGAATTTTTCGCACAGCAGACGTGAGGTGGAACCCGGACGACTGCTTACAAGGTCGAGGATTTCTTCGGGTTTATGCCATGCGGCTGAGTCAACTTCAGATGATAGTTTTAGCTCTGTGGCGTTCACTCGTGCGAAAAATCCGATCATCATCATCTCTTTTTTCGCAAACCAGTTGGTCATTATAAGTTCAAGTTCCTCCACATGCTGCCCTGTTTCCTCCATTATCTCACGGACTGCGCATGTCTCGGCATCTTCGCCCGGCGTCACATATCCTGACACGAGATTCATGAACTCAGTGGAGATATAGTTTTGCCTGAGTAGCAAGACTTCACCTTTTTCATTGTAAACAAGTGTGATAGTTGCAACCGGGAACATGTCGAACCATGGTTTTGCGCATCTGTCACACCAAGGCACAAGTCCCTCGTCGCCAAGTTCACGCTCTGAAAGTTTTGTCCCGCAGTCAGGACAATATTTAAAATGCATAATTGATTGTTGAATTAGTTATACGATGTTATTAGGATTCGCGTGATCCAATATATCTGACTTCTGTTAATGGATTTATCCGGCAGGTAGGCTGAATGTGAATACCAGACCGCCTGTTTTGGCATTTTCAACAGTGATGTCACCACCCATGGCGGTAATTATACGGTGGACGAGAGGGAGTCCGAGACCGGCACCACCGCTTTTGCGGGAGCGACCCGCATCCACACGGTAAAACAGGTCGAACAGCCTTGCAAGATGCTCTTCGTCAACACCTGAACCGTTGTCGGCAAACGAAAATATGTGTCGTCCGTTTTCCTCACGAAGCCAGTTGAGCGATATACGTGTACCTCCCGAATGTTGTGCGGCATTATAAATGAGGTTCAGGAGCGCATTCGTAAGGAGCGATTCATGACCCATTATCATGCAATCCTCAGGGACATCGTAGGTAAATATCATATTATCAATGATATGTCCTTGCGCTATATCTTCGTCAAGCTGAACTATAACGTCGTGGAAATTGAGCAGGGTACATTCGATGGGTGCGCCATTTTCCTGCAACCGCATCACCATGCTCACGTCATTTACCAAGTTGACAAGGCGGTCGATGTTCTGCTGTGCTCGCATGAGGAATTTGCGTTTAAGCTCCTCAGGCATATCATTATCGCTTATCACTGAGTCGATATAACCCTTGATGATTCCCACGGGAGTGTTAAGCTCATGACTGACATTTATACCTATCTGCCGTTCATGGTGCATCTTCTCCTTCTCGGCATGTATCTTATCACGGTAGACGGTGAGCAGATTGCGTGACACATCGCCAAATTCATCTTTTGAGAAATGCCATGAATCCACATTCTCAGGGAGATCATCAGACGCTATGGCTTGAGCAAAATCACGTAAAGTATACACGTTCTGGCAGATGGCTCTGACTCCGAAATATATCAGAACCGACAACAGTATTCCGAGCATTATCACCACAATCCATACCATCGGATTTATACTTAGAAATGCGAGCACCTCACCTTTGTAGGGCAATGCGGCAAAGGAGTGGATTTTGCCATCAGGACTTGTCTTTGAACTCACCATGAACTTGTTGCTATCCAACGATATGTCATGGACGGTAGAGTCCTTATGGCTGAGTAGAAGCCGGTTAAGCTCTACGATAGGTCTTCCGTTGCTGTCACGGAGCAAGATAGTGGCTTCGGGGTTGTCAGCCACCATATTGCCATTGTCGTCGTACACAGTCAGACGCAACGGGTCAAGAGTGGTCTCATCGGTGAACAGTTTTATGAAATCTACTGTCTTTTGCAAGTCCGCTCCGTTACCGTAAGCGCTTATTACGGTGTTGTTGACATTTAAAAGTCGGTTTTCAAGATTTTCCCTTTGCCTGTGTTTCTCGTGATTTACAAAATAAATGATTGTAATTCCGATTATTAGCCACAGCAATCCCACAAGTGGTAGGAAAAGTCTCCAGTGTAGTTGTAAAATGGATTTGTTTGCCATCAGAGTGTCTATTGACGGGGTACGGCTGTCGCTTCAAGAAATTCCTTAACGAATCTGTTGGAGACAGCTCTTTGTTCGGGATTGAATCCGTGACCAGCACCCGGAATCACTCCGATATGAGCATTTTTATAGAGTTTCATCGCCTTCTCAGAATAGCTCAACGGTACTATTGGATCCTTTGAGCCATGGATTATCTGCACGGGACCTTCATAACGGCATATAGTACTATAAACATCAAAATCTCTCAACTCCATAAAGAAATTTCTTCCCAATAGCACATTCCACATATTGGTGGTATCAGGGATTTCAGCTTCTGTTTTGTAACGGTTGTTCCAGTCATCGGGGATGCACAACGCCGGATAGACTAACACGAGATTGCTCACGGTGTCTTTAAGTTCGGAAGCTGCGATAGCCGATACGAAACCGCCTTGGCTTTCACCGATTAGCACGATACGATCTTTGTCAGTGTCAGGCTGTTGGAGATAGTGGCGGACGATAGATTTCAGATCGTTTTTCTCGTCGATAACAGACATTTTCATAGTATTGTTATCGCTGCTGCTATGAATACCTCCGCAAGGGAAATCAAAGGTATACACAGTGTAGCCGAGTCCGTTAAGGGTGTCGAAATAATCCCTGCCGAAATGGTGAGTGCCGTTGAATCCATGGCTTATGATGGCCACACCCTTCTTTCCTTTGGTTTTAGGCGCAGATTCTATTCCAAAAATCTTGCGGTCTCCGTTTTTAATCCAAACCTCTTTTACATCATTAGGATAACCCTTGCTCTTTATGGTCCAACCGGGGAATGATGATAAGTCACCCTGAATAAATATCCGCTTGTTCTCCTCTTTATCTTTCAGGTTCCAGTCGAGCCATGCTTCCACCATGCGTCCGAAGTCACCACCTCCGGGTTGCCAATAAGTACCGCCATGACCAGCAGTTGACATGTCGGCATATACCACCGGTACATGGTTAATTCGCTCATAGTCAAACTGAGCGTTGTTGTATGCCACATCCTCCGGACCTCCGGTGAGATAGAGCATCGGTGTATGCAGTTTAGTCAACGATTCTTTGGAAGCCCCAGCCATTTCGATGTCGCCCATGCCGGCATTGAGTATCAGACATGTTTTGATGTCGGGATTGGCTGCGTTGGCAAGTACCTGCGCTCCACCGCATGAATGTCCGGCAGCTGCTATTTTTGTGGTATCGACATTTCCGTAATATATGCTTTTCTTATCGGCAGCCTGAGTTTTTACCCAGTCGATAGCCTGTGCGAGCATGTCGGATGATGTATGATTGTCTTTCCTGTCTTTTTTCTCAAACTGGATATCGCCGACGGCTACGACCATATACCCTTTTGACGCCAGTTCTATGAGCATCCTTTCATAGTCAATGGATGTGTCAACACACGCTCCGTTTCCCCATATCAGTATCGGTAGGGCTTTCTCCCTTGTGGCAGCCCAGTAAAGATCCTGCGGGCGATACACAACAAAACCGGGGAGAGTTTCTTCGGACACGGCAACCGATTTGAACGCTCCGCTACCTCCGTTATCGATATGCTTGACAGCTTTAGGATTATTTTCCGCCCCTTGTGCAAGAGTTGGAACCATCATTTGAAACGAGAGTAACAAAGAAAAAATAGGGAACAATTTATTCATCATGATGTATATTTTTCACAAAAGTATATAAAAATCCTGATTTTAACATCTATAATTTTTATTAACTTTGCAATGAACTGGTTTAAACTTTTTATAAAATGTTAAACTCAGACTTAAAATTACCATGTTTTCAATCTTTGAAGCTCTTTTCGGCTGAATTATCAGCATCTCTTCGGTCACTTAGCTCGCTAAGCTCCCTCATCGAGCTAATAATTCATCTCGAAAATAGCTTCAAATCTTAAAAAATAAAAAGTTTAAACCAGTTCGAAAAAAAATTGGCACTATGAGATATTTAAAAATCATAACGGTTATCATTTCTATTTTACTTACATGTTTTGATGTGCACTCGGCAGAGCCTAAAGTTAAGGTGAAGCATGTTTTTGATATTCATGCCAAATGCAGTGAAGCAAGGAACTTAGGTGTGATTCCCGGAGGGTTGCGTGTGATGATTCCGATAGTAGGCGGAAATGTGGAGGGTGATGTGGTAGCCGACATACTTCCCGGCGGTGCGGATTATCAGTTGGTGGACACAGTGAGTGGAAGAGTGGAATTTAATGCCATTTACACCTTGCGGACTAATGATTCCAAACTTATAAACGTCAGGAATATAGGTGTTAGCAAGGGGGATTATTTCACAACCTCACCCGTATTCGAGGCTCCGGTTGACTCACAATACGACTGGCTGAACAACAGGATATTTATCTGCAAGCCTATCGGATTCGGTAACGGAATAGTCCATCTCCGGGTATGGATGGTGGAGTGACTCATGATATCATCCTAAGATTGCCACAATCATGCCTGAAAGTATGAGCGATATACTCCCCACGGCGTAGGTCACGGTATAGCCCATGACAGGCAATGTGCTTTCAAGATTATCCTGTATGGCTCCGAGAGCAGCTACCGCATTCCTGCTTCCGGCTACGCACCCAAGTGTGACTGCCGCCGGAAATTTGAACACCTTGTAACCGAGATATATTGATATAATCAGTGGAATCGTAGTGCAAAGAATCCCTATAAGGAATAATTCAAAGCCTACCTCTTTAAGTCCGCTGATAAATGAGGGTCCGGCTCCAAGACCTACGACGGCTATAAACAGATTCAGACCTGCGTTATCCATAAACCATATTACCGAGCGTGGAATATGTCCGAATGTGGGACGTTTAGATCTTAACCATCCCATTATAAGCCCGGCAAGTATTGCTCCACCGCTTGTGCTCAATGAGATAGGGATTCCTCCGAGATATATTACCAATGCGCCTATGAAACACCCTATCGCAATACCAAGTCCGATGAATACCATGTCGGTTTCACCTGTCGCTCGATCGGAATAACCGATTTCAGGAACAGCTACCGCTACATCCTGAGGCACTCCTACAAGATGGATTATGTCGCCCTTTTCAAGCCGCACCTTGTTTCTTACCGGGAGTGCCATTTCATTGCGCAGTATCTTGTGTATCATCACGCCTCGCATAAATGGTTCTTGTTTAAGTTCCCCAACAGAGAGTCCGGCAGCTCCCGATTTAGATACAGTGACAGGGAGATTCTCTGTGGCGAAATTCAAAAGCTCATGGTCAGTCACTTCGGGACCTATCCATCCGGCTTCGTCTATTATTGTCTCACGTATACCTCCAAGAACGATAATATCACCTTTTCTTACTTTCAAACCCGGTTCGGGGTCATATATCTCCCCCTTTATCCTGAGACGTTCCACGAAATGACGCAGATTTAGACTTTTTATATGTTCTTCAATTTCTTCGACAGTTTTCGATCTTTTGAAATAATCGGCTTCAGCCCTGTATGTTCGGAATGATATAGGGCGATTGGCTACGATAAGACCGGGGTCGGGTACGAAATCACCGGAGTCCATATCTTCTTCAATTTTCACAGTCTCTTCTTTGACCTTTTTAAGACCGCCAAGAAGTATGGGACCGAGATTGGCTATAATCCACGCAGACCCGATAGTCCCGAAAATATAACAAACAGCATAGCAAGCCGGAATAATGTCGAGCATACGTTTTAGCTCTGTGTCGGTATATCCCATAGCGCGAATAGTATCACTTCCCACACCGATGACGGCAGATACAGTTTGAGATCCTGCGAAAATACCTACGGTGACACCTTTGCCATATCCCATAAGCTTTGATATGCCGATACACGTTGCTATGCAAAGTGCACATTCGATGAGAGCAAAGCATATCTGCTTAACTCCGTCTCCTTTTAAAGAACGGAAAAATTGGGGTCCAACGCTGTATCCAATGGCAAAAAGGAACAGCATAAATGCTAATGATTTTACTGTGTCAGATATCGGAATTCCCATTTGTCCTATTATAACACCGACAATCAGTGTCGCTGTCACAGGTCCAAGAGACAGCGATTTATATCTGATTCCTCCAAGCCAAAAGCCAAGTCCAAGGGTAAGAAAAATAGGTATTACCTGATTGTTGCGAAATATTTCAATAAGCCAGTCCATACAGGGAAATTCAGTGAAACGTTAAAATTGTTTTTTAGTTTAACAATAGTTCGTGATAATTGGTTTAAATAAGTTAAGGACTGAACCTTATATACTAAGGTAATGTTATGAAATCATATAATTTCTAAGAAATTAATATGCACTAACGTAAAAAACAATCTAAAAATTTATAGAATATGAACATGTTTTGTTACCAATGTCAGGAGACGGCTCGTGGCAAAGGATGCGAGATTCAAGGGGTGTGCGGTAAAAAGCCGGAAACATCATCACGCATGGATCAGCTCTTATATATTGTGCGCGGTATGGCTATATTGAATCGCCTGCTGCGTGAAAAAGGCTCTGCCGATCGGGACGCTTCACATTTCATTATCGATGCGCTGTTTACCACTATTACAAATGCAAATTTTGATAATGATATGCTTGACGGATATCTTACCAAAGCTCTTGAATTGAAAAATGTGCTTGAAGGTGTTCTGAAGAAACATAATGTAGGGATTCCCTATATGCCGGAGGTATCCTATCATATATCGAAGGATAATTATGGTAAACTGGAAGTAGTGGATGCCGGAGGAACTCTCGACCAAGAGATTTTCAGTGTGTTACATGATAAGGATGAGAATATCAGAGGGCTAAAACAACTTGCCATTTACGGGTGTAAAGGCATGGCTGCGTATGCCCGACATGCCCTTAACCTTGGTTTCGAGGATGAGGATATTTATGCTATCATTGAGAATACCCTTGCTGAGATAAGCCGTCCTGATGTTGATGCTAACGAGCTGTTCTCTATTGTGCTTAATGTAGGAGAAGGTGGTGTCAAGGCAATGGCGTTACTTGACAAAGCTAACACATCGACATTCGGCAATCCGGAAATCACCAATGTTAACATAGGCGTTGGCACTCGTCCGGGCATACTTGTGAGCGGTCATGACTTAAAGGATCTTGAAGAGTTGCTTGAACAGTCGGCTGGAAAGGGTGTGGATATCTATACCCATTCCGAGATGCTTCCGGCGCAGAGCTATCCGTTTTTCAAGAAATATCCTCATTTCGCCGGTAATTATGGCAATGCGTGGTGGAAGCAGATTGATGAATTCGAGACATTTAATGGTATGTTCTTGTTTACATCCAATTGTATAGTGCCTCCGAGACCCAAGACAACATACATGGATAGAGTCTACACTACCGGTGTTGTAGGTATGCCGGGCACACACCATATTTCCGAAGGCATTGACGGCAAAAAAGATTTTTCTGAAATCATAGAACGTGCACAGAAATGTGAGCCTCCTACGGAAATCGAACATGGAGAGATAATAACCGGATTTGCTCATAATCAGGTGATTGCTCTTGCTCCGAAGATTATCGATCTTATAAAACGAGGCAAAATACGTAAATTTGTGGTAATGGCTGGTTGTGACGGCAGAATGCCCTCACGTAAGTATTATACAGAATTTGCAGAAAAGCTTCCCGAAGATTGCGTGATACTTACTGCAGGATGTGCTAAGTACCGTTATAACAAATTGCCACTCGGTGATATAGAGGGAGTCCCTCGTGTTCTTGATGCAGGACAGTGTAACGACTCCTATTCCCTTGTGGTAATTGCCATGGCTTTGAAGGAGGCGTTAGGGCTTAAAAATGTCAATGAATTGCCAATCGTATATAACATAGCTTGGTATGAACAGAAAGCTGTGATAGTGCTTCTTGCGTTGTTGAGCCTGGGAATTCAGAATATACACACAGGACCGACCCTGCCGGCATTCTTTACTCCTGACATACTCAAGGTGCTTCAGGAGAAATTCAATATCGGTACCATCACCACCGTAGATGAGGATTTGGCAAAACTTATCGGCTGATAAAACGTATAGGTTTTGAGAACTATTCAAACTTAACGCATAAATCAGACATAAATAAACAAGTGACTCGTAAGGGGAATACAATTTCTCCGGACGAGTCATTTTTCATCAAATTGAATTTTTCGCACTCTTTGGGGCTTTCGGGGTATTATCTTTGCAATGTGATTAAGAAATCACAAATAAGAAATCACAAATAAGAAATCACAAAAAGAATAATAACCCACAAAAACTAATATTATGAAACACATTTCAGCAAAAGCCTACAAGGGATTTAACCAGCGATTGATTGACGCATTTAGAAGCATTGATCCGTACCATATTGATGGGATAGGTGTTGTGATGGGGATGATAGATCTTTATCTTGGCGAGAAGGATGTCATGTTTCATGTCCGCTCAACTGTAGTGAAGTTGGCATATATGATGATATTGCCTGAGCTTGAGAAGGCTGTGGAGCGTTCGATGCGTGCCCGCAGGAATGCCGCTATCCGTCGTGAGAAGAAATTAGCTAAATTAGAAGCTGAGAAGAAGGAAAAACAGGCGGACAAAATGGAAAAACAGGCTGATAAGGAAGAGATACAGGCTGAAACAGTTGAAAAACATGAGAATAAGGAGGAAAAACAGCCTGAAATTTCTGAAAAATCAGAGGTAACTACACCAGTGTCAATTCCTACAGACTCTAAATTGAACTCTGTCGGAACAAATGGTACTGTGGTCATGACTGATAATGGTTTGAGGGTGCCTATTGGCATTACAGGCAGGATATTAACTTAAAGAATTAATTTGAAGAATTAACTTAAAGATTCTGTAAAAGGTCATAATCTACGTTTTTATTCGTTTGGCTTCAGAATTTTTATGTAAATTTGCAATTCGAATTATAATCAGCAAAAGAACTGATTTAAACTTTTTATAAAATGTTAAACTCGGGCTGAAATTTACCATGTTTTCAATCTTTGAAGCTCTTTTCGGCTGAATTATCAGCCTCTCTTCGGTCACTTAGCTCGCTAAGCTCCCTCATCGAGCTGGTAATTCATCTCGAAAATAGCATCAAATCTTAAAAAATAAAAAGTTTAAGTCAGTTCAAACAAAAGAGATATAAGTTAGAACAATCAATCCAAGATAACATAACGATACTTCATGGAACAAATTGATAATAAGCCTGATAAAGCACAAAAAACTAAAAAGCATCATCGTGGCATCATAGCAACGATGTGGATTGTGTTTGCCGCAATGATTGTCGGTGTGTTTTTCTTCCTATTCCTTGTCTATAATGGTGTGATAGGCTACATGCCGCCTGTCGAGGAATTGAAAAATCCTACCGATCGTTTCGCCTCGGTGCTATATTCGTCAGACGGTAAGGAGATAGGACGTTACTTCTCAGGAACCGGTAACCGAGTTTATGCCGATTTTGATGAAGTGTCGCAGCATGTGATAGATGCGCTGATATCAACCGAGGATGTGCGTTTTGAGGAACACTCTGGTATTGATATGCGAGGTTTAGGACGTGTGTTGTTCAAGACTGTTCTTATGGGTAACAAAAATTCGGGCGGCGGCTCTACACTGACACAGCAGCTTGCCAAGCAGCTCTATTCACCCACAAGTTCCGGGCTTATGACACGTGCCATGCAGAAGCCTATCGAGTGGATGATAGCTGTAAAACTCGAACGTTATTACTCAAAGGAGGAGATCATAAAAATGTATCTTAACCAGTTCGATTTCCTCTATAACGCTGTGGGTATCAAGAGTGCGGCTCATATATATTTCGGGAAAGCTCCTAAGGATTTGACCATCGAGGAAGCTGCCACTTTGGTGGGTATGGTTAAGAATCCTTCATATTATAACCCTGTAAGGCAGAATGAGCGCACCAGACAGCGCCGCAACGTTGTGCTGCAACAGATGGAGAAGAACGGGAAAATCACCAAAGAAGAGCTTGACAGCCTAAGCGCATTGCCCTTAAAATTAAAATTCCACAGGGTTGACACCAAGGATGGCATTGCTCCTTATTTCCGTGAGGAACTTCGACGTATGCTCAGAGCTAAGAAACCGGAGCGTTCAAATTATCGCTCATGGGAGAAGCAGAAGTATGTCGATGATTCTATAGCTTGGGAGACAAATCCGCTTTACGGATGGATTGAAAAGAATCCGAAGCCTGATGGTTCAAAATATGACATCTATACCGATGGTCTCAAGATCTACACCACCATTGACTCCAGAATGCAGAAATATGCCGAAGAAGCGGTGTCGGAGCATCTTGGAGGTGACTTGCAAAAGGCATTTTTCCGTGAAAAACGCGGTATAAAAGGTGCCCCTTATACCACCGACCGTGCCGAGCTTTCGGAGATACGTCGCAATCACCTCATAAGAAATGCGATGAAGAACACCGACCGTTACCGTGTGATGGTAAAGGCGGGAGCTTCACGTGAGGAGATAAACAAGGCATTCAACACTCCGAGAGAGATGAAGGTGTTCACTTACTCAGGCTCTGTTGACACAGTGATGACTCCTCTTGACTCGGTTCTTTACCACAAGCATTTCCTTCGCACAGGATTTATGGCTATGGATCCGCTCAACGGGCATATAAAGGCATACGTCGGAGGTCCGAATTTCTCATATTTCCAGTACGACATGGTATCAACCGGTAAGCGTCAGATAGGTTCTACCGTCAAGCCGTTCCTTTACACGTATGCTATGGAGGAAGGCTTCACACCTTGCGATGAATTGTCAAATACTCAGCCTGTGCTGACTGATGAAGCAGGGCGAGTATGGGCACCGAGAAATGCCGGAAGTGCGAGAGTAGGGGAGATGGTGGATCTTAAATGGGCACTTACCAATTCTAACAACTGGATTTCTGCCCGACTTATCTCTCAGCTTTCACCGTCGTCGCTTGTGAGGACGATGCATAATTTCGGTATCACTTCCGATCTCCCTGCGGTGATGTCGCTTTGCCTCGGACCAGCTGATGTATCGGTCAAGGAGATGGTTACAGCCTACTCAGCCTTTGCAAACAATGGTATGAGGGTTGACCCGATGTTTGTCACTGCGATAGCCGATAATAACGGTAACATAATTTCCGAATTTTCACCACGCCATGTGGAGGTCATATCGGAGAAGGCATATTACCGTATATTATCCATGCTGCTGAATGTGGTGAACGAGGGTACGGCTCACAGGGTTCGTTCACGTTTCGGCTTGACTGCGGAGATGGGTGGCAAGACCGGTACCACCAACTATAATGCCGACGGATGGTTTATGGGATTCACCCCTCAGCTTGTGGCTGGCACATGGGTTGGCGGTGACGAACGTTACATCCACTTCAACACCATGGCTTACGGACAGGGTGCTTCGATGGCTCTCCCGATCTATGGCAGATTTATGAAGAAGGTATATGCGGATCCGACACTCAACTATTCGCAATCGGCACGATTTGACATCCCCGGAAATGTGAATCTCTGCGAGAAAGAATTTTATGGCTATTATGAGGAGCCTGTCGATGCTGACACCAATGCCGAGGAATCGTCGATAGAAGGTGTGTTTGATTAGAATATCACTCATTACAAATATTAAGGGTAGCTCTTTTTTGAGGGCTACCCTTAACATTTTCATGACTTTGGATGTTTTACCAAAAGGTAAACTTACGTTCAATTAAAATTGTACCGGTATATTTGTATGAAGCATATCGTAATTATGGGAGCGACCTCGGGTATCGGGCTTAGAGTCGCAGAGATTTATGCCACAGCCGGCTGGCGAGTGGGAGTGGCTGGAAGAAAAGATGATGTGATGAAGGAACTCCAGAAGAGATTTCCGGAGAAAGTGGAGTGGGAGCATATCGATGTGACCCACAAGAGTGCCGTGACGAAGCTCGAACGCCTTATCCAGAATGTGGGCGGCATGGATATATATCTTCATGTTGCAGGTATAGGCTTTGAGAACAGTTCGTTGGAAGTGGCTGAAGAGGTCTCGACTGTGGAGACCAATGTTGTGGGCTTTACAAGAATGGTAGATACCGCTTTCAGATATTTCCGTGACAAATGCTCGGGAATCGGTCATATAGCCGCTATCACATCCATAGCCGGCACTAACGGGATAGGTGAGCTTGCAAGTTATTCATCTTCGAAAAAATTCCAGCAGACCTATCTGACCTCATTGGAACAACTTGCCAATAAGCAGGGGCTGAAAATATCATTTACAGACATCCGTCCCGGCTGGATACGCACACCATTACTTAAACCTGACAGGGAATATCCTATGACCATGGAGTTAGAGGATATAATTCCGGCTATCATCAAGGCTTTGATACGTAAGAGCAGGATGGTGGTGATAGACAAGCGCTGGAATGTGGGATATAACCTTTGGCGTCTTATCCCTAACCGTCTGTGGGTGAAAATGCCAATAAATGTGTCAACCAAGGCTGACCCGGTGGAAACTGCCGAGAACACTGTGGTTGAGGAAGCAGAAGCCACCCCGGTTTAATCATTCCTGATCTTCTTCAGGTCGAAGTGTGAGCGTTCGCCGAGCTATGTAATCGGCGAACGCTTGCTTATAGCTGTCGGAAATAGGAATTGCTACCTTCCCGAACACTATGCGGTTGCGCTCTATGATTTTTATTTTTGGGAGGTTTACTATATAGGAGCGATGCACACGCATGAATCTGTTAGCCGGCAGGGTGCGTTCAAGCGCTTTCATGCTTATAAGTGTCATGGTGGATTTGTCGGAACCCTCGGTGTAGATTTTCACATAATCCTTAAGTCCCTCGATGTAAAGAATATCCTTTACGGCTATCTGCACTAACTTGTACTCGCTCTTTACTATTATATACTCTTGGTTTGCGGACGATAATTCACCTTCGTTACGGCGGCTGTTCAGCTCGTACCATTGCAAGGCACGGTTGCCGGCAGCGAGGAATTCGTCATAACTGATGGGTTTGAGCAGATAATCGAGTGCGTTTACACGGAATCCCTCAACGGCATAATTGTCGTAGGCGGTTGTAAAGATTATTCTTACTGACGGCGGGATTATCTTGGCGAACTCAATACCGTTGAGCTGCGGCATGTTTATGTCGAGAAACACCACGTCAACATCTCCGTCAAGGATTGTGGATATGGCATCTTTGGGAGATGAGAACTCCCCGGCAAGTTCCATGAAAGGTGTCTTGGTGATATAAGAAGCTATGAGTCCTGATGCAAGGGGTTCATCATCGACAACGCAACAACGGAGTATCATTTCGGTATAAGGGTATTAGGCTCCCTGTTCAGTATCGGGAGTGTTGGTTAGACTTGATTTTAAGGTAGAGGGGTCATAAATGGGGATTGAGAGATCGACCACATAATGACTGTCAGTGATATTTATGGCGAGAATAGCCTTGTCGCCATACAGTAGTTGCAGACGGCGACGGAGATTCTGCATACCGATGCCTCCCACGCTTGACATGGGGGGACGATTGTCAGGCGGTAAGATGGTGTTGGAGGTATGGCACTTGATCATCCCGTCGGCTGCAGTGATTGAAATATCTATCTTGTCGTCGGGATTGTTATGTATGCCATGCTTGAACACATTTTCGATGGGGGTTATAAATAGCAGTGGCGCTATGTTGCAGTTTTCGTAGCCTATCACATCGATTGCCACATTTATATCTAACGACGGGTTAAGTCGCAGACGCATCAGCTTGACGTAATTGTCGATGAAGTCTACCTCCTGCTTTATAGTGACGGATGTGGGGCTGTCGTAAAGCACATATCTCAGCAGTCGGCTCAGCTCATGCACCGCATCCTGAGCTTTGGTGGGTGAGATGGCTATCAGTGCATATATACTGTTGAGCGTGTTGAAAAGGAAGTGAGGATTCAGCTGACTTTTAAGATTTTTCAATTCTTCCTCACGCTGTGCGCTTATAAGATCCTTTTTTTGCTGCCGGAGAAGCATCCATTTGTCGCTCAGTCGCAAAGCTGCCGCAAGCCCGATGGTAAGCACTATCATCACAAGGTCGCGGAGGAACACGGATGTCCAGCGCACTATGTACACATATTCAGAGTGATTGTGATGTTTCTTCCCGAATTTTTTCCAAGGTACACCTAACTGGTCGCCCCAGAAGCGCCATATAAGATAGAGAATGAGAAGGGCTATGAGGAGCAGCAATAGGTTCTGTCCTAAAAAGCGAAGCACACTGTGCGAACGGTCTATGGAACGCTCGATGATCACATAATAGTTCACGTAGAAGATTATGATATACACGAGAGCTTTGGCATAGACCCACAGATGTATAGGTTTGGAGGGGAATGAGAGGCTCCAAAGCAGCTCCGGTAGGACGAAGATGATTGTGATGCACAGAAGGTGCGTAAGAAATGTGGTGAGCTTCTGTTTATATCCTATATCGCGCATGTGATGATTATTTTATGCCTTGTTTCGCAAAGATAGTTTTTTTATGTGAAGCATACAAATGAATTAGACATTCGTGTGGGTTTCGCCGACAGAAGTGTCAGGATGCATGTACATATAAAATTACCGGGCTGATGCGGAAATTGCATCAGCCCGGTATTTATTGCGATGTTATGACTTTATCGGGAGATTAGTCCTGATTGAGGTTCACACGCTTGAAGTCAACTACAACAAGACCCTTCTGAGTCTGGTCAAGGAACTGACCTACGGTAAGCTTGCTGTCCTGAACATATTCCTGTTCCATGAGGCAAGATTCCTTGAAGAACTTGTTGAGACGACCGTTGGCGATGTTCTGAATCATAGCTTCGGGGAGGTTTGCAGCCTTAGCCTCAGCTGTGGTCTTGATGATTTCACGACCCTTGGCAGCGTCTTCTTCAGTGATCCAACCCTTAGAGATGTTGCTCTCGATGTGGTCTTCAGAGTCGAAGTGGTTGGGGTTGAGACCTGCTTTTTTAAGAGCTGCTTCAACAGCCTTGCGAACCTGTTCCTGCTTGGTCTTTTCAACAGCTACGCTGATCTCCTGATCGATAGTAGCTTGGGGAACATCGTTGCGTGAAACAGCCACGGGGTTCATAGATGCGATCTGCATACAGATTTCGCGACCAACCTGAGGATCTACGCCTTCGAGGTTGAAACCTACGATAGCTGCGAGTTTGTTGTTGAAGTGGTTGTAAGCGGCGGTGGTAGGAGCCTCAACGGTAACGTAAGCACCGATTTCGGTCTTTTCACCGGTCTTACCGCTTTCCTCAGTGATGAGTTCGGCGATAGTCTGACCGTCAACAACGAAAGCTTTAAGCTCTTCAACAGTCTTGAACTTATTTTCCATGGCGATGTCCATGAGTTTTGTAGCGAGAGCGACAAAACCGGCATTCTTAGCCACGAAGTCAGTTTCACAGTTAAGTGCGAGGATAGCAGCGAACTTACCGTCGGTCTTAGCGATCACGTGACCTTCAGAAGCCTGACGGTCTTCACGCTTAGCGGCAACAGCCTGACCCTTCTTGCGGAGGATCTCAACAGCAGCCTCGATGTCACCGTTAGTCTCGGCGAGAGCTTTTTTGCAGTCCATCAAGCCGGCGCTTGTCAAGTTGCGGAGCTTGGTGATTTCTGCCATAGTAACTGCCATAATATAGAATTTTTGGAGTTTTAAAATGTGGATAAAAAGAGATTATTCAGCTGCTTCAGCTGTTTCGGCGGGAGCTGCCTCGGTGTTGTCCTTGCGGTTAACACGACGACGTTCGCGACGGGGAGCAGCCTCAGAGTTCTCTGCAGAAGCTTTTTCGTCAGCCTTCTCTACCTTACGTTCCTCAAGACCTTCGTTGATAGAATCACATACGGTGTTAAGGATGATTTCGATTGACTTTGATGCGTCATCGTTTGCGGGGATAACGAAGTCAACGTTGTTGGGGTCAGAGTTGGTGTCAACGATACCGAAAACGGGAATGCCGAGACGGTTAGCTTCAGCTACAGCGATGTGTTCCTTAGCCACGTCGATAACGAAGAGGGCAGAAGGAAGACGGTTAAGGTCAGCGATAGAACCGAGGTTCTTTTCAAGTTTAGCGCGCTGACGAGTGATCTGAAGCTTTTCACGCTTTGAAAGGTTGTCGAATGTGCCGTCCTTGGTCATCTTGTCGATAGAAGCCATCTTCTTCACAGCCTTGCGGATAGTGGGGAAGTTGGTGAGCATACCACCGGGCCAGCGTTCGATAACGTAGGGCATGTTAACGCTTTCAGCCTTGTTGGCAAGGATTTCCTTAGCCTGCTTCTTAGTGGCAACGAAAAGGATTTTTTTGCCACCCTTAGCTATGTTGCGGAGAGCTGCAGCAGCTTCTTCAAGCTTAGCCTGAGTTTTATAGAGGTCAATGATGTGGATACCGTTACGCTCCATGAAGATGTAAGGAGCCATTGCAGGATTCCATTTTCTTTTCATGTGGCCAAAATGGCAACCTGCTTCGAGGAGTTGGTCAAATGTAGGAGTTGACATGAGTTTTGATAAGGTTGTTTACGTTCTTTGAAAATTTACAATCAGAGAGTAGGGAACGTGTCCATCTCAATGATTTAGATACTAAACACTTGAGGAGAAAGATAAAATAAGAAAATATTAACGCTTTGAGAACTGGAAGCGCTTGCGTGCTTTGGGACGACCGGGCTTTTTGCGTTCTACAACGCGCGGGTCGCGAGTCATGAAGCCTTCCACACGGAGTGTGTGCTTGTCCTCGGGGTTGATTTTAACGAGAGCGCGGGCGATGGCGAGACGGAGAGCCTCAGCCTGTCCTTTGTAACCGCCACCGTCAAGGTTAACCTTGATGTCATACTTCTCAGCAGCATCGAGAGTAGTGAGCGGCTGCTTTACGATATACTGAAGGATGGAAGAGGGGAAATATACATCCAAGGGGCGCTTGTTGATGGTGATTTGCCCGTTACCTTCTTTTACAATGACGCGAGCCACAGCGGCTTTACGGCGACCTACTGCATTAACTGATTCCATTCTTCAATTATTTAATTTTATTAATGTCGATAACTACGGGATTCTGTGCTTCGTGGGGATGGTTGGGACCATTGTACACGTGCATGTTTTCGATGATGCGGCGTCCGAGGCTGTTTTTAGGAAGCATACCCTTCACAACCTTGATGAACAAGGGGTGGTAGCCAGGTTTTACATGCTTGTTGAATGATTTCTTCATCATGATCTCGGGAGTTGCAACACGCTGTCCGCCGGGATAGCCGGTGTATGACAGATATTCGCGTCCAGTCCACTTGTTACCGGTCAGACGAACTTTGTCTGCGTTGATAACGATCACGTTGTCACCACATTCGATGTTGGGTGAATAGCTGGGCTTGTTTTTGCCACGGAGAATAAGAGCGATTTTAGCGCAAAGACGACCGAGCACCTGATCGGTAGCGTCAACGACAACCCAATTGTGTTCAACGTTTTGAGCGTTGGGGGTAAGGGTCTTGTAGCTTAAAGTATCCACGTTAAATGTTTAATTAATAGAAAGTTACTTAATGATTGCACCATGCGTCGGCTTGGCCAAAAGCGTAGGCATGAGGCGATCGGGTTTATTAATTGGACATAATCGGACTGCAAAGGTAGTGATTTCTTGTTAATTAACAAAGAATGTTTATGATTTTTTAACAAATTGTGCTGCTCTTTCCGAATGACTTACAATCGGAAGTGAGTCGGGTGTTGGGACTCCGATTTATTATAATATAAGGTGGTAAAGTTTCAATTTGGAATATATGCTGCTTACGGCGTTCTCAGGACGCTTGTTTATGGGGTAAAGTATATTTTGGCGTTTGTTAAATAATCCTTACTTTTGCGATGAAAAATTAAGTAACTATGCATTTGACAGGAAAACAAATGTGGATGTCGAGCCGTGACTACGTTATGATAGTGCTCGCAGCCTTAATCTATGGTTTTGGTTTCTCGGCTTTTATTTTGCCGGAGAAGGTGGTGATCGGCGGTGTGACCGGTCTCGGTACGATTGTATATTTCCTCACCAACAACACTTACTCCATCGGTCTCACGCAGTATGCCATCAACCTTGTGTTGCTTGCCATTGCGTGGCGTGTTGTCGGCAGGGCATTTGTGCTTAAGACCATATTTGGTGCCACAGCCATATCGCTTGTGGTAACATTCATGCCTTCGCTGTTCGACGGACCTCTCGTTCCGGGTCAGCCTTTTATGAATGTGTGTATAGGCGGTATACTTTCAGGTATAGCCTTGGGTATAGTCTTTATTAATAATGGTAGTACCGGTGGCACCGATATTGTGGCGGCTATCGTGGCTAAAAAGACTAATGTGACCGTGGGACGTACGATGCTGTATGTGGACTTTGCCATTATTTCATCTTCGTATTTGTTTTTCCATGAGATTTCACGTGTGGTTTACGGTTTTGTGGTATTGTTCATCACTACCTATATGGTTGACCTCATGATCAACACCAATCGTCAGGCTGTGCAGTTTACCATTGTGTCAAAGAAATGGGATAAGATTGCCACTGCGGTCAATAATCATGCACGGCGCGGAGTGACAGTGATTGACGGTATGGGCTGGTATACAAAACAGCCGATGAAGGTGCTTCTGGTTGTGTGCAGAAAGATAGAGTCAGTGACAATTTTTCGTATCGTGAAAAGCATTGACCCTCACGCATTCATCACGCAGGGTAATGTTAACGGTGTTTACGGGCAAGGATTCGATCAGATAAAACTTAAGAATGACAATAAGCTTAACAAACAGCTTCATGATGAGGTAGGAGACGATGACGATGCGATCGAGTCTGCCGAAGGTCATGCGTAAGATTTTTACGATTGTTTCGATTTTTTATCTTTTTTATCAAGCCAAATGTTAAAATTTTTGGATATTTCTAAAAAAGTAGTAACTTTGTGGCGAATAGAAATATTCGCATCCCTATAACCCCTGCTTTATCTTATTCTAATGATTTTGTTTATGGATATTTGGATTGTCTATGATTCACTTATTTTTTTAAGATAAATGCGATGTTATAATCTTGTGAAATAAAAAAGGAGCGACGCTTGAAGCATCGCTCCTTTTTTATGGGGTTGGCTTTGTAGGAAAGCCTTATCAGGGGATGAGCTGATATTTACGGAATACCTTGGCGATAGTTTCAAGCGCGCGGTCAACCTGTGCCATAGAGTGTGTCGCCATAAGGCTGAATCGAATCAGTGTGTCCTGAGGAGCAACAGCCGGAGAAACTACCGGGTTCACAAAGATACCCTCGTCAAGAAGGTCGCGGGTGATTGCAAATGTCTTGAAATCGTCGCGTATGAACAATGGGATGATAGGTGTGGATGTGTTGCCTATCTCAAGTCCGAGTGAGCGGAATCCTTCAAGAGCATGGTTGGTGAGCTTCCAAAGGGTTTCCTGGCGTTCAGGCTCTTTCTCCATAATGTCAAGGGCGGCAAGAGCTGCTGCCGTTGACGCCGGAGTTATACTTGCGGTAAATATATATGAGCGTGAGTGGTGGCGGAGGAAGTTGGTCACATCTTTATTTGTGGCTATGAAACCTCCGAGTGAAGCGAACGACTTGGAGAATGTACCCATGATGAGATCCACGTCGTCAGCCACGCCATAATGATGGCATACGCCACGACCGCCGGGTCCGAAGACGCCTATACCGTGGGCTTCGTCAATCATTATGCTTGCGTCATATTTCTTTGCGAGAGCTACCATCTCCTTAACGTTGGCAACGTCGCCTTCCATAGAGAATACACTGTCGCTGACTATCAGTTTAACTTTGTCGGGGGCACACTTCTGGAGCTGCTTTTCAAGCGACTCCATGTCGTTGTGCTTATATTTGAGCTGCTGGCTGAACGAAAGACGTCTGCCTTCGATTATGGATGCGTGGTCTTGTTCGTCCCAAAGGATGTAATCCTCGCGACCTGTCAATGATGAAACCACACCAAGGTTTACACCGAAACCGGTAGAGTAGATCATCACATCTTCCTTGCCCATGTATTCAGCCAATCTGGCTTCAAGCTTTTTGTGTAGGTCGAGTGTGCCATTCAGAAACGGTGAGCCGGCGCATCCTGTGCCGTATTTCTTTGTCGCTTCAATGGCGGCTTCTTTAATGCGGGGGTCGTTGACGAGACCTGTGTAGCAGTTGGAGCCAAACATCAACACCTTTTTCCCGTTGATAATCACTTCCGGATCCTGCTCGCTGGAAATGGCGCGAAAGTAGGGGTAAACTCCGGCTGCCTTGGCTTCCTGAGGGGCGGTGTAGGTGGCTAATTTCTTTTGTAGTAAGTTCATAATAATGTCAAACGAATCTGCATGAAATAATCTTTCCGATTGCAGGGTGCAAATTTAGATAATTTATTTCACATTTTTACACACTTTGTGCTATAATTTATTGTTAATTATACAAAACGGGGCTGTTTTGTGTAAAATTGTCGCTTTTTTGCGTCGAAATAGCGTCGTCTGCTTCAAATACGAGCTATTTTTGTTAATTTTGCAAATCTAATTAATTTATAATTGATATATGGACGAAAAGTCAGTAATCAACGATGAAGCCAAGCCGGTAAAACGTACTGTGCTCGATTATGATGATATAGTGAAAATGGTGCCATTCTTCAAAGGCAAACGTAAACTCGTTAATTTCCTGATGAAGCTTTTGGCGATTGATAAGGTCAACTGGATTCATGATCATAATTTCGACACTCCCGGACCGCAGTTCTGTCACGGGCTTCTCAAGGATTTGAATATAAAATTACGTATCGATAACGAGGAGGTGCTTGATAATCTACCTGAAGGGGCTTTCATAACCGTGAGCAATCACCCGTTTGGCGCATTAGACGGGATCACGCTTATTGATATAGTTGGCAGCCGTCGTCCCGGATTTAAGGTTATGGTTAATATGATATTGAATTATATCGTCGCCATGCGCCCGAATTTCATAGCTGTTGACCAAGCTGCAAGCGAGGATCCCAATAAGAAAGCTGTCTCCATGCAGGGTATAAAGGAGGCTATACGTTTGGTGAGAAGCGGTCAGCCTGTGGGATTCTTCCCGGCAGGGGCTGTTTCGAACTATAATCGTCACTTGAGATTTGAGGATAGAGAGTGGCGTCCATCGATAGTGCGTTTGATACAGCAACTAAAGGTGCCTGTGATCCCGATCTTTTTCCATGGATATAATAGCTGGTGGTTCAGATTCCTTGGCATTGTAAGCTGGCAGTTGCGCACATTGCGTCTCCCCGGAGAAGTGTTCCGCCGTAAGAACGACACGCTTCATATTTCAGTTGGCAATCCGATTTCAGTAGAGGAGATTAAGGAACACAGCGGTTCGGTCGAGGAGCTTGGGGCATATCTCAAAGCCAAGACATACGAATTGCAAAAGATTAAATAGCTTTTTATAATTGTGATGGAGCTTAATCTACAGGATTATCCTCAGGAGGTGATACAAGCGAAGCAGCGGTTTGGAATTGTGGGTAATTCCCCGGGTCTGCTTGCGGCGGTGCAGCGTGCCGTGCAGGTTGCGCCGATAGACCTTTCTGTGCTGATAACAGGGGAGAGCGGAACGGGCAAGGAGTTTTTCCCGAAAATCATACATGGGTTCTCTTCGCGAAAACATTCGAAATATATAGCTGTGAACTGCGGTGCGATACCCGAAGGGACTATAGATTCCGAATTGTTCGGACATGAGAAGGGGGCGTTTACCGGAGCTGTTTCGTCTCGTAAGGGATACTTTGAGGAGGCGGATGGCGGCACTATATTTCTTGATGAAGTGGCAGAGCTGCCGTTAACCACACAGGCAAGATTGTTGCGTGTGCTCGAAAGCGGTGAGTTTATCAAGGTGGGTTCTTCCACTGTGCAGCGTTCAAACGTGCGTATAGTGGCGGCTACAAATGTTGACATGGCTAAGGCTGTTGCCGAAGGTCGGTTTAGAGAGGATTTGTATTACCGCCTTTCTACTGTGTCGATACATATACCACCCTTGCGTGACAGGGGGAATGACATAGTGCTTCTCGCTCGTAAGTTTGCCGCTGATTTTGCCGAGCGTTATTCGATGCCCTCGGTTTCGTTCGACGATTCAGCCCGCTCGTTACTGCTGCATTACCGCTGGCCCGGAAATGTCCGACAGCTTAAAAATGTGATAGAGCAGGTGGCTCTGTTTGATGCCGGAAACAGTGTAGGTTCCGATGCCCTTGAATCATACATACCGCAGGCATCCATGAGCTATGCGCCGACAGTGACAACGGGTGATCAGATGCATAATTATACGTCTGAACGAGACGCGCTTTTCAGCATGATATTCCGTTTGCAAAAGCAGATAGAAGTGCTTAACGCAAGGCTCGATGAAATGTCGGGCGGGAATATGGTTAACGAGGTGTCGGTTTACCGTTCGGTGGAAAATGTGGTGCCTTCGTCGGAGACCACACGCTCGATTGTGAAATTCCAGCCGTTTGCATCGTCGCTCCGACGTGCCGAGGATGGAGCTGAGTGTGCCGACGTTTCCAATGCTTCGGTAGCTGCTCCGGCTACGCTTGAAGATACGGAAAAGGAGACAATACGTCGTGCGCTTGAGCGTAACGGTGGGCGCAGAAAAGCAGCCGCTCGAGAGCTTAACATCTCCGAGCGGACACTGTATAGGAAAATTAAAGAGTACGGTATAGAGTAAGTGTGTGAGGAGAGGGAGCGATATTGATTATTGTTCAAGTATTCTTATAACACGTACGCCGTTGACGGTTCTGTTTTTTCTAAGATATTCACTGAGGGGGAGGCGGTCAATCACCACCTTCCCTTCTTTCATTGATGCATGCATCAGATGTGGGATCCCATCTTCAAATACGATTATGCCGAGGTGGCTCACGTCAAGACCCTCTGTTTTTGTTGTAAGGGCTACGATGTCACCTTCCTTTAGCATTTTTGCCGCATTTTTGCCAAGCAGGGCATTGCTCTTTATGTAGGGATAGCGATGGGAGCGATATCCTACCTCCATGCTCTTTATGCGTTCATATTCCAACGAGTCGCTAAGCGCGGGGTAATTGTCCCTGTGGCGAGACATGTAATCAAGGGTCTTTATCTGATATGACGGATTTGACAGGCGGTCTGTGACATCACGGATGAATCCCTTGTGCGCATTTGTCACAATCCAGTCGCTTATATAGTGGATTCGTGAAGCATATCCGTCAACTTTGCCTTGACGATAACGCATTTTTTCAAGATTGTGCACGAAGTCCTGCCATGAGTTCCTGCGTTCACCTATTGTGACCGCCATAGCTGATACCACATCTATATATGTGGTGCAATCCAGTTCGTCAACATTTACTGTCAGCATCTCGGGTACGCCTTCGAGTGTCCCGGCTGCGTAGGGGGTGCCGATGAACTGTTTGCCGATGAATGCTACAACTTGGTTGGGGTCTTTTGCGTTTAGCTCTGATGCCGATATTAGTATTGATGTGATCTTTGTAGTGTCAGTTGATTCATTGTGCCACCTGATCTCCGATGGCAATATGGCTTTTGCATCTTGACTTATTATTAGAAATGAGGTGCAGATACAAAATATTGATTTAATGTGATTGGTTATGCTTCCCATTGAGATGTGATTTTATTGCCCAAAATTACGAAAAACTTTTTATTCGTCAAAGAAAAGAGTGGGGTAGAGGGCTGCAATGTGTAGTTGAAGCTGTAATAAATAGCAATCTCTTTATTATATATAATAGGTGTAAATGGCGGTTTTGTGGGGGTGGAATGGGGGTGATGAGGGAATTTTGGCGTTTAAGTGTTAAAT
>ERZ777011.1037-NODE-1037-length-34084-cov-71.717476_pt1 | contig 34084 bp, 32 predicted proteins | sample MGYA00374964_ERZ777011 | MGnify/ENA primary metagenome ERZ777011 (study PRJEB29310, sample SAMD00008975) | mouse gut metagenome | study: EMG produced TPA metagenomics assembly of the Metagenome analysis of fecal microbiota from mouse which was promoted...
AATTATCTATGACTCTGCCAAACAATTAGTTGGCTATTTTCTGAATATCCCTAAAATAGAGCGCGTTACCGGTCGACAGCAGCCCTACGTATGACAACAAGACGAGACACAGCGAAAATACGATTAGAAACAGCACTGTCGGCAAACGTCGACACGCCACACTGCACAGATAGCACGTCAGCAGAGCCACAATAAGAGTGTGCAGATACCAGTACGGCCCTATAGGACGTAAAAATACATTGTGAAGTATCAGCACAGGCGACAGGGACTCCACGGGGTCTCTGACCGGCAGCACGGCCGACATGCCCGTATAGGCCGACTCCATGACGGCATAAGGTATGAATATCCACAGAATGTACCGGCCGAAAGCGGCAGCCGGCTTGACCATGTTGGCAAAAAAGCCCGACAGAAACAGAAATACCGGCATATGAAACGTATACACTACAGCTTTGGCGTAAGGATAGGCATCCTCGACACACGCCAGATGAAACAGCACCATGAGTATGATGCATACACACTTTACAAAATCGGCCGTCGCTACCCGCTCTCTCATGCAGAAAAGTGATAAAAAAGCGGGCCGTTGACAGTCGAGTCACGGCCCGCCGATGGTATATGTCTTGTTATGTTACTTCTTGGGGTTGACGTCAGCCACCTCTACATTGAAGACAAGGGTCTGGTTAGGACCGATCTTGGCATAGGGCTGTCCCTTGACGCCGTAAGCGAGGTCGCCGGGGATGTAAAGCACATACTTGGCGCCCTTCTTCATCATCTTGAGGCCTTCGCCGAAACCGGGAACGACGTTGCGCGGGCTGAATGTGCGAGCCTCGCCCTTCGAGTCGTCAAACACAGTACCGTCGATAAGCTCACCGGTATATATGACAGCCACCTGATCCTTGTCGGTGATAGAGTCGCCGGCACCTTCGTTTATAACCTTATAGGAGAGTCCCGATGCGGTAGTCTTGATGGCGGGATCCTTAGCCTTTATAGAGTCGATGTAAGCTTCGCCGGCCTTGCGGTTGGCTACGGCTTCGGGAGCGTTGTTAAGCTCTTCGAGTTTACGCTCTTCGGCACGGGCCTGAGCCTTCTCCATAAGATTGTTGAGAAGCTGCTGGTCCATCATGGTGTCGCCTACGCTGTCGGCCATGAAAGCCTTCTTGAACTCAGCCATGAACTCGTTGCGATCAACATCGACGCCGAGCTGCTGGTAGAAGTAGTTGAACTGCTGGGCGAAGCGTGTACCCATGCTCAGACCCTGCAGATAAGACACGTCAGCGGTGTCAACCATGACTGCTGTCTGCAGACCGCGTATGAAAGCGGCCTTATCCATCTTGGGATCGGCCTCGCGGGTGAAGTTTTCATTAAACTGGCTGCCGACAACCTTACCGAACAGCACCGACACAGAGTCGTTCAATGCAGCGTCCTCGCTGCTTGCAGCCTGCGATTTGTTACAGGCGGTCACGCTCATAAGCATGGCCCCCACACCACAGGCAAGAATAAATTTCTTCATTGTAATAACGGTTTATTAATTTACTTTTATTAATTCCACATCAAAAATAAGGGTCGAGTTAGGGCCTATGACATTGCCGGCGCCGTTAGGACCGTAGGCGAGATTGGAGGGGATGAAAAGACGCCATTTAGCGCCCTCCTTCATCATCTGAAGAGCCTCCACCCATCCGGGTATCACCTGAGTCACACCGAATGTGGCCGGAGCGCCTCTCTCTACCGAGCTGTCAAAGACAGTGCCGTCGATCAACTTGCCGGTATAATGTACGGTAACGCTGTCGCTTGCCACCGGCTGCTTGCCGGTACCTTCGCTGAGTACCTCGTACTGAAGCCCCGAGGCGGTGGTCTTTACCTCGACACGTTTGCCGTTTTCCTCAAGAAATTTCTTTCCGGCAGCTTCGTTTACCTCGCCCATCTTGGCTGCTGCGGCACGCTGCTCGGCCTCCATGGCCTCGAAAAAGTTCTTGATTTCGGCTTTGGCTTCGTCATAGCTCATCTTGGGCTGTGCGCCTTCAAACACGGCAGCCACACCGTCGGCGAAATCCTTTATATTGAGAGTCTTTATACCCGAACCGCGGAAATTATTTCCCATGCTGAGTCCGAGTGCATAGCTTATACGGTCTAAATTCTGATTGTCCATAACAGTCACTGTTTTAATTATAAGTAAGTTTGCAAAATTAGAGAGAATATTTGGATTTATATATTAACTTTATGTAAAAATAGATAAATTGCGCTTATACTTCTCCAAATAAACGATAAAGCTCGTCGAACCGGGCCAGAGAATCGCCTCCGTGACGCGCTATCGAGTTGCGCACACGGCTGAGCGGCTTCTTTTCCATATTGCCGCTTTTCGAGTAAAACTTATCGGCATAGCATACAAGCTTTTCAAGCATTGTCACCGGACAATAATCGGCAAGCGGCAGGTCGAGGTTCTGGCTTATTATATCCTCCATCGTTATACCGGTGCCGGTATGCCGCTCGGCCACACGCGCCCATTCCTCGGGCATGCCCTCGTCGCGCAACAGCCGGGCCCCTATGACCCCGTGGCGCATATACGACTCCGTGCCCGTGCAATGTATGCCGGGCGCGGAGGTCGCAAATATACCTATGTCATGGAGCATGGCCGCACCGGCCACTTCATGCTCGTCAAGTCCGAGACCGCGCTCGCGGTTGATGGCGAGAGCAAGCTCTGTCACCTGCGACGCATGCTTCATGTATATGGCCCGCAACTCGTTGTCAGCGGGATAATACTTGTCTATTATTGCCTGATAATCGGCATGTAAGGTCATCAGTCGACTATGGTGTTCCAGTTATGGACATCCTCCTCTTCACCGAGCTGTATGGCACGCAGACGGTTGTAAAGGGCCGTAACCACCGGACCGGGATTGCCGTCCTTGCTCACCACGTACTTCTTGCCGGTGTCGAGGTCGTCGATCTCCGCAACGGGCGATGCCACGGCGGCGGTACCGCAGGCGGCGGCCTCCTGTATCGAGTCGAGCTCCTCGATAGGTATGTGGCGCTGCTCCACTTCAATACCCATGTCGCGGGCAAGCTGCATGAGGCTCTTGTTGGTTATCGAAGGCAGTATGGAGTCCGATGCAGGCGTTATGTACTTGCCGTCCTTGATAGCGAAGAAGTTGGCCGGGCCACACTCGTCAAGGTACTTCTTCTCCTTCGGATCGAGGTAAAGTACGGCCGAATAGCCGAGTTCATGAGCCTTCTCGCCGGCCTCAAGGCTTGCGGCATAGTTACCGCCCACTTTCCAGCGGCCTGTGCCTTTGGGAGCCACGCGGTCAAACTCACGCATTATACATATGTTGGTAGGCTTGAAACCCTCTTTGAAATAAGGACCTACGGGAGTGACGAGAATAAGGAACAGATACTCCGTAGCCGGCTTCACACCCACCTGCGCCGAGATGCCGATCTCAAGAGGACGTATGTAAAGCGACGCTCCGCTTCCGTAAGGAGGCACAAAACGCTCGTTGAGCTTAACCACTTTCTTTACCATCTCGCAGAAGAGCTCTTCGGGTACGGGGGCCATAAGCAGTCCTTTGGCCGAACTTATAATGCGCTTGGCGTTTTCTTCAAGTCTGAATATTCTTATTTTACCGTCCTTTCCACGAAACGCTTTAAGACCCTCGAAAATCTCCTGTCCGTAGTGCAGGGAGGTGGCGGCGATGTGAAGGTCGATGGTCTCGGACTGCGATACTTCTATCTCGCCCCATTTTCCATCACGGTAATAACAACGTACATTGTAGTCAGTGGGGATGTAGCCGAATGACAATTTACCCCAGTCCAATTCTGTATCCATAATTATACTATTATTTCAATTTCTGCGAAATTAACGATAATTCTTCAATAATATATAATTTATACAGGAATTTTATCGCGGCCCTTACCTCTGAGATATTCGGCGGGAGTGACTCCGGTCACGTTTTTGAAATGACGGAAGAACGTGGCGCGTGATGAAAATCCGCATAACTGCGACAACGCCGTCAGTGTATAGCGCGAAGGGTCGGAATTATCCACTATGTGCTTGAACTCGGCCACACGATACTCGTTGACATAGTCGTAGTAGCTCTTTTTAAGATACTGATTGAACAGAAACGAAAGTTCGTGTCCCGACACATCGGCCAGCTGGGCCAGATCGCCTATTTTAAGTCCGGGATCGGTATAGGGCTTCTTCGACTTCATTATCTTGTCGAGATGCTTCAGCAGCCGGCGACACTCATCGTTGGTCATACGCATCGATTTATACCGATTGCGCCTCTCATCTTCAGCAGCCGCGGCTGCTTGCTGAGCGGTACGCTCGGCAAATTCGAAGTGTACGCGAAGCTCCTCGCGGTGGCGTCTGTGTCTTACTAAAAACACGACAAGCAGCGCCACTGCCAGAATAAGCAGTACGGACATGGATATGACAGCCCAGCTGAAGTGCGACTCCACCATTATCTTAAGGGCGGTCTCACCCGGAGTACCGTCGCCCCGGCGTACGCGCAACGTATATGTACCCGGCTTCAGGTCGTAGTAAAGCAGCGACGCCTTGCCTATCTTCTTCTTCCACTCCGAGTCATAACCGTCGAGCCGATACTCTATGTACTGGTACTCGGGAGCCACATACCGCGGATTGGAGTAATTTATCGACAGGTTGTTCTTGTCCTGAGGCAGACGAAGCACGGCCATCCCGTCCTCTCGGTCTATAAGTTCGGTGACGCTCTCCCCGTTGGCCGACACATCGGTTATAAACACCGGAGTGTCGATTGACGGCTGACTTTTAAGACGGTCGAAGTCCAGCTTTATAAGACCGAGCGTATTGCCAAACCACAAGTTGCCGTCGTCGTCGCACTGCGGCGGACACAGCGTGAACACGGGGTGCAACAGTCCGTCAGCGTTGTTGAACATGCGGAAGTCCGACTTCTTGTCGTACCTTACAAGCCCCTTTTCCGTACCGAACCACAGCCAGCCCTCGGCATCCTCGAATACAAAGGTTATAATCGAGTTGGCCACATCGCTCGAAAAGGGTATCGGCTCGAAGTGCGTGAGCGACAGATTGGACTTTATGACCTGACCGCGGTCGGGCACGAAGTAAAGATTGTGTTCGGAATCCTCATAGACGTCGCGTATCTTGGTGTTGTTGACAAACCCTTTCGGGAAACGGTCAGCCGACAGAGTCTCGCCGTTCCACACGGCCATGCCGTTTTCGGCACACATCCACCCGCGTCCCGAGCTGTCAAAGAATATCTCGTACACATTTCCGGCCGGCAACTGCGAGTTGGCCTCGTTGTAGCATGCCGTCTCCTGCCCGTCCTTGAAGCGGAACAGTCCGCGCGAAGTTCCCACCCACATGTTATCGTCCTTGTCGACGACAATCGAGAATATGGACTCGCCGTAAAAAGGCTGGCGCGTATTGTCAAAGTCGGTCAGCTTCAATGTGGCGGGGTCAAACACATACATGCCGCCGCCGTAGGTGCCTATATAGTATTTGCCGCGATACGGAGCTATCGAGAAAATGATGTTGGAACGTATGTCGGGAAAACTGAATTTGGCCGAACGTCCCGTACTCTCGTCAATATAGTAAAGGCCCTCGCGTGTGCCTATCAGCTTGCGCGGGCCGTCGATCGACACGGCCCTTACGGCCATGGTGCCGGTATCTATCACGCCGGGGTATGAATAAGTCTCGAATATGCTGTCAAAGTAAGGTGTATAGTCCACACCGTCCTGATAATAGCCTACCCACAGGAGTCCGCGGTCATCGATAAGCATCGAATATATGGAGTTGCTTCGAAGCCGGGAGCCGGCAGCGGAGCGCGACGACAGATTGCACACTACATTGCGGCCGGGTATGGAGTACATGAATATTCCCTCACCGTCGGTGGCTATGTACAGACAGCCGTCGTCGTCGACCGACAGCGATGTTATTATGTCGTTGCCTATATCTATGCTGTCGGTAAACTCGCGGCGCTTCGTGTCAAAAAATATGACACCGTCGCCGGCAGTGCCTACAAAAAGCATGCCGTCGCGGCCTGTAAGGCGTGACACCGAACTGCGCACCGGAACCCTGTAGGCCTCGGTACGCCGGGTGGCAAAATCCATATAGTAAAGAGTGCGCGACGCGGCTATCCACATGCCTCCGTCGCCGTCTGACCACAAAGCCGTCACCTCATTGTCCTTCGACAGCACGTCGTCACGGAGCAACAGCTGGGCTATGGAATCGCAAGCCGTCCTGTAGACAAACAACCCGTAGCGCGACCCTATGTACACGGCCTTCTCGTCACCCCGGTATACAAGCGCGTTTACCGGAAAATTTATCTGGGACGGACATAAGGGCGACAGTTCCCTGCTACCGGGACGCAACACGAAGAGGCCCTGATGATTGCCTACAAATATCTCTCCGGCCTTACCCTCCGTGATGGCGTTGACCCGTTCGGGGTCTGACTTGGCTCCGGGAAAGCGATATGACTTGATGTTGTTGCCGTCGAAACGGTCAAGAGCCACACCTGTGCCCAGCCATACATAGCCTTTGGAGTCCTTGTATATCGTATTGACCAATATGTCGCTCAGCCCCTCCGACGAAGAAAGATGATAAAAATTTCTTGTCGCGGCCATGCATAAACCTGTATAGACCCATGCCGCAAGCAGCAATAACAAAAGGCGCCGCAATGCAATATTTGCGCCGGTTCTGCCTGCGTATTTCATCGGTTTACACATTTATACAGACGTTTAAGGTTATTTATCAAGTACAAATTTAGCATATCTTTTATTTATATATACTCTCCAAATACAATTTACACTCACTCGGTCGCAAATTTTTCTGTAATTTTGTGCAAAATAATCATTCAAATGGAGAAAAAAACGATCTGGGACCTTCACCGGATGACTCCCGACAACTTCAAGAAAGCGCCCAAAATACCTGTAGTCATGGTGCTCGACAACATACGCAGCCTGAGCAACGTAGGAGCCATACTGCGTACATGTGACGCCTTTGCCGTAGAGCGTGTGCTGCTGTGTGGAGTCACCGGCACTCCGCCCTCGCCCGAGATACACAAGACAGCGCTCGGCGCCGAAGACTCGGTCGAGTGGATGCACTGCGACGACACACTTGAGGCGGTCATGCGGCTTAAACGCGAGGGCTACACGATATGCTCGCTCGAACAGGTCAAGGGTAGTGTGTCGCTTGAGTCATTTGTCCCCGACGGTAATACGAAGTACGCCCTCGTCGCCGGCAACGAGGTAAAGGGTGTGGCGCAGGATGTTGTCGATGCAAGCGATGTGTGTCTTGAGATACCGCAATTCGGCACCAAGCACTCACTCAACGTATCGGTAAGCGCAGGCATAGCCCTGTGGCAGCTCTTCTCACATATGCTCCCGCGGCTATAAGGCGGGGTATGAGCTGATCAATAGTGAAATGACGACCCACCGAGAAACTCCCTCAACAACGATGTAGAAGGTATGAGACGCTCGGTTATAGGGGTGAAGTAGCTCAACAGCTTGCGCAATCGGAACGCCTCGGCATACTCCGGAATGTCACGCGGGACTCCTAATAGTATCTCTTCGGCAAATTCCTTCATGACGCCAAGTTCAAATATGAGCGACGAGTTAAACATGGCGTCGGCATTTTCCTGAAACGGAAATATCCAGCGCTCTTCGCCCCGGCGCACGCTCGGCCAGCGCTTTATGGTATCGGCCGCCGACACGGCGCGGTACTTGTAGTCGCGTATTATACGACGGAGCAGACGGTTATCGGTCGTGGGCACCCAGTTGTGGTCATCGATCGACAGTGTGGTGAGCGCCGATACATAGATCATATACTTCATCTTGGCATCGATGTGCGATGTCAGCTCTGGATTCAGTCCGTGTATGCCTTCTATAAGCAGCACGGAGTTGTCGTTCAGCTTCAGTTTGCGCCCTTTATACACACGCTGGCCCAGCTCGAAATTGTAAGTAGGCAGATCGATCTCCTCGCCGGCGATGAGCGCGTTGAGGTCACGGTTAAACGTATCGAGGTCGAGAGCGTAAAGCGACTCGAAGTCGTAGTCACCGTCAGCGTCGCGCGGGGTCTTGTCGCGGTTGACAAAGTAGTCGTCGAGCGATATCATCTTGGGTTCAAGCAGGTTGGTCATAAGCTGGATGGCAAGACGCTTGGTAAAGGTAGTCTTGCCCGACGATGACGGACCGGCAATGAGCACCACCCGTGCGCCACCCTCGGCATAACGCCTCGATATCTCGTCGGATATACGTCCTATCTTCTTGTCATGAAGCGCCTCGGCCACATTTATGAGCATAGCCGTCTCCTTGCCGGCTACCGCGTTGTTAAGATCGCCTGCGTCATCGACCCCTATCACACGGTTGAACGCGAGATAATCGGTAAATGCCTGATACATCTTCTCCTGCGCTATCGGCGACGCGGCCACCTCGGGATTATTGCTGTCAGCCCCCATAAGCAGGAAACCCTCCTTATATAATATGAGGTCAAATACGGCACACATCCCTGTCGACGGGGCGAGGTTTCCGTAATAGCTGTCGCATATTCCGTCAAGACGGTAATACACGGTGTAAAGCTCATGAGTGGTGCGCAGCAGCTTCACCTTGTCGTCAAGCCCCTGCTTCTCAAATATCTTTATGACGTCGGAAGTAAGCCGTTCCTTGCGCTCGAAAGGTATGTCGCGGTCCACCAGCTCCTTCATATAGGCCTTGAGGCTGTTTACCACCCCGTCGTCTACCGTTATGTCGCCCTCAAGACGACAGTAATAGCCTCTTGACACGGAATGCTCTATCATAAGGCGCACACCCGGATAAAGCGCCGCCACGGCACGGTAAAGCATCATGCACAGAGAACGTACATACACACGGTGGCCCGACGGACTCTGCGCCGTCAGGAAGAGCACCTGCTTCGGCGAAAAGAGCGGAAACTGCATGTCCTCCGTCTTGTTGTTGACCTGCGCGCATATCGGACGCTCCGGCAGTTCGTCGGCTATACTTTCATATATGTCGGTGAGTGTGGCGCCGCCCTCGAAAGGGATATAGCGCTCCACATTCTTGCAATAAACCTTAAGCTGAGTACTCATAAAAACCTTTATTAACAGTTGAAACAAAAACGTCTTTGTAAAGATACAAAACTTTTCCGTGAGAAGTTCAATCTCCGGTTAGTTATTAGACTAATTAGTCCTATTAGACTAATTGGTCCTATTAGACTAATTGGTCCTATTGGTCTTATTAACCTTGTAGTTGAAAGTGCTGCCCCATGAGGCGCGGTCGAGGTTGCGGTAGCTGACTGCCTCCGACATGTGGCGGGGGAGTATGGGCTCGCTGCCGTCGAGGTCGGCGATGGTGCGGGCCACTTTCAGTATGCGGTCATAGGCGCGGGCGCTCATGTCGAAGCGCTTCATGGCGTTGCGTACTATGTCCATGCACGACTTGTCGAGCGTCACGTGCTTTTCAAGCAGCCGGGTGTTCATCTGGGCGTTGCAGTATACAGACTTCTCGCCGGCAAAGCGCCTCGACTGCATGGCACGGGCACGGATGACCCGTTCCCTGATGGCCGCGCTCGGCTCGCCGCGCTGCATGGTCGAAAGCTCCTCAAACGGCACAGGCATTATCTCGACCTGAATGTCGATGCGGTCCATCAACGGACCCGATATGCGGTTAAGGTATTTCTGCACCTGTCCGGGAGCGCAGGTACACTCCTTTGCAGGATGATTGTAGTAACCGCACGGACACGGATTCATCGAAGCCACCAGCATGAATCCCGCCGGATAATCAATCGAATACTTGGCCCTCGACACTGTTATGTGCCGGTCCTCAAGCGGCTGCCTCATGACCTCAAGCACCGAACGTGAAAATTCGGGAAACTCGTCAAGAAACAACACCCCGTTGTGGGCCAGCGATATCTCGCCGGGCATGGGATTGGCTCCGCCACCGACAAGAGCCACCGGCGATATGGTATGATGGGGCGCCCGGAACGGACGCTGCGTCATCAACCGCGAACCGCTCTTCAACTTTCCGGCCACGGAATGTATTTTGGTCGTCTCAAGCGCCTCCTGAAGGGTAAGCGGAGGCAATATCGACGGCAATCGCTTAGCCATCATGGACTTGCCTGACCCGGGAGCACCCACGAGCAGTATGTTGTGGCCGCCGGCACAAGCCACCTCAAAGGCTCGCTTGACATTGTCCTGCCCCTTGACCTCGGCAAAGTCAAGGTCAAAGGCGGTGACGGCCCGGCTAAATTCCTCGCGTGTATTAACAACCGTGGGAGCCAGAGGCATCTCCCCGTTGAGAAACTTCACAACCTGAACAAGGCTCTCGACTCCGTAAACGTCTATGTTGTTGACCACCGCAGCCTCGGTGACATTGTCCTTAGGCACTATCATGCCCTTATAACCGAGCTGACGGGCCTTTATAGCCATAGGCAGTACTCCGCGTATGGGCAGCACCGTGCCGTCAAGCGACAGCTCACCCATGATGAGATAATCATCGAGATTACGACAGGCCAGCTGCTCCGAGGCGGCAAGTATGGCAAGACTTATGGGCAGGTCATAGGCCGCGCCCTCCTTCTTCACGTCGGCCGGCGACATGTTTATGACCACCGAACGGCGCGGAAACTCCAGCCCCGATTGCTTCAGGGCCGACCTCACTCGCTGATAGCTCTCTTTGACGGCCGTATCGGGCAGTCCTACAAGATTGAACGACGCTCCTATCTCCACGGCTACCTCTATAGTGACTATTATGGCGTCAATGCCCTGCACCGCGGCTCCGTAAGTCTTTATAAGCATAGGATTATGATTTTAGTGTAACGATGGTTTTTCACAAAGATAATCAACTTTTTTCAAATAAGGGCGTGACATCAGGTAATTTGTAAGCATCCGCAGCCATAGGCCGCGTCGACGCAGTATTTTTGCCATGTCGCGGTATTTGAGTAACTTTGTACTCTTAATTTCAATATTATGAAACAGGTCTGGAGAAAATATCGCGAAAATTATGCCGCCATCATCAAGCTCGGTGTGCCTATACTTATAGGTCAGCTCGGCATGATTGTTGTTGCCTTTGCCGACAATATAATGGTAGGGCGCTATTCGACGGAAGCGCTCGCATCAGCCTCGTTTGTCAACAACGTGTTCAACGTAGCCACATTTGCCTGTCTCGGATTCACCTACGGACTCACCCCCCTTATCGGCGCGCTATTCTCGCAAAAACGGTTTGACACCATCGGCGCCATGATACGCAACGGCGTGCTGGTCAACATAATATTCTCGTTGCTCGTATCGGCCATAATGGGTGTCATATGGCTCAATCTTGACCGGCTCGGGCAGCCCGAGGAGCTTATGCCCCTCATACGCCCCTATTACCTTATAGTGCTGTGCGGCATGGTGCCCGTGGCGCTCTTCAATGTATTCGCACAATGGCTCTTCGCCATAAACCGCACCGCGCTGCCCATGTGGATAATACTTGCATCAAACCTCTGCAACATCATAGGCAACTACATGCTCATATACGGACATTGGGGATGTCCCGAACTCGGACTTATCGGAGCCGGCTACAGCACACTGTTTGCCCGCGTGCTCTGCCCGGTGGCGGTCATACTCATATTTTTCTGCGCCAAGCGCTTCCGTATGTACCGCGACGGCTTCGTCAACTCCTCGCTGTCATCGCTCACCATAGGACAGATCAACCGCACGTCATGGCCTGTGGCGCTCCAGATGACATTTGAGTCGGGCTCGTTCACCATTGCCGCCGTCATGGCCGGATGGCTCGGCGCCATAAGCCTCGCGGCGTTTCAGATAATAGTCATCACCGGCACACTCGGCTTCTGCATATACTACAGCATGGGGTCGGCCGTATCGGTACTCGTATCCAATGCCGCCGGACTCGGCGACCGCACCGGCATGAGGCGCACCGCCTTTGCCGGCTACCACATCATGCTCGCTCTGGCCACCATGTCGTCGCTCATCTTCATTTTCTTTGAAGAGGACATGATACACGCATTCACCGAGGACCCCGAAGTGATAGCAGCCACAATGGTGCTCATAGTGCCGCTCGTGCTATACCAGCTCGGCGACGCCACACAGATAAACTTCGCCAACGCACTGCGCGGCACCTCGCATGTGATGCCCATGATATGGATAGCCTTTGTATGCTACATTGTGGCAGGCATACCGGCCACCTACCTTCTGGCCTTCACCGCAGGTCTTGGCACATACGGCATAATACTCAGTTTTTCGGTAAGTCTCTTCATGGCCGCGGCCCTGTTTCTGTACTTTTTCATGAAATCCACACGTGAAAAAGCCTCATGACCGTGTCGTCATGCTTAAATTTTTCATATACCTGCTTATTGCAATACAAATTTCATTATCTTTGTGAAATGTAATACAAAATTTTTATTTATGGATTTTGCAAAAGACAGTTATCGGATATTTGAGGAAACGACCGCTCTGTATCATGACTACGACAATGTGGACGCAAAAGTGGACAATCCCTACAAGGAGGGCTCTATAGAGCACACGCTCTTCGCCAAAAACTGGATTGACGCTGTACAATGGCATCTTGAGGACATAATACGCGACCCCGCTATCGATCCGGTGGAGGCACTCGCTCTCAAGCGCCGTATCGACCGCTCCAATCAGGACCGCACCGATATGGTGGAGGAGCTCGACACTTACTTCCGCGAGAAGTACAGCGACGTAGTGCCCTGCGCCGAAGCCACGATAAATACCGAAAGTCCGGCATGGGCCCTCGACCGACTGTCTATACTCGCTTTGAAAATATATCATATGCAGGCCGAGGTGGCCCGCGGCGACGCGTCGGCGGAGCATATAGCCAAGTGCCGCGCAAAACTCGACGTACTCACCGAACAGCGCGCCGACCTCATCAGCGCCATCGACCGGCTGCTTGACGATATAGCCGCAGGTAAAAAATACATGAAGGTGTACCGTCAGATGAAAATGTACAACGACCCGGCCACCAATCCGGTACTCTATGGCCAGAAACAATAACCTGCCCAAAAACGTTCTTGTCGCCCGCTTCTCGGCCCTCGGCGACGTGGCCATGACCATACCCGTGGTCTACTCGGTATGCCGCTGCAATCCGGGCACACGCTTCATATTCATAACCAAACCCGGGCAGACATCCATGTTTGTCAATCCGCCCGAGAACCTGACGGTAATCGGCATAGACGTCAAGCAATACCGCACTTTAGGCGATTACTGCCGCCTGCTGAAGGAGCTCCGCCGCGATTATGACATAGACGCCTTCGCCGACCTGCACGGCGTACTCCGCACCTACATGCTCCGAGCCGCCTGCATGCTGCAAGGCATACGGTGCCGGTCGATACGTAAGGGGCGCCGCCACAAGCGCGCCCTCACACGTCCGCGCAACAAGGTCATGCTTCCGCTCATATCGTCAAGAGCGCGTTACCGCGAGGTGTTCTTCAACTTCGGCTTCGCCCTCGAAGAAAAATTCACAAGTCTCTACGACAACGGCAAGGCAGACCCGACGATATTCGCCTCCGTCACCCCGCCCAAAAAAGAGAACGAAAAATGGGTGGGTATAGCGCCGTTTGCCAAGCACAAAGGCAAGATATATCCTCCGGAACTGATGGAAAAAGTCATTGACGAACTTACAAAGCGCGAAGATATAAGGATATTTCTTTTCGGCGGCGGCGAAGAGGAAAGCCGCATACTCGGCGAATGGGCCGCGAAATACCCGCATGTGAAGAACCTTGCCGATAAAAGACACGGATTTCCGGTGGAGCTGGCGCTGCTGAGCCATCTTGACACCATGGTATCGATGGACTCGGCCAACATGCACTTGGCCTCACTTGTAGGCGTACGTGTGGTGAGCATATGGGGCGCCACACACCCCTACTGCGGCTTCAAAGGCTTCAAACAGCGCGAGAGCGACATCGTGCAGCTGCCCATGACATGCCGCCCCTGCTCCGTGTTCGGCAACAAACCGTGCAGCCGCGGCGACTATTACTGCCTCGCCGGCCTCCCTCCCCAGATTATTGTTACAAAAGTCAATTCCATCCTTGACGGACAATGACAGAAGAAGACTTCGATATACGCAACTCACAGACCGGCTACGACCGCGACAAAGACATAGAAAAAGCCCTGCGCCCATCTGAATTTGACTCATTCAGCGGGCAGGACAAGGTCGTCGACAACCTTCAGGTATTTGTGGCCGCGGCAAAACTGCGCGGCGAGTCGCTCGACCACGTACTGCTGCACGGCCCTCCCGGACTCGGAAAGACAACTCTGTCGCAGATCATAGCCAACGAACTCGGAGTAGGCATAAAGATAACCTCCGGACCGGTGCTCGACAAGCCCGGTGACTTGGCCGGCATACTTACCTCGCTCGAAGAGAACGACGTGCTGTTCATCGACGAGATACACCGGCTAAGCCCCGTGGTAGAGGAGTATCTGTACTCCGCCATGGAGGATTACCGCATCGACATAATGATCGACAAGGGTCCCGGAGCCCGGTCGGTACAGCTGTCGCTGTCGCCGTTCACTCTCATAGGTGCCACAACGCGCAGCGGACTCCTCACCTCGCCCCTGCGTGCGCGCTTCGGCATAAACTGCCACCTCGAGTACTACGACCACGAGGTGCTTGAACGCATAGTGCTGCGCTCGGCCGGCCTGCTGAATGTAAAATGCACGGCTGAAGCCGCCCACGAGATAGCTCTACGCAGCCGAGGCACCCCGCGTATAGCCAACGCCCTGCTGCGCCGTGTGCGCGACTTCGCGCAGGTAAAAGGCAGCGGCATAATAGAGCCTGAGATAGCGCGTTACGCTCTCGAAGCGCTCAACATAGACCGTTATGGCCTTGATGAGATTGACAACAAGATACTTACAACGATAATAACCAAATTCAAAGGCGGCCCGGTAGGCCTCAACACCATAGCCACGGCCCTCGGCGAAGACCCCGGCACAATCGAGGAGGTATATGAACCGTTCCTGATAAAGGAGGGCTTCATAAAACGCACTCCGCGCGGCCGTGAAGTGACGGAGCTGGCCTACATGCACCTCGGCCACGGCACGGAAGGACGCTCCGGGTCATTATTCGGTTAAAAACTTATTTTCACGTTTCAGCGATGGCAGGAGTAAAAAGTTTGGCAAAGGACACAGCCATCTACGGCTTGAGCAGCATAGTTGGACGCTTTCTCAACTGGTGTCTCGTGCCGTTGTACACCAACATGTTTCCCGCCGCACAGTACGGCGTGGTCACCTATATCTACACCGTCGTGGCCTTTGCGCTCATAATACTTACATACGGCATGGAGACCGGATTTTTCCGTTTCGCCAACCATGACCGCTACGACAATCCCGACGAGGTATACTCCACCTCGCTCGTATCGCTCGGAGTGACATCGACGGTCTTTTTCGCACTCACGCTTATCTTCCTGCGCCCGATAAGCGACGCCCTCAACTGCGCCGGCCACGAGTCATACATCTGGCTTATGGCTCTTGCCGTAGCTGTCGACGCATATACCTCCATACCCTTCGCTTACCTCCGCTTCAGGAAGCGCCCCATACGGTTTGCCACTCTGAAGCTGCTTAACATAGGGCTAAACATCGGGCTAAACCTGTTTTTCATACTGCTGTGTCCATGGCTCTGGACACGATGCCCCGAAACGATATCTTGGTTCTACGACCCCGGCTACGGCATAGGCTACATATTCTTGGCCAATCTCATAACCTCGGCCCTGATGCTTGTACTGCTGCTTCCCGACACACTGTCGGTGCCGCTCGTGTTCAACGGCCGCTTACTCAAGGAGATGCTGCGCTACTCATCGCCGTTTCTCATACTCGGCATAGCCGGTATAATGAACCAGACCGTCGACAAGCTGCTGCTGCCGGTGCTTATATCGGACAAGGCCGAAGCCATGACTGAACTCGGTATATACGGCGCCAACTACAAGATAGCCGTAGTGATGGTCATGTTCATTCAGGCGTTCCGATACGCTTACGAACCGTTTATATTCGCACAGAACAAGGAGAAAGGGGCCGACAAGCTCCAAGCCTACAGCGACGCCATGAAGTACTTCCTCATCTTCGCTCTGTTCATTTTCCTCGGCGTCATGTTCTACCTCGACATAATAAAGTACTTCATATCGCCGGCCTACTTCTCGGGCCTCAAGGTAGTGCCCGTAATCATGCTCGCCGAGCTGTTTTTCGGCATATTCTTCAACCTGTCGCTGTGGTATAAACTCACCGACCGCACACAATGGGGCGCATGGTTCTCTCTGCTCGGCGCGGCCATCACTGTCACGCTCAACATAGTGCTCGTGCCCCGGCTGGGCTACATGGGCTGCGCATGGGCCGCACTCACCTGCTACGGCGTCATGATGCTTGCAAGCTACTTTGTAGGGCGCTCCGTATACCCCATAGACTACAACATACCCCGCCTGCTCTTCTACTGTCTGGTGGCTGCAGTGCTGTATGCCGTCGCCATGTTTGTCGATTTTCATGCCGAATGGGCCAACCTTATGTTCCGTACATTGTTACTAATTATATATATGGGCATTGTATGTCGGAGGGAACATATCACAATTAAACAACTCATCCGCATAAGACGATGAAAAATATTGACCTTCATACGTTGAAGACAAAACTGTTCGGTTACTTTGACCTGAACGGTTATCTTATCCCGCAGGCCGACGCCGAAGCAGTCATAAGAGAAGGTGTGTCGTTTCGCGGCATCAACATCATCATACTTATAGTAGCCATATTCATAGCGTCGCTCGGCCTTAACGTCAACTCCACCGCGGTCATCATAGGCGCCATGCTTATATCGCCGCTCATGGGTCCTATCATCGGCATAGGGCTTGCGGTAGGCATACATGACTTCGACCTCATCAAGCGCTCCTTCCGCAACCTTATGATGGCTACGATATTCAGTGTGGCCACATCATGCGTGTACTTCCTCATATCTCCCGTCAACGAGGGCCACAGCGAACTGCTGGCACGTACCTCGCCCACCATCTACGACGTATTCATCGGCTTCTTCGGCGGTGCGGCCGGCATACTTGCCATAGGCAGCAAAATCAAGGGCAACGTCATTCCCGGTGTGGCCATAGCCACCGCCCTTATGCCTCCGCTCTGTACCGTAGGCTACGGCATAGCCACCCTGCAGCTGCACTACTTTCTGGGAGCGCTGTATCTGTTTTTCATCAACTCGGTATTCATAGCCTGCGCCACGACCGTCGGGGTGAAGCTGATGAAGTACCATCCAAAGGACTTCTCCAATCCACAGAGGGCACACAAAGTGCGCAACGTGGTGTACGCCATAGCTATTCTGACCATGATACCCGCAGGCTATCTTACGGTTATCATGTATCAGGAGAACAAATTCATGTCTAACTGCGACCGCTTTGTAGAGCAGGAGTGTGACTTCGACGGCACTCAGGTACTCAGTCACAAGGCAATGATTAAAAACGGCCGGAAATCGCTCACCGTATCGCTTGTAGGACGTATACTTCCGCAAGATTCTCTGCTTCTGGCCCTTACCGACAAGTTGAATGACTTTCACCTTGCAGGCACCAAACTGCGCATCATACAGGGCGACAACTCTTCGAGCTTTGATGTTACCCAAGCCACGTCAAGCATGCTGCGCGACATGTATCAGGTGACACAATCGACCATAACACGCCAGCAGGAGATAATAGACTCGCTCCGCGCATCAACCGCTTTAATGGCGCGCAACGACACTATGAGCGCCACCATATCGCCCGAAATAAAAGTGCTGTTTCCTCACGTAAAGGAGATTGCGATAACCCGAGGTATAGCCAGCGACATCGACACCCGACGTCTTGACACCATCAACGTGGCTCTTGTGGAGTACTCCGGCCCGATGACGGCGGCACAGACACAGAAATTCCGCGAATACCTCGAAGCGCGTCTGAACACTCGCCCCATAACCATACTGGCAAGCAAGTCGCTCGTCACCGAACCTGCGAAATAAGCCCCTCGTAGACCTGAATATAGCGGGCAGCCGCCACAGGCTCCGAATACTGCGCCACGGCCTCGGCACGCGCGTTGCGGCACATGCGGTCATACTCTCCGCAGTAAAGGGTCGTGTATATGCCCTCGGCAAGGTCCTCGGCCGACTTGTAGCGGGCCACATAACCGTTGACGCGATGCGCTATCATCTGCGGTATTCCTCCCGTGTCAAATCCTACACAAGGTGTGCCGCACGACATCGCCTCGACTATAGTATTAGGCAGATTGTCCTGAAGCGACGGCGTCACATACAGGTCGACGGCATTATATATATCAACAAGCTCGCGCTCATCACTCACATAATCAAGACAATATATGGGGAATGGAAAACTGTCGGTATATCCGGCCGATGCCGCTCCCAGCACCACTACACCGAGGCGGTCGGTCATGTCGGGGTATCTGTCGGCCAGCATACGGCACGCCTCGATCAGATAGTCCATGCCCTTGCGTTTGTCGGTTGTCTTCATAGAGCCGAAAAGAAGCAGCTGACGGTCGGCCGGCAGTTCAAGCCGCGTACGTGCCTGCGCCTTGTCACGCGGGCTGAAAAGGTCGGTGTCAATGGCGTTGGGTATATCGGTAACGCAATGCCCCTCGGTAAGCCTCGCCTTACGTGCAAGCGACGCCAGCCACCGGCTGCATGCCACAAACGCTATCTTGCCGCCATTATAAACCGACATCTTGCGGTCAAACGTCGTTCTTGACAGATCATGCTCCCCCGGGTGACGCAGCATCGGGCAGCGGCCGCACTCCGCCGTATACCGGTTGCAGCCGTCGGAATAATGGCATATGCCGGTAAAGGGCCACATATCGTGCATGGTCCATACGACAGGCTTACCGGAGGCAAATATGGCCCGCAGCCCGTCAAGCGACAGCATGCCCTGATTCACCCAATGCAAATGTATCACGTCGGCCTCTTCAAAGGCCTGAAGTTTCGTTATATCGGTACCCGACGACGCTATGTCCACTCCAAACAGATTGTCACGGCTGAAGCCGTTGGCGGTCCATATGCGCAGACGCTCCTCAAGAAAATGCCATCGGCGCTTCATGTCGGCAGACAGCGACATCACCCTCGTGTCGGAAGTGGCGCGGTCGCGCACGAGCATCTTGGCCTCCACGCCATTGCGGCACAGAGCTTTCATAAGCCTGTTGGCGGCTATCGCCGCTCCGCCCTTACGCTCGGCGGTATTAACTATCAGCACCTTCATTATCGCGAGAACTATATACTGTATGCAAATATACTAATTTAGATATGTCCGTCCGGCATAAAGCGTGAGGCTATTTACGGCCGAAGTCGGCGGGGATTTCGCCCCATGTCTCGGTACGCCACTTTATGATAGGGTTGGCGTAGGTGTTGGCGGCAAGCCACGCCTCGGCACGTCGCACAAGCGACAGCAGCTTATGTGTCTTGGGGGTATCGGAAAGTGTGGTCTTGGCCTTACGGTTGCGCACCCATGCCTGCGCCGTGACACTGTCGCTGTAGATAGGAAAATTCCACCCGCGCTGCTTGCACAATGCGAGTGCATGAACGAGCGCGAGAAACTCACCGATATTGTTGGTGCCGTTGTCGACAGGGCCGAAACGGAAAATCTCCTCTCCGGTAGCCACCCACACACCGCGGTACTCCATGCGGCCGGGATTGCCCGCACAAGCGGCATCCACGGCTATTGCGTCGAGCCTTATTTCGGGAAAAGCATCGTAGTTTACCTGAGGTGCCTGATGCGAAGCAATGGCTCGCAGCGCATACATCTCGCTGTCACTGTCGCCGCGAAACGCCTCGGTGGCATCGGTCTGCGAACGAAAGGCCTTATAGCGTGCTCCGGGAAAATTATGTACCTGCTGCTCACACTCCTCCCAAGAGTCATATATACCGGGTGCCCGTCCTGCCCAGACGACATAAAATTTACGTGTCTCCATACTACGAACAGTTTAGAAGCAATGACACATCCATGGCCCTTACGCCGGCCACACGCGCTATGCGCCGGTTCACAGCCTTGCCGAGAAACGTGTAGACGGCACACTGCAGTCCGGGACGCATCTTGACCGTATTGTCGACACCCTCGCATGAAAGTATGTCGCGCATAAGCGACAGAAACGTGTTGCTGAGCGCCATGGCCGAGGTACGTGGCACGGCATTGCCTATGCCCGTATAACATGCGCGGCGCCCGGGTCCCGCATCGGCCGGCGATGACGATATGTCGACTTCAGGCAACGACGTAAACATAGGAGCGCGGTCATGGTTAAGATCCATGATGACAACGCCCTTCTTCATTATGTCGACCATGTCGGAGCCGATAGTGTAACGCGGCGACACCTCGGTGGCTATGACCACATCGGCGCCGCGCAATGCATTGGCCACGACATGAGGGTGCAGCGCGGAGGTTATTATACCCGGAACGGAGCGCGAGGCTTCGCGCAGACGGTAGACATCGTTATCAAACATACGCACCGTAGCGCCCGCGCCGAGAGCTGACGATGCGGCGGCACACGCAGCTATGCCCGAGCCTATGACCGTGACTTCGCAAGGCACTATTCCGGCCACACCGCCGAGCAGTATGCCCTTGCCGTGGAGCGGATCGGCAAGCAATGAAGCACTGAGCGCAACGGCCGCACGGCCGTCGATTTCCGACAGTATGTCGTAAAACGGAGTATTGCCCCGCCCGTCGTCAATCAGGTCGACGGCCACAGCTATTATGTGGCGGTCGAGAAGCTGCTTGACCGACTGCGGCGACTGGCGGTTCTCGTTGAGCAGTGACAGCAGCATGGCTCCGCGCCGCATTTTACGGATGTCGGAGTCGCTCAGCGGCGCCAGATCTATGACTATGTCGCACGACAAGGCATCTTCACGACGGCATATTTCAGCACCGGCTTTCATATAAGCCGTGTCGGTATAGTGTATGACCCGCGCGGCGCCCTCCTCTATCCTGACGGCATAACCCGTTTCGGTAAGCACCGCCACCGCTTCGGGAGTAAGCGGAAAGCGCCGCTCTCCCGCTTCACAGCATGAAGGAAGACCTATGGTAAGCCTGCGGGGCTTTTTCATAACGGCCGCTTCCTGAGGCCGGGGAGTATAAGATGTGTCAGACAGCATAGTCGGTCATTAATTCGTTTATAAATCGGCGTGCGGTGTCGAGTTTTTCCGACTCCGACTCCATGAGGTCAGACTTAAAGGTCACTGCCGCCCTGTTGTAGTGCGGCATGCGTCCGGCAAGAGCCTTAACGATAAACTCGCGTAGCTCGTCGTCGGTTTTATCGGCTATAAGCGGGCGTTTGTGGCGGCCGCGTTTAAGCCTGACAAACAGTTTGTCGACCGACGTATCGAGAAATACGGTCTTGCCGTGAGTGTTCATCCACTCTATATTGTCAAAGAAGCAGGGCGTGCCCCCTCCACAAGCCACTATGACATCCTCAAACTCACCTACCTCATGAAGCATGGCACGCTCGATATCGCGAAATCCACGCTCGCCGCGCTCGGCAAAAAGCTGCGACACCGAGGCATGATAACGCCCCTCTATATAATTGTCGAGGTCAATAAAGCTAATTCCGGTCAGCGATGACACCATACGTCCGAGCGTCGACTTACCGCACCCCATGTAGCCTATCAGAAATATCGGTCGCATAATAACTCAATTATAAATACAACAACAGGTCAATAAGCCTACAGCCCGTGCTTCTCTTTCATAAACCACCGCCACAGCGGGGCCGCCATAAGGGCTTGGATAATCTCGTTGCGACACAGCATGCCGTACACCTCATCGCGCGAGAACAAGTGCACCGTTATGCTCTCCGTACGGTCCAGATGCTGGTCGGCCACATGCCTTACTCCCTCGGCCACAAAACAGTGGCAGAGATTGGTCGATGTCGACGGATTGGGCGAGAGCACCATGGCCTCGGACCACTCTCCGCCCGCATAACCGGTCTCTTCAAGAAGTTCGCGACGCGCGGCATCGATCGGAGCCTCGCCCTCCTCCACGACTCCGGCACACAGCTCAAAGTCGGTACGCTGCAGTCCGTGACGGTACTGACGCACCATCACCATCTCATCGCGGTCGGTGATTGCGATAATATTGACCCAGTCGGGATATTCAAGCACATAATACTCGTCGTTCACCACCCCGTCGGGCAGTTTTATACGGTCGCGGCGTGCCGTAAGCCACGGACGCTTTATAATGTACTCCGACGATAGTATCTCGCATTTTGCATTTTCATCCATGTCGTAGAACTTGTTGAGTAATTGCAAAGATACGAATAAGACGAGCGCAAAAGCAAATTTATTTGCTATTTGCCGAGCGGAAGTATCTAAGATTACCCTACAAGCGGCCGAGAGCTCTGGCAAGATACGGATGTGCCGACAGGAGCGCGGTCTTGGCACTTTCAGTGTCGGCTAAGAAGCGATCGCGGAGTTGCTGCGACTGTGTCATGGGGCGATGCCGCAGTCGCTTGACGAGTTTTGCGCATCCGGCCGCAAGTTCAACGGTAGGATGGTTCATAAACGACTGCACAAAAATGTCATATATATAGTCGACGGCCGTATCGGACGGATGCACCATGTCGGCGGCATAAAAACGGTAGTCGCGCAGATCGTCAAGCATTATCTCATACGACGGGAAGTATAACGCCATATCGGGGTATTCGGCGGTCAGCCGGTCGACGGCAAGGAGCAACGCCGACTTGCTTACCTGATTTTCATGAGCTCCGTCGGCGAGATGGCGTATCGGACTTACGGTAAATATGACTTTCAGCTGCGGGAAGCGGGCCGATATCTCACGCAGCATCTTCTTCCAGAGCCCTACGGTCTGGGTAGCCGTAAGCATCTCACGGTTAAAAGTGTCGGCCGGCATCTTGTGGCAGTTAGCCACCACTCTGTTGCCCTCCTTAAGACGATATATATAAGATGTACCGAAAGTGACTATAAGCGCCGAAGCATTGGCAAGAGCCTCGCGGGCTTCGGCAGCGGCGCTGTTCATGGCCGCAAGAACGGCCTCGCGGTCAGTGCCGGAGAAGCGAGAGTGATGTGAGTAGCTGTGCCACAGTCCGTCGTGCATGAACAGATCGTTGTCGGTATAGTCACGGCCGTAAAGCAGGTCGAGCAATGCCGACGCTATACTTGCCGGATTGTATAAGGTGCCGCACGGATTGATGACCGTGTCAAACAGCTCGCCCTGAAGCCGCGAACCTATGTTTTCGGTAAAACAAGAGCCGAGCATCACCACCGGCCTGTTGTGGTCGACAAGTCCCTGACGGCCCTGCAGAGGCTTTATGACTGTACGAAATTGTATCATGATCAGTATATTTTATAATCGGTTGACAGTATCTGAAACTCCGTGCGGCGGTTTATCTGGTCGGCAACCTCCCTGTCGTCATCAGACAATTGTTCTATAAACTCCTCGTCAAGCACTGTGCCCTCGGTAAACTGAGGATACACTTTGGCAAGGCGCGGTGTCACGGTCTTGGGGTGCGACTTGCCGTAACCGTGAGGAGTAAGACGCCCTGCGTCTATACCGGCCGCCACAAGATAGTCGATGACTGACTGCGCCCTCCGCAACGACAGGTCCATGTTATATGCTTCGGTGCCCTTGCGGTCGGTATGTGCCGCCAGTTCTATGGTCACGCCGGGATTATCGCGCAGTACCTGCGCCATTGAATCGAGTGCCGTACGCGACTCCGGCCTCAACGTAGCTTTATCGAAATCGTAAAATATATTGTCAATGACATTGGGCTTGTTTATCGACGCAAGAGTGAAGTTTACCTCATAACGGGCATCCTCCTCCTCGACTCCCGGGCGGAACTCCTGCTTGGCGTTAAGATACCCGGGTGAACCCGCCATCATGACATAGCTCACACCGCGCTGCAACGGAAACGAAAATGTGCCGTCAGGCTTACAGCGGGCCTTGCGGTTGGACCCGTCATCGCCCACTATGCGTATCAGGGCACTCTCCACAGGGTATCCGTCAAGGTCGGTCACCGTGCCCCCTATCTCTATCTTAAGGTCAGGCAACATAAAGGAGTACAGATGGTCGTAGCCGCGGCTGTCGCCTCGGTTGGAACTGAAAAATCCGCTCTCACCGGGGCCGAATGTTATGCCAAAGTCATCAGCCGATGAATTTACAGGCACTCCCATATTGGTCACACGCCAGCCGCCCGACGGCTGTTGTTCGGCACGAAACAGGTCAAGGCCGCCGAGTCCGGCATGGCCGTTGCTTGCAAAATAGAGCACACTGTCATCGCGCACGTAAGGAAACATCTCGTCGCCGGGGGTATTTATAAAATTACCGAGATTTTCAGGCGCCGATGCCCTCTCTTTAAGGTTGATGCGCCAAAGGTCCTTGCCGCCGTAGCCTCCGGGACGGTCTGACGTGAAGTAGAGCCAAGTACCGTCGGGCGACACTGACGGATGTCCGTAGCTCGAAAGCGTGTCGGCACTCACGTCAAGGCGCACCGGCGCGCTCCAGCGGGCATCGGAACGTTGCGACGTGCATATCTCCACCCCGGTATCGGCATCGGGCTCGCGACGGGCGCGGGTAAGATACATGGTCAGCCCGTCAGGCGAAAATGCCGCTATGCCCTCGTCGTTGGCGGTGTTAATGTCGCCTTCGGCCGGTTCGGGACGCATCCACTCTCCACGCTCGTTCTTACGGGCCATCCACAGATCGCTCTTCTTCATGCCGGTGATTTCGCTGCGCGATGTACCGGTGACCCGCTCGTTAGTCGTGGTAAAATACAGCACCTCGCCGCTGCGGTCATGAAACATAGGAGCAAATTCACTTCGGCGCGAATTGAATAACCTGACGTTCTTAACCACATACCGTGTAGGATGCTCCTTCAGCGACTCCGCAAGGCGGCAGCCGGCAAGTCCGCTGTCAGCGTCGGCAGAATCGGCAGGCGACAGCGCAAGATACTTCGAATAGGCATCGGCCGCGGGAGCGTATTTGCCTTCGGCATGAAGTGAACGGCCGAGATAAAGCAGGGCGGAAGAATCAGGATAGTTGTAGCGCAACGCATTGCGATAGGCGGCCGAAGCACGCGCGTTCATGCTCAGACGGCTGTAGCACTGACCCATCTTGAACGCTACCTCGCCGCGAAGCGGGCGCTCCGACTTTTTCTTAAGCCGGTTGTAGACCTTACGGTAAGTACGCGACGCGTCATAATACTCGCCGCGCGCCATCTGCCCGTCGGCCACAGTCAGCTTCGCCGCAGTGCACGAACACAACAACGCCAGCAAGAGTCCGGCCAAAACCGCGCCGGCAAAATTATATGATGCAGACCCGTGCATGCGCATATTAATCTAACGTGTCAGGCCGGCGGTTTATTGCAGCGCCGGCCGACTGAACCGATTTTGTCGGCATACGTTATATCATTAAAACTTGACTATTATGAAAAACAGACTTTTACCGGTGGCGGCCGCCATATTTATCGCTACGGCAACCACTATGAACATCAATGCGCAGACTGCCAAGACTTCAGTACCGCCCTACGTGCATATGCAAGGCGGCGTAGGTCCGGTCATAGCGGGAGGCATTTCGGTAAACTCACTTCCCGAACGGGCTAAGAAGATAATAAAAAAGATTGGTCAGCCGGTAGCTTCATGCGAGAATGAATACATGACCAATGAATATGACGTCACGCTGTCGTCGGGAGTGGAGCTGGAATTTGACTCCCGCGGATATCTGCTTGAAATCGAGTCGCCCGAACACGGATCGCTTGGAAACGACTTGGTCAAGCTCATGCTTCCCGGAAAAGTGTACAGACACCTCGAGAAACTTGAACTTGATCAATACGTTACGTCCATATCAGCCGATAACGACGGATATAAGGTGGAATTCAATATGTTTACCCGTTATGACGACGCCTTCTTCAATCATAAAGGCGACCTGATAGCGGTACACTACAACTGACCGCCTGCTATTTACTCGGCAGGAGTGTTTTCGGGAGCTACGGGAAGGGTAGCGGCGGGAGCCACGTCGGTGTTGAAGTCGGCGGGCTGAGTCTGCTCAACGGCCTGCGGAGCCACACGTGAAGTGCTCTGTATGATGTTGCGGGGCATGAAGAATACGCCCAATATAGCAAGGATACCTATTGCCGCAGCAAGCCACCAAGTGACTTTTTCGATAAAATCATTGGTACGACGTACACCCATAACCTGATTGGCGCCACCGAACTGCGAAGACAGACCGCCGCCCTTTGACTTCTGGATAAGTACGACACCGATCATGAGGATGGATGCTATGACAGTAAGAGTAATTACTACTATGTACATTGTTTTTTATGTTTATTTTTGTTTTAAATACTGCTGATTTATGATAAGTTTCTGTAAGAAACGCAATTGGTCTGCAAAGTAAATACTTTTTTCCGGATATTTCAAACTTAAATTGCTTATAATTTCAAAAGCCTTGCTATAACGATGCTGTTTTATATAAATTTTAGCAAGACTTTCGCTCAACAGGCTCTCATCCTGCTGCACGGGGGGTTGTATGGACTCCTCGCGCACGTCCTCGGCCTGTGCCGGGGCCGCATCTTCTTCTTCGGCCATCGGGAACCGGCCGTTATTGTCGCGGCTCTTGAGGATAAAGGCATTGATAAGGCTGTCCTGATCTCCGGCACCGGCTTCGTCGGCCGAAGGCAGACTGCGCTCCTCCTCTTCGGCAAGTATCTGCGCGTAGTCGGGCGTGGGGTTAAATATAAGGCGTTCAAGCATGGCCTCCTCACGGTCGTCGGAGCCGCCGTAATTGTCGATGAACATTGATATGGCCTCATCGGTGGTAGGCGCCGGCTTATCGTTGGCCGGAGGATAAAAATCGGACTGGAGCGCTCCGAGCGGTTCTGTAAGCCGGTAAAGCATGTCGGGACACGCGCTTCCAAGAGCCACACGCTGCATGAGCATATGTCTCCGCTCCTCTGACAGGCCGGGAGTACGCTCAAGCTGCATGGCAGCCGGCAGAGTGAAGTAAGGACAGGCCGCTGCCATATCGTCGACCCATCGGTCATCGACCGGCAGCGATTTGTCGGCAAGCAGCTCTTTAAGTTTATCGAGGAGGTCGCGGTCCATAGCTGTAAGAGTATTTTACCAGTTACCGAGTGTGGCGTTGAATATAAGGTCGACAAGCTGCTCGGTTATCTCCTCGCACAATTGGTCCTGAACGTCGGTAAGCATTTCTGAACTGTCGAAGTCCTGATATGCCGAGAAGGTCTGGTCCACGTCGTTCTTGTCGTTCTTGTTGTCGGTATACTTTACGCGTACCGATATGGTAAGGCGCGTCTTTGACGCAAATGCGTTTTCAGTGACGGCCTGAGGCGACAGCGTATAACCGGTTATCTCGCCCTCCATCTCAAGGTCGCTTGACGTGTCGACCACCTGAAGACGCGTATTGCGGGCTATGTAATCGAGCAGTGCGTTCTCAAAAGTCTGCTGCAGCGGCGGGTATACGAGCGCGGCACGTATAGGGAACTGCGATACCCTTATGGTCTTGTAAATATTATAGTCAATGGCGGTACCGTTAAACTTATAGCTTATAGTGCAGCTTTGTACAAGCAGCGCTACCGTCATCAGCATCACACACAGGGTGGGCATATGCTTTTTATACTTTGGTGAAACAGTCATAATATCCGTTATCGTATTTATATATTCTTATTTATTATCAGGCTCATTCAAGGCCGTACTCCTTTATCTTGCGGTAAAGAGTACGCTCCGAAATGTTCAGCTCGGCGGCGGTGGCCTTGCGGCGTCCCTCATTACGCTCAAGCGCACGCATAATGGTCTCGCGCTCGGTATCCTCAAGGGTCTTTCCGGTGTCGGATGACGACGGCTCCAAGCTTAGACTCACCGGAGCAGCCTCGCCTATTATGTCGCGTACGGGCGAATATTTTACAAGCGAATGTGGCACGTGCAGGTCCTCTACCGGCACGGCCTCGTTGAACGTTGTCGGGCGCCCCTTGTTTTCAAGGGTCTCTATCGTGGCGCGAAGCGAGTCTATCTCGTTACGCATACGAAATATCATATTGAACAGCAGCTCGCGTTCGGCGCCGTAAGAGTGGGCGCCGTCGGCGGGAAGCACCGGAGTAAACACCGTGGCCCCCTCGGGTATGTAGCCTTTCAGCATGTCGGCCGTCACCTCATTGCCCGCCTCGAAGAGAGCTATCTGTTCTATCACATTCTTAAGTTGCCTTACGTTGCCGGGCCATGAGTAGTGCATCAGGGCACGCTGTGCATTATCGTCAAACGACACGGCGGGCATACGGTATTTTTCGGCAAAATCGGCGGCAAACTTACGCATGAGCAGAAGTATGTCGCTGCCACGGTCGCGCAGCGCGGGCACGTTTATAAGCACCGTAGAAAGACGGTAATACAGATCCTCGCGAAACTTGCCTGTCTCGATGGCGCGCTTCATGTCGACATTGGTAGCGGCCACAATCCTTATGTTGGTCTTCTGCACCGTCGACGAGCCTACTTTTATAAACTCACCGCTCTCCAGCACTCGCAGCAGCCGGGCCTGTGTAGTCAGAGGCAGCTCGGCCACCTCGTCAAGAAATATGGTGCCTCCGTCGGCCTCCTCGAAGTAACCTTTTCGCGAAGCCACGGCCCCGGTAAACGCACCTTTTTCGTGTCCGAAGAGTTCCGAGTCGATTGTACCCTCTGGTATGGCCCCGCAGTTGACGGCAATGTACTTGGAGTGCTTGCGCGAGCCGTACTGGTGTATTATCTGCGGGAAAAACTCCTTGCCCGTACCGCTCTCGCCTGTAATGAGTACCGACAGGTCGATAGGCGCCACCCTAAGAGCACGCTGCACCGCCTCAAGAAGCGACGGAGCATTGCCCACAATGCCAAAGCGGGCCTTGGCCTGACGTATTTCGGCCGATGTATCAGTCTGGTTCATTTTCTGTCGCGCAATTGATATGTTTTACGTTTTAAAAACTCCCCGAGTTCTTTTATGTCGGCATATTTATTCAGCTCTTCAGGCATTATCGGCTCGCCGACCGATATACGTATGGTGGTGTGACACTTTCGCCACACCTCGGCCGGCAGACGCAGTGTGCGCAGACGCCAGTCAATGACTCCGAGTATATTGAACCAAGCACTGTTGCTTCCGTGGAAAAATATGGGTATGACTGGCTTGTCAAACTGCTTGATAAGCCTTATGATTGACGGCTGCCACTCCCGGTCTTCAAGACGCAGATGGCTGTTGAGCTTGCTCACCGCCCCCGCAGGGAAAAATCCTATGGGCTTGCCTGAACGCACCTGCATTATGGCCTCCTTGATGCCCTTCATCGACACTGCTTTCTTGGCCGGATCATCGGAGGCAAGAGCGTCGACGGCTATAAAATTGGGGCGCATGGCCGATATATGGTTGAGCACCATGTTGACCATGACTTTAAACTCGGGCCTTATCGAGGCTATCATGGCTATCAACGATATGCCGTCGAGCGCCCCGAACGGGTGATTGCTCACGGTGACAAAGGCACCCTCAGGAAGATTATCAAGCACCTCCCGGCCATCTATGTCGAGAGTTATATCAAAGTCTTTCAATAGATTGCGGGCAAATTCCGGACCCGGATTGTCGCAGTATTTATCGTGAACGGCGTTGACCTTGTCGACCGACAGCAGATGAAGCACACGGTTCACCAGCTTCTCGTGGCCGCGCAGTTTAGGCGCCATCTCCACGATGTCGTTGTAATCAAGGACGCTACGTTTTATAGGGGTTTCCATAATTCGGTATCAATGTATTAAATACAAAATTACAAAAACTCCCCAATATCACAAAATCACGTTACAGGCCCGACATCCAACCTCTATACCTATGCCGGCGCATTCATACATAGCTCAAACATATAATTTATATTTCTGACGCACATTTCAGATAAATATATTTGTGCAACATGCTTGAAATAAGATTTTTTAATTATATTTGCGATGACGTTCCGGAATGTCATGACAAAATTATAATTAGGAAGCGTTTTGCTTATCTTGCGAATGAAAACCTGGAAAATTTCTATATACACCCATAACTATGCTGATTATCAGCAATATCTACAGATTGCAGTGTACTAATAGTGTACTTTGAGAGAAGATGGCCGCAAGCCGGAGCAAATGAATTTGAGATAATTGTCATCCGTTAGAGATTTTTAACTGCGCCGATTTGCGCCTTTTAACTGAATCTATATCCCATCAATAGCATTATAGACTCTCTCAAACCAACCTCCATGATGTGTTCCCTATACACCGCTTGACAAGATATGTGTTACTTTGGAGATATGCCGAAAACCGTAAAACCGTAAACAGAGAAGCTCAAAGTTTTTCTGAGCATATTCGATTGCCATATCAAAAATTCTTTGTAATTTTGTATGTAGGAGAGTAACGCCAATCATGAAAAAATGACCAAATAACTATAACAAAGACATACGGCGAGAGCCGAAAGAACTTTGAGAACTCCATCGTAGTCGTTACGGGCGTTGGTCGGCCTTCAGATGCTCCCGTGGAGTTTTCCGTTATTAGCTTGTAACTGAATGATGGTACAAACTATGACAAAAACGAAGGCTAAGCCTTTTCTGAAATGGGCTGGAGGCAAGACTCAATTACTTCCTACCATTGACTCATTCCTGCCTAATACATTTCGAGGCGAGGATGATGTTACCTACATTGAACCATTTGTGGGCGGAGGAGCTATGTTGTTCTATATGCTACAAAAATACCCCAATATCAAGCGAGCCATAATCAATGACATCAATCCCCATCTTATAAAAACTTATAGCATTATAAGGGATGAGCCATACTCATTAATAGATGCTTTAAATGATCTCCAAAATCAGTTTAAGGCATTGGGGGATTATGATAAGCAAAAGGAACTTTATCTTGATATCCGAGATCATTTCAACAACAAGACATTGACAGGAGTTGAAGAGGCCGCGTATATGATATTCCTGAATCGTACTTGCTTCAATGGTCTATATCGGGAAAATTCCAAGGGTGGATTTAATGTACCTTTCGGACGTTACTCCAATCCTACTATATGTGATGAAGACTTGATTATTGCCGACAGCGAACTATTACAAAAGGTTGAGATATTGAATGGAGATTTCTCTTATACTGCGGAACATATCCAAGGATACACCTTCTTTTATTTTGACCCTCCTTACCGTCCTCTTGATGCCACATCAAGTTTTAATTCTTATGTGAAGGAATCATTTGACGATAATGAACAGATTCGGTTAAAGGATTTCTTTTCTGACCTCTCAACCGGAGGATGTTATGCAATGCTCAGTAATTCGGACTGCAAAGGTCGTAATGTTGAAGATGATTTCTTTGACAGACTTTATGCAGACTTCTTCATAGAACGAGTTTATGCTAAAAGGTGCATTAATGCTAATGCTGCCAAACGTGGGACTTTAACAGAGCTCTTGATAAGAAATTACGAAAACTATCAAGGAGAGCTCTCGAATCTCTTTAACCTATAGAGCCATGTCAGACAGATTTTCAAACTTCATGAAACCATTGAAGGAAACCCACTTCTCTCTCAAGGATTATGTGGATTTTCCAAAAGTTGCCGCTAATGTGGAAGCCATTTCAATAAAGCTCAACCAGCTCAATTATCTGATTGGTCAAGAAGATATGGCTGCGGCGGTTAAACGTCTCTGGAATGAGAATCCGAAAGTGTTCTCCGTATTAGATGTGCTTATTGCAGTCAGAGCAAAAGACAAGAAGAAAGCTATTGACGCTTATGGCAACATCCATTTGGTCAGTGATTACTTCACATCTCCGGAACAAGTGACGGTATTCCTTAATGAAACGGGCCTTACCGAGGTTTTCCAAAAGAAGCAAATCAAAAATCTTGTGGATTATGTCTTTGGCGTAGAAGTAGGTCTTGATTCCAATGCTCGGAAGAATCGAGGTGGACACATCATGGAAGGACTTGTAGCCAATATCCTTACCTTAAGCGGCATCCCATTCGAGCAGGAAGTTTATTACACAGAGTTCCCGGAGATAGTCAGGGCATTAGGAGCAGACAACAAACGTTTCGACTTCGTTATCCGTACTCCACAGAAGACATATCTTATTGAAGCAAACTTTTACACTGGAGGGGGGTCAAAACTTAATGAGGTCGCACGTTCCTATTCAGAGCTTGCTCCGAAGATAAATGCTGTTGCCGGATTTGAATTTGTATGGATAACTGACGGCATCGGGTGGGAATCAGCCCGTAATAAACTTGAGGAAGCATTTGCTCATATACCCAGCGTGTATAATCTCTCTAACATCAACACTTTCATTGAAAAACTAAAATGATAACAGGCGGCACAGGTGGCGCGAACACCCTGACAGGTCTAATTTTTGAAGGGAAAGTCGATTTAAAGACTTTTCTCAATCAACAGCCCGGCTACAAGGTCATGGGTAGCCATGTCTTTTATCTAAATGAAGAGGTAGGTCAAATTTTCAAGAAACACGAGTTATACTCCCAATTCTTGGAACCTCGCGGTATTGATTGGAGAAATTGTATCTCAGCCAAATTACTTCCTGATAACGGAATCTATGTTATCATTAACAATACCGTTTACATCATTGAAGTTAAAACTCAAAATGTTGGTGGAAGCGTTGATGAGAAACTACAGACATGCGATTTTAAGAAGAAGCAATATCAAAAGTTATTTTTTCCCTTAAATATTGAGGTTCAGTATATCTATATTTTAGATGACTGGTTTAGGAATCCTCGCTATAAGGATGTTCTAGATTATATTATTTCAGTAGGTTGCCAATACTATTTCCAATACATTCCTCTCCAGAAACTTGGATTACCGGTTCCTCCAATATCTTGACTGATATGATTGTACCATTCTATAAATCAGACAATCGAGACTTCACCATCGTCCATGGTGACTGTTTTGATGTGCTTCCTCAGTTTGATTTTAAGTTTGATATGATTTTCGCGGATCCTCCCTATTTCCTTTCCAATGGAGGTATAAGCTATCAGGCTGGAAAGGTAGTATGTGTTGACAAAGGTGAATGGGATAAAGGCGGTTCTCCGGAATCCATAATGGAGTTTAATCGTAAATGGCTATCATTATGCAGAGAAAAGCTTAAAGACAACGGAACCATTTGGATTTCCGGAACCCATCATAATATATTTTCAATAGCTAATGTTCTGACCGAACTTGGCTATAAAATACTTAATGTTATCACATGGGCAAAGACTAATCCACCGCCAAACATATCATGTCGATTCTTTACCTATTCGACAGAGTTCATTATTTGGGCGCGTAAGTGTCCAAAAGTACCTCATAAGTATAATTACGAACTTATGAAGGCAATCAATGACGGTAAGCAGATGACAGACGTATGGCGGCTACCGGCAATCGGACGTTGGGAGAAGTCCTGCGGTAAGCATCCCACTCAAAAGCCTTTGTCTCTTCTCACCCGCATCATCCTCGCCAGTACGGACGAACACGATTGGATTCTCGACCCCTTCGCAGGTTCATCAACAACAGGAATAGCAGCTAACTTATGTGGTCGAAGATTTTTAGGGATAGAACAAGAAGAGAATTTTGCTTCTTTAAGTATGTCCCGTAGAGAAGAATTGAATAATAAAAATCTCATATTAGAGTATAAAAATAGAATTTCAGATTTCAAACATGTATCCGTAGTTATAACGGTCGAGGAGCCTGAGGAATATTATAATGCTGATTTACCATTTTAATCATTAAACTCTTTCCATATGTCAAAATCAAAAAAGCGAATAGAAGTCTTACAGCCAATAGTTAAATCTACTGAGGATAATGTTACATTTGAGAAACTTATTCTTGCATGTAACAAGTACATCTATGCTAATGATTTCAAGGATTATGAACTCACCGTCCTATCCCAAAAAGATGGTGTAACCGTCGGGATTATAACGACCGGTCATAACAAAAATCTCCCTCCAAAGAAAAATAAGGCAACTGGCTCTCACTCTACCTTGGGAATTGACATAACTAAGGAGAACCTTTCTTTTGGTAATGTGTTTCTATATGACGCAACCTTAAATGTCCTTTTCTATGAGGTTAACAAGAATGGATGTTATTTAGGGATATTCAGAAAATAGCCAACTAATTGTTTGGCAGAGTCATAGATAATT
>ERZ777011.1038-NODE-1038-length-34083-cov-13.636123_pt1 | contig 34083 bp, 25 predicted proteins | sample MGYA00374964_ERZ777011 | MGnify/ENA primary metagenome ERZ777011 (study PRJEB29310, sample SAMD00008975) | mouse gut metagenome | study: EMG produced TPA metagenomics assembly of the Metagenome analysis of fecal microbiota from mouse which was promoted...
ATTCAGATGGTAATTGTTAACTCTGAATCTCGTCTGCAAAGCTAAAAGTTACGCTATTGCTCCACCCCGGGCTACATTCTTGAATCGCTACGCGATTCTCCTCCATAGCAATGGCTTATTTGAACCGTATTGCACGAGCCGTGCGTCCCCACGATATAGGACTAAACACCATCGGCTGATAGGGTTTACCAGCGGTAGGAGGCGAGGGATTTGGCGGGGATGGTGGCGGTGAAGCGGTCGGCGCCGTCGGAGATGAGGATGGTGCGGGTAGCGTCGGAGTCGTTGAGCAGGACCATGCCGTAGCCGCCGTCGGTGTTTCGGAAGGCTACGCAGTCGATGCCGTTGGCTCCTCCGTTGGCTGTGATATAGTGCGCTCCGTCGCTTACGGCCGATGCCGCGATGCACATCACGTAGTAGAAGGAGTTGTAGGTGAGCGATGAGTAGTCGGATTTGCTTATGTCGATGGCTCCGTTGCCGGTGGAGCAGCCACCGGGGCGGTAAGGGCCGCGGTCGCTGTCGAGCATAAGGTTCCACACAAGGGCGCCGCGTCCCCAGTTTTTTATTACATTGAATATTAGAGCCTTGGCGTCGGTGGTGACGGCATTGATGCCTACGCCGGGCCACGACCATGTGCCGGCCGTCCACTCGGTGAAGATGAGTTCTTTGTCGGGGTTGGCGTTGTGTACATACGACATTTCGGAGGCGTCGCCGCCGTAGTTGTGGTAAGCGGCTCCGGCGAAATATTGCGCGGCCTCGGCGTCGGCGTAGATTTTCGTCGGGTAGTGCTGCTGGTCGCTCATGTTGTCGTAGTTGTAGTTGTGGTCGTAGGCGTAGATCTTGGTGGTGATTCCGGCTTGGCGGAAGGCCGGGCCGAGGGCGGTCTTGACGAAGTCGCGCTGCTCGTCCCAGCCCATGAACATCGATGCGGAGTTGCCACGGTTGAGAGGCTCGTTCTGGGGAGTCACGCCGTAGATGTCGATGCCGTGAGAGCGGAAGGCTTGTATCCACTTCACGAAGTAGGTGGCGTAGTCTTGGTAATACTCGCGTTTGAGGTTGCCGGACGTCCAATTGCCGTTTGTTTTCATCCACAGGGGTGCGGTCCAGGGTGCGGATATGATTTTCACGGCGGGATTGATGGCGAGGATTTCCTTGAGGATGGGTATTATGTATTGCGTGTCCTCGTGATGGAGCGCGAAGTTTTGGATTCCGGGGGTGTCGCAGCAGGTGTATTCGCTTAGGGCGAAGTCGCTTGTGCCAATGGGCACGCGCACGTAGGAGCATCCGTAGCCATGGTCGCGCGAGAAAATTTGTGTAAGGAGGCTGCGGCGTTGGTCGGCGTTCATTTTCAGCATGTTATAGCCCACAGTGCTTGTTATGGCGAAGCCGAAGCCGTCGATTTCCTGCCGGATGTCGGACGTGTTGAGGGTGATGATGCCGTCGACCGGGCCGGCGTCGTTGTTGAGTTCGATTGTGGAGCGGGTCATGCGGTTGGAGCCGTTGTCGGACACAAGATATGATGTGACGGTGCCTTGCGACTCGTCGTGCTCGATTTTGATTGTGGGGTTTGGAAAGCGTGAAATTTGGGCTGATGCGGAGATGGCGCATGCCGCTATGGCGGCGACGTATATTATTCGTTTCATTATTTTACATAGATTTTTTCGATTACAGAACCGGTGCGCTTGATATAGAATCCGTTGCCGGGGTTGTAGACGCGCACGCCCTGGAGGTTGTAGTATTCCACGGCGGCTCCCGAGCCGGAAGCGTCGACGTCTTCGATGCCGGATACAGAGCCGTTGAAGGGGGTGCCGTTGGCGCGGACGGTGATTTTCACACGCGAGGCGGCGCGCGACGTCAGTCCGCCGAATGTCATGTCGGCGCCGGAATCCATAAGGGCGTATTCGCGTCCGAGGTCGAGGTTAAATCCGAAATGGGTGCCGAATTGAAGGCTGTTGTCGGCTGTTACGACCTTGAACGCGCCGTTGAAATCGGACGTTTTGAGGGTGTAGACGCCGTTGTCGTATCCGAAGGCGTAGAGCGGCGACACGGTCCAGTTGTTGAAATCGCCCACAAGGTAGAGCGTGGGCACGCCGTCGGCGGTAAGGATCATGTTTTCGAGGTCGAAGGTGAGCACCACGTCGATTCCAACGTTGTCGACGAGCGAGATATTGCTGCCGTTTGATGTGTGGAAGCACGAGTATTCGTGGCCGTATTCTATTTTGGAGTCGCAGCCGAATTGCAGGCTCCAGTCTTTGGTCACTATTTTGAACTCGCCCGAGAGGCGGGGTACGGTGAGTGTGTAGATGCCGCCATTTTCGGTGAAACGGTAGGAGGCGTTGTCGCTTGCCCAGTTGTTGATTGTGCCGGCAAGATAGAGGCCGTCTTTGGCTCCTTCGGTGGATATGGAGCCGATGGTGAGCTTGCGGGCGTTGTAGTCGAAGGTGAGCATGGCGTTGCGTATCAAGCCGCCGGCCACTGTCATGTCGTTGCCGGAGCCTTCGATGCAGTCGTAGGTTTGTCCTGTTTCCATATTTTGTGCTCCGCCGAAGTTTATGGCCCATTCGGGGGCCGTGCCTCCGGCGATGCGGAATTTGTCGTAGAGCTCGCCCACGGCCAGGGTATATATGCCGTTGTTCTCGGTGAACCGGTAGGCCGAATTGGTGTTATTCCAGTCGTTGATGTCGCCGGCGAGGTAGAGGTCGGGAATGATTGTAACGGTGGGCACGTTGCCGCTAAGGTCGAGGGTGATGAGGGCTCCGGCTATCGTTGTATATTCGGAGGGACGCACGAAGTTGCCGCCGTATTGCATTTCCTGGCAAGTCATGGGCTTGCCGAAAACAAATGTGGAGTTGGTGCCGTACTGTGTGCCCCAGTCGGCTGTCGTGATTTTAAACTCGGAGGGCAGGTCGTCGACATGGAGGCGGTATACGCCGTTGCTTTCGGTGAATTTGAAGTCGGGGTGGTTGCTCCACCATGTCCCGTCGATTTCATGGGCGAGGTAGAGCTCGGCGCCGGCGGCGGGGGCTTTATATTCGGCAATGGAGAGGGTAAGGTCGGCGGGATTGAACGAGAGGGTCACGTCGTTGGCGCCGGAGAGGCTCATATCGTTGCCGGAGCCTTTTATGCAGGCATAGGTGTTGCCGACGCTCATGTTTTCCTGTGCGCCGTATTGCAGGGACCATTCGGGGCTTGTGCCGCCGGCGATGCGGAATTTGCCGGTGAGGCCTTTCACCGACAGGCGGTAGGTGCCGTCGGCCTCGGCAAACCGGTATTCGGCATCGTTGTTGTGCCAAGAGTTGATGTCGCCGGCCAGGTAGAGGTCGGGCATCACTGTAATTACGGGCGACACCATATTGGTGAGATTCACCGTGATTGTGGCTCCGGCCACTGCTGTCACGCCTTCGGGGAGGACAAAGTTGCCGCCCCACCCTTCGGTACACGCCATAGGCTCGCCGAAGACGAGGCCGTCGGGAGTGCCGAACTGATGTTCCCAGTCGGGAGTAGTAACTTTGAATTCCGAGGGGAGGGCGTCGACGTGGAGGCGGTATACGCCGTTGCTTTCGGTGAAACGGTAGTCGGGATGGTTGCTCCACCATGTTCCGTCGATTTCGAGGGCGAGATACAGGCCTTCGGAGAAACCTTCCGTGTTGATGTCGGCAACGGCAAGGGTCTTGTTTGCTTTGTCGAAAGAGAGAAGCACGTTGGAAGTGGAGCCGGAAGCGAGCGACATATTGTCGTCGGAGTTGGCGGCGATATTGTATGTGTTGCCTTTCGACATGTTTTTCGCGCCGCCGAATTTTACGAGCCACTCGGGGGTTGTGCCTCCGGCAATGCGGAATTCTCCGGTGAGTTCTTTCAGGGCAAGAGAGTATATGCCGTCTTTTTCGGCGAAACGGTAGCCATCCTTGGTGTTGCTCCATCCTGTGACTTCGCCGGCGAGGTAGAGGTCGGGCATCACGGTGAGAGTGGGCGCGGCGAGATTGGCAATGTCGAGCGTCAGGGTGGCTCCGGCCACGGCTGTCACGCCGTCGGGGAGGGTGAAGTTGCTGCCCCAGCCGTTGGTGCACGTCATGGGTTTGTCGAAAACAAAAGCGCCCGACATGCCAAACTGGTATTCCCAGCCCGATGTCACCACTTTGAATTCCGAGGGCAGCGAGGCCAGGTGAAGGGTATAGGTCGTTCCGTTTTCGGTGAAACGGTAGTCGGGATGGTTGCTCCACCAATTGTTTTCGGCGCAAGAAAGGAACACGCCGTCGGCAAACGCTCCGGCGTCGGGGCGGCTCACTGTGAGCTTCTTGTTGTCTTTGTCGAAAGAAAGGATTATATTTTCTTTCGAGCCGTCGGCGAGGCTCATATTGTTGCCGGAGCCTTCGATGCAGTCGTAGGTATTGCCCGCCGACATATTTTGTGCTCCGCCGTAGTTGATGAGCCAGTCGTCGTTTTGGTCGTTAACGCCGGCGGCGATTCGGAACTCGCCGTCGAGATTATCGAGGGCAAGGGAATATGTTCCGTTGGTATAAGCGAAGCGGTAGTCGGCATTGGTGTTGGCCCAGCTGTTGATGCTTCCGGCGAGGTACAGGTCGGGGCGTACCGTGAGAGTCGGATTGACGGCATCGGTTTTGTCGAATACGATGGTCGCGCCGGTGATGGATTTTATATCATCGGGCACATAGAAATTGTTTCCGTCGCCCGCGACGCATTTGGCTGTTTTGTCGAGAGGGAAATCCTCTTTTGTGCCGTATTGTTTTGACCAGCCGCTTTCGGCAATCTTGAAGCCGTAAGGGAATTTTTCGGCAGAGATCAAGTCGAGATGGATTGAATATATTTCGCCCGACTGTTGGAATTTGAACTCATCGTCGAGAGTCCAATTGTTTTCGTGGCCGGTGATGTAAATATCCGCGGCCCACGCAGCCCGGCACAAGCAAAGCGCCGCAATGGCTGATAAATATTTTTTCATATGGTACGTTAGATTTTTGGCGAAAAAATAATTTCCGGTTATTATTCAGGATTGCTATGCAAAAGTACCAATATTTATTTAATAATCAAACCCCGGTAATGCGCCGGGTAAAAAAAGAGGTAAAACTATAAGGTGTTATATTGTTGATTGTTAGGTGTATAGGTTTTGTGGCGAGTAAGTCTTGCGAGGATGTATTTTCAGATGGATTATATCTGCAAGCCGGAGGGTTCCTGCCGGGTTTCTGTGGAATCAGTAGAGAGGATGGTAGGGGAAAAAGTTGCGTCGGGAGTCTTTGCGCCTGGGTGCGGGAGAGGGCGCAGGTTGCGGTTCGTGCGTTTCAGATTGCTCCGCAGGCCGAGGGGCAGAGGATTCCGCAACAGGTTTTGAATCAGGTTCCGTGTTGGTTTCCGTATCGGTTTCATTGTCGGTCTCCGTTTTGGTTTCCATTGCAGCCGCCGTATCGGGCTCGGCGACGGCGGTTTCGCCCGTGAGGTCGTGGACCATCATGAGGAAGATGGCTTTCTTGGTGCCGCGAAAGTCGGGGACGGAGCCTTCGGTTTGCCAGGTCACAATGGCGCGGATGAGGTCCATTTGTACTTTCGGGCAGCAGCAGGCGATGATTTCAAGCCATTCGGGCTTGACGGTAGCGTTGTTTGTCATAGTGATATTGGTTTGTTGTGTTTTTATGTTTGCAAATATAAAACAAAATATTTAAAAATGCAAATTTTTCCTACAAAAAAAGCAGGAACACAAGCCGGAGGCTTGTGGCTTTTTTCACAAGCCGGAGGCTTGTGTTCCTGCCGGGTGGGTAAAAATACCAAAAGTAGGGACGTATGGCTCGTGCGTCCGCCGGGCTGCGCCGTGCCGGAACCATCAAGAACCATGAACGAACCATCGGGGGAAGGGCAGGTTATTTTGGGGCGGACGCACGAGCCGTGCGTCCCTACGCTGTGGGTAAAGCCATGCGGAGTGATGGTTCAAGATAGAATCGAGCTTAGCGAGATAAAGGATGGTTCTTTTTGGTTCTTTCATAGTTCATGATGGTTCGAGCCAAGCGCAGCGTCAAGGAGTGACTTTTTTCACAAGCCGGAGGCTTGTGTTCCTGCCGGGTGTGTTCCTGCCGGGTAGGTTGGTTATATTTTATATCGAAGCAGAGTGCCACATCCGTCTACTGTTTTGTCTATGATTTCATGGCATCTTTTTTCGGTAATTTTGATTTTTTTGCCGAGGGTGATAAAGTCGGATAGAGATGGTCTGCCGGAACCGTTTACAGATGTTGCATGCTCGCCGTTATATCCTTCGGAGCAAAGCGTTAGGTCGTAGGCGGGGGCAAGTCTCCAACGCCACTTGCTGTCATTGTCTTTTGTGACGAGGAAACTGAAATTTTTACAATGATCGTCCTTATTGTCTGTAAGATAGTTGAATATCATTCGCCTGTACATTTCTTCCACATCCTCGGCTTTTTGGGTCAGATAACCGGTAAGGGCCAGTAGATTGGAATAGTCGAGCACGGGTTCGTTTAAGGAGATGCCGAGTAGGGCACCGGCAGTGGCAACATGTACTCTTTCTCCGCTTTTGAGCCGGTCGAAGCGTCGTGAGGCGAAATACTTGCCGTTTATGAGTTTGAAGTCGGGCACATCTATCCCGCAAATTCGCGCCCGTTCATTGTAGAGATACTCCATTGCTCCGATGTTGAGAGGGTCGTAGTGATGACGGAATTTTACCAGCCAATGGCCCTCGGAGTCGGAAAAAACGGCCTTGGGACGTGCGCCTCCGCTGTTTCCGCTTTTATACAGCAGCAACCCTGCATCAGTGTCCTGCCGCTCTTTCAATACTTCCAATGCTCTTGTCTGTAAGATATCGAAATCGACAATGTCGTTTTTGATATTTGTTTTCCGTGCAGGCTCATATGTCAATGCTCCCATGCCTTCGCTGCCTACAATGCTCAGCCTGTCGAGCGACGAGAGGCTGCTGTCGTCGATACCCTCTTTGGCGAGTGCTTTATGGAGCAAATAGCGGCCGTAGCCATCGGGGAGGCTGTCTTCAAAGATGCCAAAATTGCCGGCAAAAGGCAAAGGTTTGGCAATGAAACTTCCCGATTTTAACGGTAATTCCAATGGTGATATGCTGAACCCGTCGGCAAGCCAGGCGGTATCGTATTGGAATACACAGAGACGATTGTCGGGGGTTAAGGCCAGAGTGCCTACAATATGGTCGTGGAATTTTACAATGAGTTGTTCAATCATGGCTATGTGTGTTTTTTACAGGCTTTTTTCTTTCCTGTGTTATGGCGTATTTGTTTCAATTCTTCCATTGTGGAAAATTTTGGCTCGGCGAAGATTTCTTTCAGTTCTCCAAGATAGCCCAGAGCCGAGGCAAGAGCCAGCAAGTTTTTCAAAGAAATCATGCCCTTTTGCTCAAATCTCGCTATATTGGCCAAGGCTACACCGGATCTATCGGCCATTTCAGTGCGAGTTATGCCTTTTTCTATTCGCCGGTTGCGGAAATCGTCGGCGATTTTCTTGGCATCATCTTGTAGCGATGGCAATGTATATTGGTCTAATACAGATAAAATATTAGCAGTTTCTGGTCGCATTATGGGTTTAGTGCTTAAATATTATCATTTGCAAAGATAACAAAATATTTGAAAATGCAAATATTTTCCGCAAAAAAAGTAGGGACGCACGGCTCGTGCGTCCGCCGGGCTGCGCCGTGCCGGAACCATCAAGAACCATGAACGAACCATCGGGGGAAGGGCAGGTTATTTTGGGGCGGACGCACGAGCCGTGCGTCCCTACGCTGTGGGTAAAGCCATGCGGAGTGATGGTTCAAGATAGAATCGAGCTTAGCGAGATAAAGGATGGTTCATTTTGGTTCTTACATAGTTCGTGATAGTTCGAGCCAAGCGCAGCGTCAAGGAAAAATGCTCGAGCCGGCCCTACACTAAAAGCATTAACTTTCTTCTATGGCTTAATACAGATAAAATATTAGCAGTTTTCGGTCGCATTATGGGTTTAGTGTTTAAATATTATCATTTTTTCACAAGCCGGAGGCTTGTGTTCCTGCCGGGTGGGTAAAAAAAGGCTGCGCCGGTGGGCGCAGCCTTGATGGGGAGGTGGGGCGCAAGCCGGAGGCTCGCGTTGCTGATTAGCGGATTACGATTTTTTTGCCGCCGGCAACGTAGATGCCTGCGGGGAGGGCGTTGATCTCGGCTTTGGAGGCAGAGTGGAGCACCTCGATGCCTTGCAGGTTGTAGACGTTGACGGGGGCGTTGGCTTCTTCGGTTACGTTGTCGATTCCGGCGCTGCCGTCGGCCGACACTTTAATGTTTGAGTCGGCGTTGATATTTGCGGTGTAGTTGCCGTCTTCGCCGGGGGTGAGGGCCGTGCCGTTGATTTCGACATTGACGTTGGCGTCGGCTGCGGGGCGAATCTGAATCTGAGTATTGGAGAGCACGTTGTGGTTGGCCGGGTTGTCGATGCGGGTGATGATGTCGTGGTAAACGGCTGCGTCGGCGCCATCCTCGATGTCGTAGGTCACGGCATAGGTTTCGGGCTCGTTGACGTAGGCTTTGAACACGTCGCCGTCGGCAACGGTAGTGGAATACAGGTAAGAGAGTTTCTCTCCGTTGCGGTAGATGTTGGGCGAGGTGTATCCGGGGCCGTAGAAGGAGAAGTAGATATCGTTGTCGAAGTCGCCGAAGTTGATAACCTGGTATCCGTTTTGGAGGAAGCACTTGTGCTCGGTAGCCTTGTAGTTGCTGAGCAGTACGGTGCAATAGTCAAAAATCCATTCGGCTTCGTCGAGGTAAACGGCCATCTGCATGTCGCGGGCTATTTTTTCCACTGCTACCTCGATGCGCACGTCGTCGCCCTCGATGCTTACCTGGCCGGGAGAATAGGATGATGTGAGGGCGTTGCCGGTGACAGTAAGGTTTACGATATAATCGGATGAGATGGGCTTGACGGTGACGTAGTTGTTGGACTTGGGAATGTTGATTACGGTCTCGGCCTGTGTGAGGTAGATGGGTTCGGTGAGGCTGTATGCCGAGCTGTTGTATACGGCCACCTTGTCGTAGTCCTCGCAATAGATGGTTACGGGATAGGGTGCGATGGCATTGGCGGAGATTTCGAAGTTGTAGCCTGCTTCGTCATCGGCCGAGAATTCGTAGTAAACGCCGTAGGTGGGGAAGGTGATGGGGGTGCCGTTGACAGAAGCCGCGATGCCGGTGTAATCGATGTTGTTGAAATCGAGATACACTTTTGAGCCTTGTTTTACGGTGAGTTTTTTCTTGTCCCATGTCGCTTTTGCGCCGTTCACTTCCACGCCTTCGATTACGCCGATGATGTCTTCGGAAGAATATGTGAAGTTGAGGTCGACATTGACGTTGGATTCGGGCTGCACGGTGATTACGTCGCCGTCGGCGGGCGATACATAGAAATATGAGCCGGATTTCTCGACGGGGGTGTCGTTGAGAGAGACCTTGAAGAGCGACAGGTTATAATTGGCATGCTCGATGGTGAGGGGGAGTTCGCTGTCCATGTATTTGAAAACAAACTCATTTTCGGTGGGAGTGAGAGTCTGGCTGTAATTCTTACGGCCGATTTTCACCATCGAGGGGTCGCCGTCGACTTTGATGGTCACGCTCTTGTCGCGGGCCTCATCGAGATTGTAGGTGGATACGTTGAGCACGAGCTCGCCTTCCCAGCTGCTGCCGCTGATGTAGAAGGCCTGGGGGCTCGAGAGGTCGCGCTCCACGTTGTTGCCGTCGACAACCTTAGAGATGGCGTAGCCGTTGTTGGAGTAGATGTTGACGGGGGCATAGTCGGAGACGTTGGTGAACGACCATGCGCCGTCGACCTGTTCTTCGGCGTGGTAGGCTTTGTAATCGTAAGAGAGATAGCACTGGCTTGCGTCGGCTACGACTTTAAGCGAGCGCACTTGTTTTTCCTTGGTGGTGATGGTGATGACATCGCCGTCGAGCATCTCCGAAGATGAGATGTAGGAATTGTCGAGGGTGAGGCTTTCCTGATTGCGCACCTTGGTGATTGCATAGCCTTGGTTGGCGGAGATGTTGACGCCTGCATCGGAGGCGAGTTCAACGGTGACACCTTCTACGGTTACATCGATGTATTCATACGCAGGGGCGAATGTGATGTAGGCCGACTTGTCGAGGTTGGTCTTGAATGTTACAGACTTGGCAGAGGCCATCGACGGGATGATGAGAGCCAGAGCCATAAAGAGTAAAGAATAAAATTTCATAAGCAATATTGGAACTTGGTGATAAATTGGTTGTTTTGTGTCAATGGTTTATGAGGAATAGACTGAATATGTGCTTTTAAAATTCAAAATTATTTATTTTTTGGTTATGTGACAAAAAATAATAATGTTAATTAATAATAATTAACATATGGACAGGCTGTTTTTTCCTATTTTTGTGCTTCCAATCATTTCCAAAATCAATTTACATGAGAAAAAGTCTACTTATCATCACGTTATTGTCGGTTATGGGTTGCTTTTCGGCGCAGGCGCAGACAGCCACTGTGTTCTCCGAAAACTTCGACGCCATGACCGCCGGGACAGCCGACACCCCCGACTCGCAGGAAATATCCGCCGACAAGAATGTCGACACCGCGCTCACCCATGGCGCCCAATGGCAGGGCCGCGGCCTGCACCAGGCCGGAGGTGCCTTGGCCGTGCTGCATTTTGATCAAAAAGACTGGATGGGCACCACCAGCGTGCAGGGCTACGTGCAGTGCCCTTATGTGGACGTAAGGCTTGACAGCGGCAGTTTCCGCGTCACCTTCAAGGCAAAGGCCCACTCGGCCGACAAGGCAATTATCCATATTGAGGTTTACGACCCCTACACCACCAACTCCATCGATACCAAGACCGTGGAACTCGGCCCGCAGTGGAAAGAATACAGCATCCCCCTCGCCCACCCCGGATATGGCAACCATCTTGCGTTTGTGCAGATGGCCTCCGACGGCGACGACTGGCTGCTCGACGACTTTGCCATTGTGCAGAATTACTACGCCCTGATGCCTCCGATTACGCATTTTGCCAAAAATGTGACCTACGAGGAGTTTACAGCCTACTGGAATCCCGTGCCCCTGGCCACGGGCTATCTTGTCTCGGCCTTTACTCTCGACGATGCCGGAAAGCGCGTTTATCTGGTGAAAGACGAGCCGGCCGACGGATGCGAACACACGGTGATCGGCACCGAGAAGGGCAAGGACTACTATTACACCGTGCGCAGCGTCAACGACCTCTACAAGTCGGTCGAGTCCGACCCGCGGCAGGTGCATGTGGCCCTAAATGCGCTCGATGCCCCGCAGACAGTCGAGGCCACTGATGTGGCAGCCGACGGATTCACGGCCCGCTGGGAGCCGGTGTTCCGCGCCATGGGCTATATCGTGAACCTTACCCGCGAGCATGTGGCCGACGCCCCTGAGGAATTTGTCGTGCTTCATGAAAATTTCGACAAATGCTCCGGATATGCAGATTTTCCCGACTATCCCGTGCCCTTCTATTATAATCTCGACGACTACACCGCCATGCCCGGCTGGATAGCTCCGATGACGCCCGTGAACGGCGAAGGCAAATTCGGCATCGACAACCACTGGAAGCAATATGAGGGCGAGGGCGTGCTCACGTCGCCCGCGCTCGACCTGTCAGGCGCCAGCGGCAGCTTCAAGGTGACGCTCAACGTTGTGGGCACCGCCGGCGACACCGTAAGCGCCGAATGCTCCGGCGTGAAAAAGACATATAAGCTCACGGCCGACAAAGAGCGGTTCGAGCTCGCGTTCGACAATGGCACATCGGCTTCCGTGCTCCGTTTCTCGTTCGACGGCGACGCAACGCTCCTGTTCGACGACATAGTGATAAGCCAGGACATCAAACCCGGCGATACGGTGAAAGAAAATCTCGGCAACTTCAACACCGCCGAAGACTATAAATATCCCACCGAGGCCGCCATGGTGCCGGAATATAAGTTCTCGGGGCTCAAAACCTCGGAAGGCGACGTGTTTGTCTACACGGTGAAGGCCTGGTCGTGGTCGCTCGGCGAGGACGGCGTGTGGGGCCCCACGGTGTATTCGGCAGAGTCTGAACCCCGCAGGGTGCTTATTTCCACGGGTGCCGGCATTGAAGACGGTGTCTCGGGCGCATTCTCGGCCACGGTAGCCGGCCGCACAATCTATGTCACGGCCGACAAGCCCGTAGAAGCAGTGCTTTACGACCTTTCGGGCCGTATCGTAGCCCGCCGTGCAGCCGATAGCGGCACCACCGCCATCGAGGCTCCGGCATCGGGCGTGTTTATCCTCCGCGCCGGCGCTCACGCCGTGAAATTGGCAGTAAGGTAGGGAAAAGTTTGAAAAAATACGGTTTATGTCGATATTGTAGGGACGTACGGCTCGTGCGTCCGAGAATCAATATTGGTATTTGATTGACTGTCAATTGTTGACAGCGGACGCACGAGCCGTGCGTCCCTACACTGATATTACAATTAATCCTCCGGTTTGTGTATAGTCGCAAGCCGGAGGCTTGCGTTCCTGCCGGGTGGAATGCCGGGGGATTCTTTTACTATTGGGTGAAATGGGCGGCGATGATGGCGGCTTTGGCCGGGCCTACCACGGCGGCCACGTCGGCCTGCGAGGCTTCGCGGATGCGCTTCACCGAACCGAAATGGCGAAGCAGGGCGGTGGCGGTCTTCTCGCCTATTCCTTTTATAGAATCGAGCTCCGACACGGTCTGGGTTTTGGAGCGGCGGTTGCGGTGGTGTGTTATGCCGAAGCGGTGTGCCTCGTCGCGCAGGTGCTGCACCACTTTTAGCGTCTCCGATTTCTTGTCGATATAAAGCGGAAGCGAGTCACCGGGAAAATAGATTTCCTCCAAACGTTTGGCGATGCCCACCACGGCGATTTTTCCGCGCAGCCCCATTGCGTCGAGAGCCTCTACGGCCGCCGAGAGCTGGCCTTTGCCTCCGTCCACCACGATAAGCTGGGGCAGCTCCTCGCCTTCTTCCATCAGGCGCGTGTAGCGGCGAGTGAGCACCTCCTTCATCGAGGCGAAGTCGTCGGGGCCCTCGACGGTCTTGATGTTGAAGTGGCGGTAGTCGCGCTTGGCCGGCTTGCCGTCGCGGAACACGACGCACGACGCCACGGGGTTGGTGCCCTGGATGTTGGAGTTGTCGAAGCACTCGATGTGGCGAGGCTCCTCCGAGAGGCGGAAGTCGGCCTTCATGCGTGCCATGAGGCGATTGGTGTGCTCGGCGGGGTCGGTGCGCTCGAGGTTTTTGAGGTCGTCGATGCGCCGCTGGTGGGCGTTGCGCTCCGACACTTCGAGCAGCTTGGCTTTGTCGCCGCGTTGTGGCACGATAAACTGCACGTCGGTCCATCCGATTTCGGGCACTTCGGGCACGATCACCTCGTCGTATTTCACGCCTAATGTCTGGCGAATCTCCTCCATGGCGTAGGCTATGAGGTCGGCGCGGCTCTCGTCGAGACGCCTCTGATAGCGCAGCGTCACCGAACGCACCACCGCGCCGCGGCGCACGTGCATGTAGTTGACGTAGACATCGCGCTCGTCGTTGTCGCCGTGCACGCCGAACACATCTATCTCGTCGATGGTCTGGCTCACTATCACCGAGCGGCTTTGGTATTTCTGAATCAGGTCATACTGCATTTTGAGGTCCTGAGCCTCCTCGAAGCGGAGTTCGGCCGAGAGGCGCGTCATCTCGTTTCGGAGATACTGGAGCAGTTCGTGGGTCTCGCCGCGCAGAATCTGGCGGATGCGGTCGATTTGCACGGCATAGTCTTCGGGCGTAATCTCGCCGGTGCAGCATCCCGAGCACCGTTTGATATGATATTGGAGGCATAGACGCCCTTTGCGGCGGGCGAGATAGTCGGCCGTGATGGGCAGTCGGCAGGTGCGTATCGGGTAAAGCTCGCGGATAAGGTCGAGCACGGTGCGGGCCACGGCTGTGTTGGAATACGGCCCGTAGTAGCGCGAGCCGTCCTTCACATGGTGGCGGGTGAGAAACACGCGGGGGTATAGCTCGTTTGTCACGGCGATCCAGGGGTACGACTTGTCGTCTTTGAGCAGCACGTTGTAGCGCGGCTTGTACTCCTTTATCATCGAGTTCTCGAGATTGAGGGCATCCTGCTCCGTGGGCACCACTATATACGTAAGGTCGGCGATGGCGCGGACGAGCAGGTTTGTGCGCAGACTGTCGTGAGTGCGGTTGAAATACGACGACACGCGTCGTTTGAGGTTTACGGCCTTGCCCACATATATCACCGTGCCCTCCTTGTCGTAATAAGTATATACCCCCGGGGTGTCGGGGAGGATGGCTATTTTCTGTTTCAGATGTTCAGAAGGCTTCATTGTCGAGAATTGTTGTATGCAAATATACAACAAAATTTCAGCGAAAAGAGAAATTTTAAGGCTTGCGAGGGTTGACAAACCGCAATTGTGATACTACCTTTGCGAAAAAGCAATGTAGGAACACAAGCCTCCGGCTTGTGATGTTTGTCACAAGCCGGAGGCTTGTGTTCCTACCGGGTTAATATTATGAAAATACACAGACTATGAAAAATTACACATTAATCATTCTTTTTGTATTCTTTGTTCTTGCCGCGGCTTGCACGCGCACGGTGTATGTGCCTGTGGAGACGGTGCGCCGCGACTCGGTCGTGGCGGTGTCGGCGAGGGTGGACTCGGTCATGATTGCCGATTCCGTGGTGATTGAGGCGCGGGCCGACACCGTGTTTAAGACCGTGACGCGCCGGCGAGAGACGGTGCGGCTCGTCCACGACACGGTGCGCGTGGCCGCGACAGACACCGTGCGCATCACCCTTCCCCCACCCTCCTCGCCACGCTCCGCGGCGAGAGGCGTGCCGTGGTGGATGTGTCTGTTTGCTTTGGCGGCGGTGCTTTATCTGTTGAAAAAGAGGAAAAATTTTAACAGTTGTTGGTAATTTATTGAAAAGTTGCTAACTTTGTGCCCAAAGGCGGCTGTTCCAATCAACATGCCGCCCGTCACAATGAATTATAGCATTTTAGACTTTTTATGCCTCCTTGGTGCCGTAGGCCTTTTCCTCTACGGCATGAAAGTGATGAGTGAAGGCTTGCAGAAGGCTGCCGGCGACCGCCTGCGCAATATTCTGTCGGCCATGACACGCAACCGTTTCTCCGGCCTGCTCACGGGCTTCGGCATCACTGCATTGATTCAGAGTTCGTCAGCATCCACTGTAATGGTGGTAAGTTTTGTCAACGCCGGCCTTATGACCCTCGCCCAGTCCATGGCCGTGATTATGGGTGCCAATGTGGGTACCACGTTCACGGCATGGGTGATTGCGCTATTTGGCTTCAAGGTGAACATGTCGCTGTTTATCCTGCCCATAATAGGCCTGGCGATTCCGCTTCTGTTTTCGAAAAAAAGCAAGACGAAAAGCATCGGTGAATTCCTCATCGGCTTTTCGTTTTTGTTTATGGGCCTGGATATGATCAGCACTTATGTGCCTGATTTGCAGTCCAATCCCGAGATGTTTGCTTATCTGCGGCAGTTTGCCTCGATGGGCTTCGGCTCGATATGTATCTTCCTGCTTGTGGGCATCGTGCTCACGATGATTATACAGTCGTCGGCCGCGACCTTCGCCATTGTCCTCATCATGTGCTCGAAAGGATGGATTACCTACGACCTGGCCTGCGCCGTGGTGCTCGGCTCCAATATCGGCACAACCATCACTCCCATCCTTGCCTCGATGAGCGGAAATGTGGCCGCGAAGCGCACGGCCATGGGCCACCTGCTCTTCAACCTGCTTGGCACAATCTGGTGCCTGGCCGTGTTTGTGCCCTTTGCCGAGTTCAACGCCTGGCTCACCGAGATAATCGGCCAAGGCAACCCCGACGACCTGTTCAACTTTGTCAACGCCCTCGAGAAATCCGATCCCGAGCTCTACAACCACCTGTTCGACAACTCGCTTCCCGCCGGCCACGACGTGCTGCACAAGATAGCCATGATGCAGATGAGCGTGTCTTTCGGCTTGTCGATATTCCACACCACGTTCAACCTTGTCAACGTTACAATAATGATTTGGTTTACAAATCTTTATGTTAAGATTGTTGAGCGTCTGGTGCCCTCCAAGACCAAAAACGACGAGGAATTCAGCCTCAAATTCATCACCTCGGGCCTCCTGTCGGCTTCCGAGCTCAATATCGCCCAGGCCGAAAAAGAAATGGCCGTGTATGCCGAGCGCGTGGGCCGCATGATATCGATGTCGCAGCAACTGGTGCACACCAAGGAAAATTCCGAGGAATTCAACCAGCTGCTCTCGCGTCTCGACAAATACGAGGACATATCCGACCGCATGGAAATCGAGATTGCCGACTATCTCAACCGTTGCGCCCGCGGACGCCTCTCCGACGAAGGCAAGCTCCGCATCACCGCCATGCTCAACATCGTGGGCGAAATTGAGTCTATCGCCGACTGCTGCTACGGCGTGGGCAAGATTCTGCTGCGCAAGATTCAGAGCAACGTGCAGTTCACCGAGGAAATCTACGCCAACATCGACGTCCTTTATAAATATGTAGAGGAAGCCATGGATATGATGCTCGCCATGCTTGCCGACGTGGAAAAAGTATCGGAACGCTCGATTATCGAATCCTACAACAAGGAGCGCGAAATCAACAACCTCCGCAACCAGTTCCGCTCGGCCAACGTGCCCAATATCAACGATCATCATTACGAATACCAGGCCGGTATCTACTACATGGACCTTGTCGGCGACCTCGAAAAGACCGGCGACTACATAATCAACGTCGTAGACACCATCAAGGACCAGTTCCCCCGCTACCGCTCCTGACGGATGAGACATATCTTTTTTGCAGCGATTCTGGCGGCCCTCCTTGCCGCCTGCTCCGGTGCGGAAAAGCCGGAGAGGCCCGTCCTTGCCGTAAGCATCGAGCCGCAGAAAAAAATACTCGAAGCCATTGCCGGGCCCGGATTCGATGTTGTCGTGCTCCTTCCCCCCGGCTCCGACCCCGAGTCGTTCGAGCCTACAATGTCGCAACGCCGCTCCCTTAGCGACGCCGAAGCATATTTCCCCGTGGGCTATATGCCCTTCGAGGAAAAGCTCGCGGCCGACAGCCGGGAGCAGGGCGGCACACGCGTGGTGTATTCCTCCGAAGGCATCATCCCCGTCACCGGCACCCACTCCCATGGCCGTGGCGAAGCCCACACCGACGTCGACCCCCATGTATGGACCTCGCTGCGCAACGGCAAGATTATAGCCGCAAATTTCGCCGAGGCCCTTTCGTCCCTGCGGCCCGACTCCGCCGAGGTCTATCGCGCCCGTTACCAACGCCTTGCCGCTCGTCTCGACAGCCTCGACGGCGAAGCCTCCCGTCGCCTCGGTGCCGCCGGGGCACATGCTTTCGCCATATGGCACCCCTCGCTGAGCTATTTCGCGCGCGACTACGGCCTACATCAGATTTCCGTGGGCCAGGAAAGCAAGGAAATATCCACAGGCCGCCTGCGCCACATTGTCGACGAGGCCCGCGAGGATTCCGTAAAGATACTTTTCTTTCAAAAAGAATACGACTCGCGCCTTGCCTCCACCCTCAACGAGTCGATGGGCACAAGGCTCGTCACAATCAACCCGCTCGACTACGACTGGGACGGCCAGATAATGCTTATTGTTGATGAGCTTGCAGGAAAATGACATAATCACCCTCCGAGGCGTCGGCCTCCGCCGCGATGGCCGGACAATCCTTGAAAATGTGGATTTGTCGGTGGCCAAAGGCGACTTTGTGGCCATAACAGGGCCTAACGGAGGCGGAAAAACCACCCTCCTGCGCATAATGCTCGGCCTGGTAAAACCCACGTCGGGCACCGTGGCCGTAGGCCCCGGCGTGACGATAGGCTATCTGCCGCAGAAAAACATGATTGACTCGCATTTCCCGGTGTCGGTCACCGAGGTGGTGGCTTCCGGGCTGCTTGCCGACCGCACCCTGTCGGCCCGTGAGCGAGCACGCCGCGTCGACGAGGCCCTCGACACCGTGGAGCTCCGCTCCCACGCCGACAGCCCCATCGGCACGCTCTCCGGCGGCCAGCTCCAGCGCGCCCTCCTTGGCCGTGCCATAATAAGCCGCCCCAACCTCCTGGTGTTCGACGAGCCGCTAAGCTACATCGACAAGCATTTCGAGTCGCACCTCTACGGGATAATACGCACCCTTGCCGAGCGTGCGACCATCCTGCTTGTGAGCCACGAGATGACAACCATAGCCTCGATGGCCACACGCCACCTCATCGTGGACCGCACCATCCACGAATGTGCCTCCCGCCATCATTTCGGCAAATCCTGCGACGACGAGTAACCTGTTTTGGCCCTTAGGAATCATAGGATTCCTATGCTTCCTAAGCCGCCTATGCTTCCTAAGCCGCCTATGTTTCCTAAGCCTCCTATAATCCTCCAACTGCAAATTGCAAATCGATAATTTAACATATTCGATTTGCAAATATCATTTATTAATATTACTTTTGTCAAAATTAACAATGACAATATCAATATTATGATTAACGAACTTACTCCTCCCTCCCCTGCGGCCACGACAATCGACCGCATTAAATACCTTATCAAGCTGATGCGAAAAACACAAGCCCAGTTCGGACAGCTCATCAACGTCGACGCCTCAAACATGTCGAAATTCCTCTCCGGACGAATTCCCATCACCGACGGCTTCATCAACCGCATCGTCGTGAACCTGAACGTGTCGAAAAAATGGCTCCTCACCGGCGAGGACGTGCCGTTTCCCAAGGGCGCAGAGCCCGGCGTGGTCGACGGCGGAGCGCGCGTGAGCTGGGGAAAAGGCGCGCCTGTCTACGATATCGACGTGACTGCCGGCTACGGCGAACTGTCGCGCGCTTTCACCGACGACCGTATCATCGGCACGCTCGACCTTCCGCAGCTCGACCCGACAACCCCCGTGGTGCGCGTGTCGGGCGAGTCGATGCTCCCAAGGATTTGCAACGGAGCATACGTGTCGGTGCGCCCGATCTCGCTCGACTCCCCTATTTTCTGGGGAAGCATATATGTGGTGATTCTCGACGACTACCGCATGTGCAAGGTGCTCAAACGCCATTCCGACCCCGACAAGGTGATTCTGCACAGCTTCAATCCCGAATTCGACGACATGGAAGTGAAACGCTCGGCCATACGCCAGCTCTTTGCCGTCGATTTGATTATCAATTACGAAATCCTGGGCTGACGTGGACCTGAGAATATATCCCCCCGAAGAAATAATCGACACCGAGGTGTCGCTCCCCCTCAGCAAGAGCATCGCAAACCGTCTGATGATTATCTATGCCATTGCCTGTGGCGGACAGGACGGCTTTGCCTCGCTCGCCGCCATTTCCGACGACACCCGCGCCATGGCCGCCGCCTTGCGCGAGCGTTCGGGCTTGGTCGACGTCGGCCCCGCCGGCACGGCCATGCGCTTCCTCACGGCCTATTTCGCGGCCCTGCCCGGCGCCGATGTCACTCTCGACGGCACCGAGCGTATGCGCCACCGGCCGATAGGCCCCCTCGTCGACGCGCTGCGCGCCCTCGGCGCCGATATAGAATACAAAGGCGAGGATGGCTTCCCGCCCTTGGCTATAAAAGGCCGCGCCCTGCATGGAGGCGAGCTCGAGATCGACGCCACGATTAGCTCGCAGTTCCTGTCGGCAATACTTATGGCGGCTCCGGGATTCGACACTCCCCTATTCCTTCGCTTCCGTGGCGCCCCGGCTTCGGAATCATATCTGAAAATGACCGTGGCGTTGATGCGCTCGCGCGGCATCGACGTTGACATGACTCCGCAAGGCATCACCGTGGCCCCCGGAAAATACACGCCGGCTCCGGCCACACACGACATAGAGCCCGACTGGTCGGCTGCCGCATTCTGGTACGAGATAGCCGCCATATCGGCAGGATGGGTGCGCCTGCCCGGCCTGCGCTCGCCCTCGATACAAGGCGACAGCGTGTGCGCCTCGCTGTTCGACCGCCTTGGCGTCGTCACCGAATTTGAAGACGGCGGAGCGCAGCTCTCGGCATCGCCCGAGACATGGAGCCGCGTAGAAGCCGACATGTCCGACTGCCCCGACCTCGTGCTGCCCCTTGCCGTGACGTGCTGCCTGCTGTCGGTGCCTTTCCGCTTCACCGGCGTGGAGTCGCTGCATATCAAGGAATGTGACCGTGTGGAAGCCCTTGTCGCCGAGCTGCGCCGCCTCACCTACGTGCTCTACACCGAAGGCTCCGGCGTGATTGGCTGGGAAGGCAGGCGCGCGCCTGTGGGCGAGACGGCGGAAATAGCCACATATGCCGATCATCGCATGGCCATGGCGTTTGCCCCGGCCGCGCTGTTCTATCCCGGTATCGTGATACGCGACGCCGAGGTGGTGTCGAAATCATATCCGCGATTCTGGGACGACCTGCGCGCCGCCGGTTTCATGGTGCTCGACGCCGCCGAGCCTGTTCCTGTGTTCGAAGAAGAAAATCAACAATGATAGTAGCATTGATTATATTGTCGGCTCTTGTAGCCGTGGGCGCCCTGCTGTGGGCGCTCGACAGGCACACTCCCCCGCCCCCGGAAAAAGAGCCGGAGCCTGCTCCGGCAGAGGCATCGGCCGAAGACACTGCCGAAGACGAGCCGGAGGTGTGCTGCGGAATGCACATAACCTGCGAGAAAGACTCGCTCCTTGCCTCCGTAAGCCCCGACGTGGTGTATTTCGACGACGAGGAGCTCGACCGCTTCCGCGGCCGTGGCGCCGACGAGTATTCCGACGCCGAGATTGAGGAGTTCCGCGACGTGTTGCTCACGCTCATCCCTTCCGACATAGCGCCGTGGGGCCGTTCGCTCCAGCTGCGAGGCATCACCCTGCCCGCGCCCGTGAAAGAAGAACTCTTGTTTATCGTTGCCGAAGCCAGAAATGCTGCAATATAGTTTCTTTGTAAATGCCATGATAGGCGTGGCCGTGATTTCGGTCGCGGCCGCCGTTATCGGCACATATATCATCACCCGCAGGCTTGTGGCCATATCGGGCGGCATCACCCATGCTTGCTTCGGAGGCCTCGGCCTGGGCTATTTTCTTGGAATCAACCCTGTGATTACGGCCGCCGTGTTTGCCGTGGCCTCGGCCCTGGGCGTGGAGTGGCTGTCGTCGCGTGTGCGTGTGCGCGAGGACTCGGCCATAGCCGTGATATGGGCGTTGGGCATGGCCGTGGGCGTGCTCTTCGTATTCCTCACCCCCGGCTATGTGCCCGAGTTGAATTCATTCCTGTTTGGCAATATCCTCACCATCACACGCGCCGACATAGCCGTTTTCGGCGTGTTCACGGCCCTGCTCCTCGCTTTCTTTGGCATATGGCACCGGCAAATCATAGCCGTGGCCTTCGACCGCGATTTCGCGCGGGTGGCCGGTCTGCCCGTCACGCTCATATCCACGGTGATTACCGTGTTCATAGCCGTGGGCATAGTCCTCACGATCCGTCTTGTGGGCGTGATGCTGCTCATGTCAATGCTCTCGCTGCCTATGATGACGGCCGAGACGCGCTTCCGCCGCTTCCGCCCGATGATGCTGGCCTCGGTGGCCATATCGCTTGTGGCCTCGCTCGGCGGCCTGTGGCTGTCGGTATATGTCGACGTGCCCTGCTCGGCACTGATAGTGCTGATTATGTCGGCCGTCTACCTTGTTGCCCTGCCCTTCCGCCGCCGTTGACACAATTTTTTAAGGAGACTGTAATTTTTTGTACTTTTGTGCGACTAACAAGGTGTAGGGACGCACGGCTCGTGCGTCCGCTTTAAAAAACTCACCTTATCACTTATAACACATCCCTTATACCTATTTTGATGAATATTCTTGAAGCCCGAAACATAGTAAAGGACTACACCGGCCACCGCGCCCTCGACGACGTGTCGATCGAGGTGCCGCAGGGCAAGGTCTACGGCCTGCTTGGCCCCAACGGCGCGGGAAAGACCACGCTTATCCGCATTATCAACCACATCACGGCTCCCGACTCCGGCGAGGTGATTTTCGACGGACACAGGCTCGTGCAAGACGATGTGCGCTCTATCGGCTACCTCCCCGAAGAACGCGGATTGTACAAAAAAATGAAGGTTGGCGAGCAAGCCCTTTTCTTCGCCCGCCTCAAAGGACTCGACCGCGCCGAGGCCGAGAAATCGCTCAAAGAATGGTTCGAGCGTCTCGACATAATGAGCTGGTGGGGAAAGAAGGTGGAAGAACTCTCAAAGGGCATGGCCCAGAAGGTGCAGTTTATCATCACCGTGCTTCACCGCCCCAAGCTCCTTATTTTCGACGAGCCTTTCTCGGGTTTCGACCCCATCAACGTGCAGGTGCTCACCCGTGAGATTCTCCGCCTCAAAGACGAAGGCGCCACCGTGATTTTCTCCACCCACAACATGGCCTCCGTCGAGGAGCTATGCGACCGCATAAGCCTTATTAACCGCTCCCACAATATCCTCACCGGCGATGTCGACGAGCTCCGCCGCGAGTTCGGCAAAAACAAGTTCACGCTCGAATTCGACGGCAACCCCGACGCCCTCCGCGCCGCCTTGGAAGCGTCGTGCACGGCCGTCGATATTGTCGAGGACGTCCGCCGCAAGCACCTCGCCGCCGAAATCACCCTTGCCGCCGGCGATGCCCGCCGCGCCGCCATAGCCGCCGCCAACGCCGCCGTCGACCTTGTAGAATTCAAGCCCAAGATGATGTCGATGTCCGACATATTCATCAAAGCCGTAGAGCAATCCAATTATCCAACCCCTCCGGAATTCCCCACCCATGAATAATCTGTATCTTATCATAAGCCGCGAATACCTCGAACGGGTAAAACGCAAGAGTTTCATCATATCCACCCTGCTCATGCCTCTGTTGATGCTGGCCCTGATGCTGGCGCCGACACTCATCATGGTGCTCAGCGGCCCCGAAAGCAAGACCATTGGCGTGATCGACCGCTCGGGCTTGGTCGCCGCCGACCTCCGCGACATCGACGACCTGCATTTCTCGCAGCTGCCCGCCGTAATGCCGCTCGACTCCGCAAAGACAATAGAAGCCTTCGACGGCATCCTCGAGATTGGCGAGGACGTGGTCGACTACCCTTCCCACATAAGCCTCTATACAAAAGGCGCGCCCTCGATGCAGACCGAGACCGTGATTACATCGCAGCTCGAAGAAGCCCTTGAAAACCGGCGTCTCTCGCGCTACGACATACCCAACCTCGCCCGCATCCTCGAAGACGTGAAAGTGGACGTGCACATGTCCACCTTCCGTATCGACACCGAAGAAACCGAGGCCACATCGTCGATAGTGTCCTATCTCATCGGCATGGCCATGGCCATGATGCTCTACATGTTCATCATGATCTACGGCCAGATGGTGATGACATCGATTATCGAGGAGAAAAACAACCGCGTGCTCGAAATCGTGGTGTCGTCGGTGCGTCCCAATACGCTCATGCTCGGCAAGATACTCGGCATAGGCCTTGTGGCCGTAACCCAGATTCTCATTTGGGGATTGCTCGTGTGCTCATTCAGCAAATGGATCATGCCCCTTATCGTAAGCTCCATGTCGTCGCCCGACTTCGACCTCCTTTCCGCCATCGGCCAGCTCGGCGACCCCGCCTACGTGCTCATGCTCTTTGTGTGGATAATGCTCTTCCTTATCGGCGGCTACATGTTCTACTCCTCGATATATGCCGCCATCGGCTCCGCCGTCGACAATATCCAGGACGCATCGCAGCTCACCTCGATAGCCATCGTGCCCATAATCCTCGGCTTCGTATTCTCCATGTCGGTGGCCAACGACCCCAACTCCGGCCTCGCCTTCTGGCTCTCGATCATCCCCTTCACATCGCCCATGGTCATGATGGCTCGCATCCCCTTCGGCATCCCCGGCTGGGAAATAGCCCTTTCGCTTGTGCTCCTTGTCATCTCCTTCCTTGTCATGATATGGATTTCGGCCAAAATCTACCGCGTCGGCATCTTCATGTACGGCAAGAAACCCTCCCTCAAAGACCTCATCCGCTGGGCCCGCTACAAATAACCGTAACTCCAAATTGAATCCTGTCTCGTGAGGCAGGATTCAATAACAAATAAAACGTCCACAGCCTCAATGGTTGTGGACGTGTTTTGTAGGGAGGTGACTCAATCCGCGGAACGTAACGTTCTCCTAAACAAGAATGATGCGCTCCCTTTATATCTTTATATGAGAGGTCGGCATATTTTTCGGTACACAAAAGTAATATATTATTTGGCAATTGCAAAATAAAATGACAAAAAATAACTTTTTTAACACTTCCTTAACAATAAATAGGCATTAGGATAGCAGTAATTAATGTAAATTTGTACCATATTTTATCAATAAAAATGAAGGGCATCCATTTATATTCATTCTTCAAAGACAGGCTAAAAGAACTGCTCCATCTCAACTCATTGGATAGTTACAGGGTCCGGCATCACAATGTCAATACAATTCTCAATGAATTGCGCGATTTTATCATTGGCTGGCAGAATTTTACCGTGAAAAGGGCTGAGACGGTTCAACTTTCATTAAAGGAGGCTATTGCTATATTAGACAAGGATGAAATATTGTGTTATCCCGGTATTGGAAAGAGAAGTGTTATCGAGCTGTTGAGAAAGTTCGACGCAGAACTTAATTCTTCAAAAGGAAACCGGAACACTCCTGCATGTACGCAGATAACTTATCTTCTTTCGGAATTGTTGACATTCAATAAAGACATTTATCTGGGTAATTTATTTGACTCTATTGAAAAGATTTTTGCATCGGATGAAGAAATCGCGGATAAAGACTTTTATATATCTGTGGAACGTCTCGACGATATGACATCGTCTTTGGCTCGTGAATTGTTGAATATTGGCTATTCCAAGCGCGGCCTTTACGGCATAATAAAATACTATTCCAAAAAGCCGGATACGATTGACTCGTTCCATGCTTTTAAAAATTGTTTGCTTGACGAACGGGGCCGAAACCATTGTGTAGTGCTTGTCGTGCATGGAATTCCGGGCAATTTTGTCCTTTCTAATTTTAAATCTGAAATGGATGTTGATCCGGCGAATGAACAGTTTCGTTCCAGCCCTCAATTTGTCAACTTTGCTTCGCCACAACCTAAAAAAAGGTTTTACGTACACAGATGCGTCGCTTCTGACGGCGATTCTGCGATAAAGGAAGCGCTAACGAGACTATCGGCAGATATTGATTCCATAAATCTATATCTTAGCAGGCTGAATATCGAAATCCAACCTACGGCATTGGTTGTCAGGGAAAAAGACAAACATCACGATGCGATATTTCTTCCCACGCGTTTCTTTCTTGACGATGATTTTCAAGATATGGCCAAATCTAATATTTTTAGAAAAAAAATAGATACGATTCTTGGATGTAAATATGTGGAGCATGACCTTAAAGATCGCCTTGTCTCCGCTCTCCGGCATTTAAGAATAGGGGATCGTGACGGTGAGATAGAACAGCGGTTTATTAATTATAGGATAGCTTTGGAATATATCTTTTCTTCGCCGATGGTGGAAGAAAACACGTTTGGCCGTTTGAAGACCAATCTATCCAATATTTTATTTATCAATTACGTCAGACGTAATTTTGACGACCTCGAAAATACGTTGAAGAAAGCGGGGTTGATTTCGCAAGGAGAAGCCTTATCGGATAAGAATATTGACGCATTGATTCAATCTGCGTCCAATATTTTGTTAAAATACCGTCTGATGAAATATAAATCTTGTTTGTTCGTCCACAAGGACAAGCGAAAAAATTTTGTTCATAACCATATGGACAATGTAAATATGCATTTGTCAAGGATTTATCATCTTCGAAACGAGCTTATACATGAAGCCGCCATTAAGCAGGATATAGAAGACCTTACCAGTAATTTAAGGTATTATCTTATCCTTGTGATAACAAAGATGGTCTCGTTCTTTAATTATGCGATACAGGATTCTAAAATGGATTTGTCAATAGAGTATTTCTTTTATGAAATGAAAAAGAGGCGCATGATTATAGAGGAGGATTGGTCCTTTGACTCTCTGATGCGTCAATTCCCGTATGACGACTGACTTTAATCTGAAAATTATGACTATTGCGATATATGGAAGCCGGCAGCAGGAGCCGTATGCCGGCGAGATTGCGGATTTTTTGGTTGCGCTGCACGCCGCCGGCATTGAGGTGGTGATGCACCGCAAGATTCATGGCGTGCTCTCGGCTCTTGTGCCCGACGCTCTGCGCGGAGTGCGCCCCGTGGCCGACGATTTCCGCTTTGAGGCCGATATGGCTATGAGTTTTGGCGGCGACGGCACCTTCCTGCGCACTGCCATGTGGGTGGGCGACAGGCAGTTGCCTATCCTCGGGGTGAATACCGGCCATCTCGGCTATCTTTCCGGCGCGTCTATCGACGAGCTGCCCGATGTGCTGCCCGAGCTGCTTCACGGCGATTTCGACATCGAGAGCCGCAGCCTTATCGAGGCCGAGGTTCACGGCTGTGACGCCGCTCTCGACTGGCCATATGCCCTCAACGAGGTCACATTCACAAAAGATGAGGCCTCGTCGATAGTCACGGCTCAAACGCGCATCAATGGCCGCGACCTGGCGTCGTACCGCGCCGACGGCCTCATCGTGGCCACGCCCACAGGGTCCACGGCCTATAATCTGAGCGTGGGAGGCCCCGTGGTGCAGCCCACGGCACCCGTGTGGGTGATTTCGCCCATAGCGGCGCACTCGCTTGGGATGCGCCCTCTCGTGGTGTCCGACGACACGGAGCTCGAAGTGGTGGTGGAAGCCCGCAGCCGCAGTTTCCGCCTCACGCTCGACGGCCGCTACCGTATGCTTCCGGTGGGCACGCGTGTGAGCCTGCGCCGCGCTCCGTTTGTCACCCGCATTATCATGCGCCGCGCCCATGCGTTTCCCGCCGCGCTGCGCGAGAAACTGAACTGGAACTGACGCTCCCGCAAATGGAAGGATACATCGTAGCGGCGGGAAACTACCGTATGGAGGAATTTGGCACCGTGCACGTCACGGTGCGCCGCACCGCGCGCACGATACGCGCGCGGTGGAAAGGAGCGCGCCTGGAAGTGAGCGTCCCCACGGGCATTGCCGCCTCCGAGGTGCTGTCGGCCTTGCGCGCCTTTGCTCCGCGCATGTATGCCGCCAAGCCTCCACGCATGTATTCGCCGGGCGACTGCCTGGTCTTTCCCGAAGTGACAGTCCATATCGACAGCCGCGATGACAGTCCTTCAAAAATCTCTTATGAAATCGAGGGCAGCGACTGGCATGTAAGGGTAGGGAAGGCCTGGGATTTCGACAGCCACGACACCATGCTGGCCATATCCGACAGTATCTGTCGCATGGCGCGCCGTGCGGCTCCGTCGATATTGCTGCCGTATGCCGCCGAAGTGGCCGAAGAGATAGGTGTCAGTCCCATAATGTGGAGCGTATCCAATGGCCACCGCGTGCTCGGCCACTGCTCCGCGCGACGCGAGATAGCCCTCAGCTACGTGCTCATATTCCTGCCCGAGCGTCTGCGCCGCTTTATTATTTGCCATGAACTGGCCCATCTTTCTGAAATGAATCATTCCGCGCGCTTCCATGCTTTGTGCGATGCCTATCTTGGCGGTTGCGAGGCCGAGCTGAAAACCGAATTGAAAGCGTTCCGATTTCCGTTTATTCGTTGAACCGGATAGATGCCACAAAATATGCTAAAAAATATTATATTGTTAATATATTGATTAACAGCTATTTGAAAAAATAATGCAAAAAAATATGAAATTTTTTTGACGAAAAATTTGCACAATCGGAAAATACGCCTTAACTTTGCACCGCAAAAGCAAGGGAACAACACCGAAGCAAGAGCGCCGAGGGTTTCCGAGCCAAAGCATTGACAACCTCAATTTTGGTGCGTTAGTTCAGCTGGTTAGAATGCCTGCCTGTCACGCAGGAGGTCACGGGTTCGAGTCCCGTACGCACCGCCAGAGGAGAGAGGAGAATGAGTAATTGCAAATCAACTTGTTGATTTCGTTACTCATTCTTTTTTTGTGCCCGTTTGGACGTAGGAACACTAACCGCGAAGCGCTTTGCAAGGCAAAGAATCCTCCGGATTGTGATTATATTTTTCACAATCCGGAGGATTGTGTTCCTGCCGGGTTGATTCAAAACAATTTGTGAAATCCGCGAAATTTGTGTAATTCGTGGTAAGAAAGGAGCGCGACCGCGCTCCTGGGTACACAAATTTCACAGATTGCACGAATTTCACAAATTTCTTTCCGAATCGCTACGCGATTCCACATGCACCGACTTTTCAGCTTGTGCCATATAATTACATATTTGAAAAGAAAAAGCAGACCGCAGTCGCGGTCGAATATGGTAGGCACGGGCAATAGCCCGTGTTTAGTTGGTTTACGCAAGTTCGACTGCGGCCGCAGTCGAATATCTGCTATTCATCATAACATGGGCTTTCGCCCATGCCTACCATATTAAGCGGCTTTGCCGCTTCGTGCTCCTGAATTTCGACTTGCGGATAAAGGGTTACAATTTTTACCGGACACCAATAATATTTTTCACAATCCGGAGGATTCTTTGCCTTGCAAAGCGCTTCGCGGTCAGTGTTCCTGCATAATATGTGCAACCCGGTTATTCTTGGATGAAGCGGCTGTAATATTCGAGAACGTCGGTGCGGCCGCGCAGGCGGGCGTGGAGCACTTTCTGGTGGAGGAGTTCGTCGAGGCGGCTCAGGGCCTCGCGCTCGGTGGCTTCTGCGTTCAGATGAGCCTGACGGGCATATGAGCGCGCCAGATAGCGCAGCATGTCGCGGTCGAAGGTGAGGCCGCGGAAATTGTGGAGCATACGCCGGCGGTCGGTCACGCCGAAGTCCATGCGGTTGATGTCGATTAATGAAAATTCGTATTTCCCCGCGCTGTCGCGTTTGAAGAAGATGTTGCCGGGCGTGAAATCCTTGTGGAATATGCCGGCGGCGTGCATACGCGCCATTTCTGCTGCCAGGGCGTCGGCGAGCGGCTTTGCGTCGGGGCGTTTTTCCCATCCGCGAAGATACACGGCGTCGGAGATGTATTCGTAGATGTAGTAGCTGAGGTCGAAACGCCGTCCGTAGCGTATTTCGACATAGGCCAGCGGAGTGGGAGAGTGGAAGCCGAGCCGGCGCAGCTCCATAGCGTTTTCGTAGGAGCGGCGAGCCTTGCCGTGGCGCAGGTTGCCGTAGACCCAGGCGTTTACTCCGGCAGGGCGGTGGAAGGCCTTGATGCACACCTCGCGGCCTTCGAACGCGAGGCGATACAGGCGGTTGCGCCCGTCGTAGATTGTCTGGGCCTGGTGTGGCACGCCGTCGCGCGCTATTTCTTCCGCCAGTTCGGCAATGTCGGGATAACGGGGATTGAAAACTATATTGACGTGGCGCATGGTGTCAGATTTTGGAGATGAATTTACAGCCGATGCTTTCAATTACGAGTTCGTCGTCGGTAGGCTCGTATTGCGAAAGGAGGACGAAGTCGCAGTCTTGAATGGCTTTTTCGAAATCGTAATCTATGCCGTGCCAAACGACGCGGTTTTCGATTTCGAGGGCTTTGCAGCGTCGTACAACGGGCATTATGTGCCGAGCCTTAAATTCTCCATAGACATGGAGAACGGAGCTCTGCGAGGCTGCAATGGCCTCTACGGCGTCTTTAAGACGGATATATGCAATGGGCGCGTCGGAGCCGAAGATGGCATATTTAAGACCGTCGGCGTTGGCTTCATAGAGGGGAAAGTCGATTGCTTCTATTGTTCCTTCGAAACCGAAAGCGGCTTTCAGGCGCTCGGAGGGGAATATCCAACTGACGTTTTCTGTGGCAAGACGGCCGGCGTGGCGCCACGGTTCGGAATTACGCGGGACACGGATAGCTACCTCAAACGACTTTTCGGGTGCTAATTTTCGTGCGGAAAGAGCAGCCACGGCATCTTTGAGGCGTTCCACTTCGACTCGGTCGGCGGCAAAGGTCTTCAAATTAGAAGCAATAGTGGAGGCAGTAAGGGCGCTCCAAAATGCGGGGTACATAACCTTTACCTCATGGCCTTGGTTGCGAAGCAGCAACGCGACTTCCGGTATTACTCTACAATCGCTATACGGTTCAACTTTCAGTATCTTCATTTTCGAGGGGTTTTAGCACCACGCCCACGCCTTTTTTGCCGTTGACGGCTATTGGCAGGGGAGCGGCGAAGCGGATTATGCGCACACGCTCGCTCTCGTATTGCGCGGGCAGCGAGTTGAGGTAGTCGAGGTCGAACACGCCGTCGCCTATCGAGGGGTTGATGGTGAAATAGGCCACGCCCATCGACGTGAGGTTCTGGAAAAAGTGAGTGCCTTGGCTGGGGTCGATGCGGTAGTTCGACAGCGACGACTCTACAATGACTCGCGCCGCCGAGATATGGGGCCATTTCACGGGTATGCCGAGCGCGGGGTCGCTCGAACCCCAGCGGCCCGGGCCGATGAGCACGTAATTCTTGCCTTGGGCTATGAATTCGCGGTTGATGCGTTCGATTTCCTCGGCCACCTCGCCGTTGTTGCGCGAGTTGAAGGTTTCGGGACGCACATACACGATGGTGTCTACATTGTCGATGTTGCCGTGGCCGAGAGCAGTGGCAGATTTGAGGATTACGCGGCTGTCGTCGACGTCGATTATATCGTCGTCGACCATATCCTTCTTGTCGATAATCGGGCGAATCTGCAACCAGTAGATGTGTCCTTTGAGTCCGTCCTTGCCGGGAGTGGGGAATACGTTTCCGGCAAATTCAATCTCGACGGGCCGGCGCATCTCGTTTTGTCCGGCCGAGAGCATGAAATCGGCGGCCTCGGCCAGTGGGAACGCTCCGTGGCGCAACATGGAGTTGAATGTGACCACGCGTCGCCAGCGGCCCTGCTGCTCGTAGTCGCGGAGCACGCCGTCGTTGGGGTCGAAGGTCGACACCATGTGGCGCAGCACGCCGGTGTCGGCAAAGTCCTGGACGCGGCGGCGCACTATGTTGTAGCCGTCGTCGACGGTCATATCGTCGGTGGTAGAGGCCAGTTCGAGGGCGTCGAGGCGTGTCTGCGTGTCGCGCAACGCCAGGTCGAGGGTAGATGTTTGAAGCACGGATGCAGGGTGGCGGGGGGAAAAGCGCAGGGCCTGTCCGCCGTCGACGATATATTTGCCCAAGCCCACGGCCACCTGCACCACGCCGTCCTCGGCGCGCTCGTCGCCAAGGGGATAGTAGTTGAGCGAACGTCCCACGCCGGAGAACGACGGGAAATAGGCTCCGCCGCCACGGTTCTCGCCCACCACTTCCTGTATTATCACGGCCATCTTTTCCTGGTCGATTACATTGGATGTGGCCGTCATATATGCCTTGGAGGCGGCATAGAACACCGAGGCATACACCCCCTTGATAGCGTCGGAGACAAGGCGGAGCATCTGCTCCTTGTCGGCGACATGGGGAATCATATATGTGGAGTAGATGCCGGCGAAAGGCTGGTAGTGGGAGTCTTCGAGCAAGCTCGACGAGCGTATGGCCAGCGGACGGTCTACCACCTCAAACAAGGCCAGAAGGTCCTCGATGATACGCTCCGGCAGCCGGGCTTCGATAAACCGGCGCAGAATCTCGTCGTCGGCCACGGGGCTGAGCGCAAGGGGATACAGACGGTTCTGCTTCATGAACTCGTCGAATATGTCGGTGCAGAGCACCACGGTGCGCGGTATCGAGATGGCCACGCCGTCAAAATTGTCGCACACCGGATTTTTCTTTATGATAGAGTCGACAAACGCCAGGCCGCGGCCTTTGCCTCCGAGCGAGCCCTGGCCTATGCGGGCGAAGTTGGAGTAATGGTCGAAACGGTCTTTTTGGAACACGGCCACCACGCCGCGGTTTTTCATCTTGCGGTATTTCACGATGAGGTCGAACACCAGCTGGCGCACGGCCGCGCTTTCGCCTATGTCGTGGTAGCGGTGGGTCTTCATCACCTCGGCTATGGGGAACATGGCCCGTGAATAGAGCCAGCGCGATATGTCGTTGTGCGAGGCATGATAGAACAGCGACTCGTCGGGAATCCCGAATATGTTTTTTTGCAGGTCTTTGAGCGTGGCTATGCGCATAATCTCTTCCTGCGTCTCGGGATTGCGGATTATGAAGTCGCCAAAGCCGAAATTGTCGGTAATGGCCTCGCCGAGGTCGACGGGCAGTTTCTTGGAATTCTTGTCGAGGAACACGCCGCCGAAATCCTTCACCTTGTCGCGGTTCTCGCTCTCCGACGACTCGACGATAATGGGCAGATAGGGGTCTTTGTTGCGCAGATAGCGGGCCAGGCGCAGGCCGGCCTCGCGGTCCTTCACGCCCTCGCGGTTGAACGACACGTCGGTGATCACGCCCAACATATTCTTGCCGTATTTGTCGTAAAACTCCACGGCCTCCTCATAGTTGCGGGCCAGAATCACCTTGGGGCGTCCGCGCATGCGCAGCATCTGCTCGTGCTCGTTGAGGGCCTCGGTGGAAAACACCATCGACTGGTTGAGAAGGAACTTGAACAGGTGGGGAAGCACCGACGAATAGAAGCGCACGGAGTCCTCCACAAGCATTATCATCTGCACGCCCACATCGAGCACGTCGCGCTCGGCGTTCATCTTGTCCTCGAGCAGCTTTATTATGGCAAGCAGCAGGTCGACGTTGCCAAGCCACGAGAACACATAGTCGATATGCTCCAGGTTTTGGTCGGCCAGGCGGCGCGACACCTCCTTGGAGAAGGGCGTGAGCACCACGATAGGCACGTCGGGATGCGCCTCCTTTATTGCCGCGGCCCCGTCGAATGTCTCCGAGATGTCGATGCCGGGCATGGCTATTACCAGGTCGAAATTCTTGTGCTCCATGGCGGCCAGAGCCTCCGACACATGCGCCACACGCGCCACGCGGGGCGGCGAGCTGAGGTTGAGCGACACATACTCGAAGTAAAGTTGCTCCTCGACACGGCCGTCTTCCTCCATCATGAAGGCATCGTAAGGCGAGGCGATGAGAAGCACGTTGAATATGCGGCTCTGCATCAGGTCCTGAAAGGCCGTGTCTTTGAGCAGCAGCTGGGAAAGTGCGGTTTCGTTCATAGTGCCGGAATATCGTAGATTGGCGTGCCGGGGAAATGGCGTTCGACATAGCGGCCAATAAAGGCGCGAGTGTCGGCGGCTATCTCGGCGTCGCGGTCGAAATAAGTGTTGTAGAGCACGCATGCCAGCTCGATTCCGCGGCTGCGCAAGGCTTCGAGCGACAGCACCGTGTGGTTTATCGAGCCCAGGCGGCTATTCGTGACCAGAGCCACGGGCAGATGCCTCGTGGCCGCGTAGTCGATGGCGAAAAACTCGTCGGTGATGGGCACCATAAGCCCGCCGGCGCCCTCGACAAGCACCGTGTCGTAGGCCTCCTCGAGCCTGTGGCGGGCGCGGTCGATCACCGTGAGGTCGATTTCCCGGCCGTCGATGCGCGCGGCAAGTTGCGCCGAAGCCGGGTATGTGAATATTATTGGGGCGGTTGTTCCGTCAATATCGAAAGGAGTGGGGGAGATGCCCATGAGGCGCCGGTGCGCCTCGATATCTTCCGACGAACCGGTGCAGCCCGTCTGGATAAATTTCTGGGTAATGACGCTGCGGCCTTCGGCTCGCAACTTGTTGGCAAGCCACGCCGTGCAGTAAGTCTTGCCGGCATCGGTGTCGATGCCCGACACAAATATCGTCTTTTCCATCATTGTGCGGTAAGTTTATTCCGACACAAAGATAATGAAAAAATCGAAAAGTTCAATCTTAATAAATAAATAACGTCGATAGTGTAGACACGCATTATTGGAAAGGCTGCGCCGGCCGGAACCATCAAGAACTATTGTCGAACCATCAGACAACCATTCAACGTGATGTGAAATATATTGGCACAAGCCGAAAATGCGGTGCATGGAATCGCGTAGCGATTCAAGAATGTAGCCCGGGGTGGAGCGACAGCGTAACTTTTAGCTTTGCAGACGAGATTCAGAGTTAACAATTACCATCTGAAT
>ERZ777011.1041-NODE-1041-length-34074-cov-19.341397_pt1 | contig 34074 bp, 14 predicted proteins | sample MGYA00374964_ERZ777011 | MGnify/ENA primary metagenome ERZ777011 (study PRJEB29310, sample SAMD00008975) | mouse gut metagenome | study: EMG produced TPA metagenomics assembly of the Metagenome analysis of fecal microbiota from mouse which was promoted...
GCGGAAAACGTATATTATTGTTGCAGATATATGGCAATTATGTATAGTCCTATTGCGACTGACGTTTTCAAGAATTATCTTTGTGGTGTAAATATTTCATGCAAAGATAATAGGCGGATGCCTATAATATTTAAGATGATAAGAAGAAAGATTGTTTTTGGTAAAATTTAGATTTCCGGTCATAGGCGTGCTATCGTTAAGTTACCTATGGCCGGAATCTTTTTTCTGTTCAGAATGTGGGGTGGGAGTATGATCATTCCGCGTTGTGCGAGCGGTATTCGGATGGGGTCACTCCAGTGAATTTTTTGAATGCTGTTGAAAAATGAGGCTGGGATGTGAAGCCGAGTTTGTAAGCCACTTGAGTTATGTCTACATCGGGCTTTTTGAGAATTTCACAAGCTTTTCGCAGACGCACGTTGCGTATGAAGTCACTTGGGGTCATTCCTATAAGCTCTTTCATTTTTCGATGGAGATGTGCCCTGGATATGCCGACTTCGATGCCAAGTTCCTCAACGTTTAGCTGAGGGTCGTCTATACGGCTGTTTATGGCTTTCATGATTTTATCCATGAGGATCTCGTCATTGCCTTTGATGTCGGATATCACCATTTTTTTGTCAGAGTCCTGGGCTCCGGAGAATTTTCCTTTTAACCTCAGACGATTGTCGATAAGATTGTTGATCATGGCGTCAAGTTCGGTCACGTCGAAAGGCTTGCCGATGTAACCGTCGGCACCTCTGTCCCATCCAGCCATCCTGTCGGCAATGTCGATGCGCGAACTAAGGAGTATCACCGGCATATGGGTGGTCTCTGAGTTGGATTTAATGGCTTTAAGCAGCTCAAGGCCGTCTATTTCGGGCATAACCACATCGCTTACCACAATGTCGACCTTATGGCTTAGAAGAATCTTTTTGGCTTCAACTCCATTGGAGGCTTCAAATACTTTGTCGTTGCGTGAGAAATGCATGCACATGTATCTGCGCAGTTCCGTGTCATCGTCGACTATGAGTATGCGGCGTCCGATGTGTCTTTTGCGCGACTTGCGTATCGGATCATCGTTCTTGTCGGTGGATATCGTGTCCTCTTTGAGTTGTCGCGGAGTCACAGTCACCGGATGTGCGGAAAGTGGTGATGTGTCGTCAATGGCTATCTCTTCGGGTTGCAGATGAGCTTTGCCTAAAGGAAGTTGCACAGTGAATACACTGCCTTTTATGCCGTCGTTTCTGTTGGCAGCGGTGAGTGTGCCGTGGTGGAGGGTTACGAGTTGGCGTGCGAGATCAAGCCCGACACCGAAGCCTGACGCCGATCCGGAGCCTTGTCCCTGATAGAAACGGTCGAAGATTCGAGAGATGTTTTTCTGATCAAGTCCGATGCCGGTGTCGATTACCGAAATATTTGCGCAATTGCCTAATACAGCGTCGGTTCCTGTGCTTAGTCGGACTACGATTCTGCCTCCATCGGGGGTGTATTTTATGGCATTGGTTATGAGATTGACCAGAACTTTATCAAAGTTTGTGCGGTCAACCCACAGATCGGGAATCTCATAAGGGGCGTCAAGGCTGATTTCGATTGATTTTTTCTCAGCCACAGGACGGAATAGTTCTACCAGTTCCAATGCGAATCCTTTAAGTTCAGTCTTCTGCATGGACAGGCGTTTCTTTCCTTTGTCAATTTTTCGCAGTTCGAGCAGCTGGTTGGCAAGGCTTAGGATTCTGTCGGCGTTGCGTTGCATCGTTTTCAGCATGGCTGTGGTCTCCTGGTCGTGATTCTTACGTAGGAGGGTCTGCAAAGGGTTGATGATGCATGTCACAGGAGAACGTATCTCATGTGATATATTCATGAAGAACCTTACTTTCGCTTCATTGATTTTCTCATTGTTCTGTTTCTGTATGAGTATGTAAATGAGAGCGAGAATGCTCATGACTACAAGTAGATAAAATATTTTGGCTATCGTGGTCAGGTACCATGGAGGTGAGACGTAGATGGTCAGTTCGGAGGTGTTGGAGTATACGTCATTGTCAACAGCCCGGATCAGAAGTGTATGGGTACCAGGTTCGAGGTCGGGGATCACTATGGAACTGTTTCCTGAACGAGTTGTTATCCATGAGCCATCAGAGTCATTGTCTATCATCCATTCATAAATGAGATTTGACGGGTCACGGAAATCCATTGGTGACAGGCGCAACACGAGGTTGTTGTCCTTGTGTGAGATGTTTATGCGGTGGCATCTTGACAGAGAGTCGGTTATGATTGTCTGCCTGCCGTTGGTCATATGTGACTCTGTGATTTTTCTTCCATTTATATAGACTCCGTTTACAGCTATTGGAGCAGTGAATTTTACAGGAGTGATGCTTGATGGGTTGAACTGTGTGTATCCGAGATTACCGATCAGGAACATGCGGTCCGTCTCCTTATTGTAGGCTGAGTGCATCACTGTTATTTCAGAGAGTCCGTAGCCTCCTTGCAGCGATGTCAGTCTGCCTGTCGATGGATCGAAGTATGTGATACCATGATATGTGCCGATCCAGGCTCTTCCCTTGGAGTCTATCTCTATGGTGCGTACATGGTTGTCAACCAGACCGTCAATTGAGGTCATGGATTTAAGGACCTTATCGTTGTCGGGATTGTATATGAGAAGTCCGTTGCTGGTTCCGATGAGGATGTTTCCATCATGCATTTCTCCGAATGCGTTGCACGAACCTTTTATGTAGGGTGTCTGGTTGATTATCTTGAACGTGTCCGCCTGGATATCATAACAGGCAAGTCCGCTGAACAGTCCTACCCATAGTCGTGACTGTGAGTCGATGTAGGTCGAAGCGATCCAATTGTTGTGAAGCCTGTCCTCTCCCTGGTTCTTTGTGGTGAACAGGGTTTCCTCTCCGGTCACGAGATCGTATTTTAAAACGCCGTCGCCTCTCATTCCGAGGAACAGTGTCTGGAAATTACCCCCCCCGATTGCTGTGTAATATCTTATACATGAGCGGTTTATATCGAGCAGGCGTTTGTGGGTACAGGTGGCTTGATTTATTTGCCATAGTGCGTCGTTAGATGTAACGGCGTATAGCATACCGTCGCCGCCTATGCCCATCGAACGGATTTCGTGATCGGATGGCAGACGCAGATGATGGAGTATCTCATGATTGTGTGACATGTGCACAGCTTCGCCTCTCTCGAATGCCAGCCATAGTCCGTCCTTATCGGCTGCGGTTGCCGAGATGCCGCCGTGGAAGTCCTTTAGCATTGGCGACAGCGGATAGTATTTGAATGGCATAGGTGTGGAAGGAGCGAGCAGCACTCCGTGATAATTGCAGCCGATCCATAAGTTTCCGTCAGGAGCCATGTATACGGTGCCGATATTGCTTTTGTTTATATTGAGTCCTGGGTTATAGAGATTGAGTATCGGTTGTATTGAGCTTCCACCTGTTTCCATCGCCCACAGCCCGTTTCCGTTGGTTGCTATGTAGACTGTGCCGTCCTTGCCGATGCAGATATTGTTTATTGGTGTTTCACCGAGTGATGATATGTCGATCGGGGTGGTGTCCATTGTGGATGGGTTGATGCGCCATATGCCATGGGTGGTGAATGCAAGAATTGACTCATCGGTCTCTTTACGTAGCCCTATGAAGAAGTCGTGGCTTATGCTGTAACGCTTCATGTTGCCGTTAGCCCATATTCTGAAGAGGTCTCCGTTATGGTTGCCTGTAATAAGACCTCCGTCGCGGGTTGATATGAGCGAGTTCATCTCGGAGTGTTCCTGAGAATACCCCAGTTTCACCCCTTCAGGTTTTCCTGATGATTTGTCGACAACAAATAATCCCACTCCCGAGACCATGAATACGATGGTGCCGTCGGCCTGCTCTGTAAGGTCGATGATATAGCCGTTGAGTCCGTCGGCGGGGATTGGCACAAGGGTGAATGTCTCGGTTTTCGGGTCGAAGCTATATAATCCGTCGGCGGTGCCGACCCATATGTTGCCATGAGAGTCGCACATCACCTTATTGACAGTGTTGCTGCTTATGGAGCCAGTAACATCGTCGTCGTGCCTGAACACTTCTATGTTGGAGCCATCGAACCGAACGAGACCGGATGAGGATGCTATCCACAGATATCCGCTATTGTCAAGGCAGAAATCGTAATATTGAGTCGAGACTATGTTGAGATCATTGAATAGCCGTAAAGCCCTGACATCGTTAGTGGTATTGTAAGCGTATACATTGAACGATATTAGAAGGTTAATCAGGAGTAGTAAATATCGCATATATTGTGTAATGTGGATTTAAGATTAGTGATTCAAAATTATAATTTTTTGTGAAATATATTGCAATGATACATATGGAAAATGAGACGATGATACGAATATTAACGAATTTGAGACATTTTTACATAACGCAAGTCGGTTGTTAACATTCTTGTGACCTGTGAGATAATGGCGTGGATTGATATGGTATATCTTTGTAGATGTTAATGGAAATAATTATAACCAATCAGAATATGAAAATTTTAACATTAAGAAACAGCCTGCTTGTGGCCGCTGCTATGTCGGCTTTTGTCTCGCAGGCTCTTGACCATCCCGGTATCACCAGTCCGGAATTGTCGGCAGGAAGGTTTACTCTTGTCGAGGCATCCGCACCGGTAAGTGTGTGTGTCGATCCGTCGGATAACAGTGCTGTACAGATCGCGGCGAAGAATCTCTGTAAGGATTTCGGGCTTGTTACCGGCAATGATGCTGCTATGGTCAGTGTTCCCGAGGGTAGGCGACTGGTGATAGCAGGGACTGTAGGAACTCCTTTGGTCGACAGGCTCATAAAGGATGGCAAAATCAGCGGCAGTGAACTGAAAGGGAAGAATGAGAAATATGTCATGACCGTAGTGGCTGCGCCTTTTGCCGGTGTGGAAGAGGCATTGGTGATAGCCGGAAGCGACCGTCGCGGCACTGTGTATGGAATATATGAACTGTCGGAGCAGATAGGCGTGTCACCATGGTATGACTGGGCTGATGTGCCTGTTAGCCATCACGATAATCTCTCTATGGAGAAGGGCACATACACAGCAGGGGAGCCGGCTGTGAAATATCGTGGAATATTCCTCAATGACGAGGCTCCCTGCCTGACCGGATGGGTTAAGAATACTTATGGGACAGGATATGGCGACCATAGATTCTATGAGCGAGTGTTTGAGCTCATACTGCGTCTGCGCGGCAATTTCATGTGGCCTGCCATGTGGGGATGGGCTTTTTATGCCGATGATGCGGAGAATGGTCCTACTGCCGACCGCATGGGTGTCATCATAGGGACATCTCATCATGAGCCTATGGGACGCAACCATCAGGAGTGGGCGCGCAATCGTAAGAATTATGGGGCATGGAATTATGCCACAAACAAGAAAGTCCTTGACAAATTCTTTGCTGAGGGCGTGGCGCGGTCAAAGGGTACCGAGGATGTCATAACTATAGGTATGCGTGGCGACGGTGACGAGGCAATGAGTGCCGAGGCAGATGTCAAGCTGCTTGAAAAGGTTATTGACAACCAGCGTCGTATCATAAAGAAGGAATCGGGACGTCCGGCGAAGGAGACTCCGCAAGTGTGGGCTCTTTATAAAGAAGTGCTTGATTATTATGATGCCGGCCTCAGGGTGCCTGACGATGTGACACTTCTGTTATGTGATGACAACTGGGGTAATGTGCGCCGTCTTCCTAATGAAAAGGAGCGTAAACATCCAGGCGGCTGGGGCATGTACTACCATGTCGACTATGTGGGAGCTCCGCGTAACAGCAAACTCCTGAATTGCACTCCTATCCAGAATATGTGGGAACAGATGCAGCTTACATATGATTATGGTGTGGACCGTCTGTGGATACTGAATGTGGGTGATCTCAAGCCTATGGAATATCCTATCACACTGTTTCTTGACATGGCATGGAGCCCGCACCGCTATGATGCTTCCTCATTGCTTGAGCATACGGAGAAGTTCTGTGCCCAGCAGTTTGGCGAGGAGAATGCAGCCGAGGCGGCTCGCATACTCAATCTTCTGTGCAAATATAACGGCAGAGTGACCCCTGAAATGCTTGACAGCAGGACGTACTCTCTTGAGAATGGAGAGTGGCGCAAAGTGGCTGACCAATATGCCCGCCTTGAGGCAGAGGCTCTTCGCCAATATATGTCAATTGCTCCTGAGAGTCGTGACGCATATCAGCAGATAATCCTGTTCCCGCTCCAGCTTATGGGCAATCTCTATGACATGTACTACGCACAGGCAATGAACAACAAGCTGTATAAGAATGGCGACCCTGAAGCCAATCTGTGGGCCGACCGCGTGGAAGCCTGCTTCAAGAGAGATGCAGAGCTTATGAATTATTATAACAAGGTCATGTCAGGTGGTAAATGGGACGGCATGATGACACAGAAGCATATAGGCTACAAGTCGTGGAATGATGCATTTGAGGCTGACACTCTTCCTGAGATACATAGAGTGGAGGTGTCTGAAGGTAACGGTGGCGGATATACGTTCTCTCCGTCAGACGGATATGTTTCCATCGAGGCACAGCACTATTATAAGGCTGTAAATCCGAAGAGCGATGCGCGATGGACTGTGATGCCTCACATGGGCAGGACTTTGAGCGGCTTGTCGGTGATGCCTTACACCGAGCCTGTTGATGGTGCGAAAGTTGAATATTCGATGATGCTGCCTGAGGGTGTCAAGGAGGTGAAAGTCCTTGTGGTGCTTAAGTCGACTCTTGCGTTTGCCAATCTTGAAGGCCACCGCTATTCAATAGGATTCAAAGGAGAAGAGCCAAAGGAGGTCAACTACAACGGAGATCTTAATGAGGCTCCGAAGAACATATACAGTGTGTTCTATCCTACAGTGGCACGCCGTGTGGTGGAGAAGAGTGTGAGATTGCAGGTGCCGTCGCATAAGGCTGGTGAGCCTGTTGTGCTTGAACTCTCCCCGCTTGATCCCGGGGTGGTGTTTGAGAAGATAGTCGTTGATTTCGGCGGTTATAAGACATCGTATCTGCATGGGGAGGAGTCCCCTCGCCGTGTGGCTGAATAATGAAAATATTTCTAATACATTACATAGATTAAAGAATGAAAAGACAGTTGTTAACGTTCGTGTTTACGAGTGCCATGTCGCTCTTTGCGTTAGCCGGGAATTGGGTCGGCTCCTGGGCAACAGCCCCGGAGTTTACCGGAGAGGGGGATATGCCTAAGAGCGTGTCGCTTTCAGGAAATTCTCTCAGGCAGGTTATCCATGTGTCCCTCGGGTCGGATGAACTGAGGCTGAAGCTCTCCAACGAGTTCAGCAATGAGCCGGTAGAGATAAAATCAGTGTATATCGCAGATCCCAAGGATGGTGACGGAATAGTGCCATCAACAGTGCGTTACCTGAAGTTTGACGGCAAGAGCGGTGTGACTATTGATCCCAAGGGTGCGGTGTACAGCGATCCGTTGAAGTATGATCTTAAGCCGCTCCAATTGTTGTCGGTCACTATCAATTATGGCGAGAAAACACCTAAGAATGCTACCTCACATAGAGGCTCACGCACCACTTCATATATAATGAAAGGTGAATCGAAGCCCAAAAAGAATTTCGAGGTGGCTGAGAAGGTTGAACATTGGTACAACATAAGTGCTCTTGAGGTCAAGGCTGACAACAAGGATTGTATAGCCGTAATAGGAAACTCTATAACCGATGGGCGTGGAACCACCACTGACAAGCAGAACCGCTGGACGGATGTGTGTGCTGAGCTGTTAGGGGGCGAAGTGGGCATTCTGAATCTTGGCATTGGCGGCAATTGCGTGGTGTCGGGTGGTTTGAGCGAACCGGCCGTGAAGCGTTTCGACCGTGACGTGATGGGACAGAGCGGTCTGACCGGAGTGGTGATTTATGAGGGAATAAACGATATAGGTTGCAGCAGAAATTCCGAAAAGACTGTGGGAGAGCTTATCGAAGCCTATGAGTCGTTTATATCTAAGGCAAAAGCCAAAGGGCTTAAGGTGTACGGAGGCACTATCACACAGCTTGGCAATACGGATTACTGGTCAGAGTTCCATGAGGCAGCACGCAGGACAGTGAACGATTGGATTCGTACAAGCGGAAAGTTCGATGGGGTTATCGACTTTGATGCCGTGATAGCTGATCCCTCCAACCCTTTGAGAATGAATCCTAAATACCAGTTTGACTGGCTTCATCCCAATCCTGCCGGCTACAAGGCTATGGGCGAGGCGGCAGCCAGAGTGCTTTATCCTGAAAGATTCCCGGCGGCTGACGAAAATGCCGAGCTTCAGGGCTCTGTAGCGTCAACCAATATCCCTGAGGCTGTATATCCCCGCGTGCTTTCTGACGGCAGGGCAATGTTCAGGATACATGCTCACGAGGCAAGGGATGTCAAGATAGATATATGTGGACGCAAGTACGACATGAACAAGGACGGCAAAGGCTACTGGACAGTGACAACTGATCCTCTGGTAGTTGGATTCCATTATTATTTTGCCCTTGTGGACGGTGTGAGTGTGATTGATCCATCAAGCGAAGCATTCTTCGGTTGCGGACGTATGGCAGGAGGCATTGAGATACCTGAAAGCACAGCTGACGCCGCCTATTACACATACAATCCTGATGTTGCTCACGGACAGGTGAGGGAATGTTTCTACAATTCCGGCATAGAGAAAGCTCCGCGCCGGTGCTATGTGTACACTCCGGCAGAGTATGAGACATCTCCAGGCAAGCGTTATCCGGTGCTCTACCTCCAGCATGGCATGGGTGAGGATGAGCGAGGATGGCATCAGCAGGGAATGGTAGCAAATATCCTTGACAATCAGATAGCTTCCGGAAAGTGCCGTCCGATGATTGTGGTGATGGACTACGGAAACTGCGGATATATCCACGGCACGCGCCGTGGCGAGAGCCGTGACCAATTCGGAGCGAGCTTCACACCTATAATGCTCAATGAGATAATACCTTTCATTGATTCGACATTCCGCACTCTCAGTGATCGTGACAACCGTGCGATGGCAGGACTTTCGTGGGGCGGTCACCAGACACTTGTCACCACTCTCAGAAATCTTGACAGATTCGCCCACATAGGCACATTCAGCGGAGCATTGTTCCTCGATCCGTCGAAGATCACTGAGGTGTATGACGGAGTGTTTGCCGATGCATCTTCATTCAATTCAAAGGTCAGGACATTCTTTATGGGCAAAGGCTCGGAAGAGAATTTCGCAAGTGACAAGATAAGCGCGGCTCTCACAGGTGCAGGCATAAACAACGTGTATTATGAGTCGGCTGGGACGCACCATGAGTGGCTCACATGGCGCAGGTGTCTTAATGAGTTCCTTCCGCTTTTATTCAGATAATATAGTGCAAATTAAACAGATATAATGAACAGAATTGTAACTGCAGCTTTGTCCGCCGTGATGTGTGTGGCGGCAAGTGCTTCGCCGACCGATAATCTGACCGTGAGCAGCCCTGATGGCTTGACAGTGGTTACGGTGTCGGTGGTTGACGGTGTGCCCACTTACTCGGTGGCACACAATGGTGAGAAATTCATAATGGATTCTCCGCTCGGAGTGAATACTAATGTAGGAGATTTCACCGGATCGATGTCTCTTATGGAGGCAAGTGCCGACCGCAAAGTCTCGGACAGTTATTCTTTGCCGAACATAAAGAAAAGCCATGTGGAATACAGGGCGAATAGCCGTGACTACACATTCGGGCGCGACGGAAAGAAGGTGTACGATGTGATATTTGAGGTCAGCGATAACAATGTGGCGTTCCGCTACAAGCTTTATCCTCAGGGTGAGAGGCTGTGTTGCCTGGTGCTGAATGAGGCCACAGGTTTTGTTATGCCCGACTGTGCCACCACTTTCCTGTGTCCGCAGTCGAAACCTATGGGCGGATTTGCGCGCACTTCTCCAAGCTATGAGACTGGTTACACGATGGATGATGCCACCGGCAAAAACGGTTGGGGCGAGGGGTATACGTTCCCTTGCCTTTTCAGGAACGGCGACAAGGGATGGACCCTCATATCAGAGACCGGTATAGCCGGTGATTATTGTGCTTCACGCCTGCTGGGCGGAGATGGTGGAAGATATACCATAGGATATCCCCAGAGCGGTGAGATGAATGGCTTTGGATCGTCATGCGCATCCATTCCCCTCCCAGGTTACACCCCCTGGCGTACTATCACGGTAGGGGAGACCCTTGCTCCTGTGGTGGAGACAACAGTGCCGTTTGACGTTGTCAGGCCCCTGTATGCTCCTTCCAAGGATTATACTTACGGCAAGGGGATGTGGAGCTGGATCATAGGTATGGACAGCAGCTGTAATTTCGATGAGCAGAAGCGTTATGTGGACTTTGCATCGGAAATGGGTTACACATCATTGCTCGTTGACGCCCTCTGGGATACCCAGATAGGCTATGACCGCATGGAGGAACTTGCAGCTTACGGTCATTCCAAGGGTGTGGACCTTGTGCTGTGGTACAACTCTAACGGCTCATGGAACGATGCGCCCCAGGGACCGCGCGGCATTATGAACGACATTGTGAAGCGTCGCAAAGATATGGCATGGATGCAGAAGAACGGGATACGAGGCATAAAAGTGGATTTCTTCGGCGGTGACAAGCAGGAGACCATGCGTCTGTATCACGATATTCTTGCCGATGCCAATGACTACGGTCTTCTTGTAGTGTTCCATGGCTGTACGCTTCCGAGAGGATGGGAGCGCATGTATCCCAATTATGCTGCCAGTGAGGCAGTGCTTGCAAGCGAGAATCTGCATTTCTCGCAGGGGGCATGTGACAATGAGGCGTTCAATGCCACAATACATCCGTTTGTGCGCAACACTGTGGGTAGCATGGACTTCGGCGGTAGCGCGCTTAACAAGTATTACAATGCCGCCAACGCGCCAAAGGGATCTAAGCGTGTCACCTCTGATGTGTTCGCGCTTGCCACGGCAGTGATGTTTCAGAGCGCGTTGCAGCATTTTGCTCTCGCACCCAACAATATAGCAGATGCCCCCGACTGGGCTGTGGATTTTATGAAGGCTGTACCGACCACATGGGACGACACACGCTACATTGACGGCTATCCAGGCAGATATGCGGTCATAGCCCGACGCCACGGCAGTGACTGGTATATAGTGGGCGTGAATGCTTCCTCGTCGCCGGTGACGCTCAACATGTCACCCGACATGATAGCTCCGGTCGAAAGAGTCAGGCTGTATAGCGATGACAAGAACCTTGTGGGTTCGGTAAGTGAGGTCAAGGCGGACAAGAAGGGAAGGATCAAGGTGACAATGCCGACAGGCGGAGGATTTGTCATCATGAAGAGATCCAATCCCGATTTCCATGTGTATCTATGCCTCGGACAGTCAAACATGGAGGGCAATGCAAGGTACGAAGGCTGTGATACAGTCGGTATAAGCCCGCGCTTCCATATGATGGCGGCTGTGGATATGCCCGGCAAGGGAAGGCTGAAAGGGCGATGGTACTCTGCACTGCCTCCGCTGGCACGTGGCAACACCGGGCTGACACCTGCCGACTATTTCGGCAGGGAGCTTGTGAAGTCTCTTCCTGAGAAAGTGGAAGTAGGTGTGATAAATGTGGCTGTGGGCGGATGCCGCATCGAGCTTTTTGACCCGATCAACTGCGCCGACCACATAAAAGGGCAGCCTGACTGGCTGAAGTCGACTGTCAGGAATTATGACAACAATCCTTATCAGCGTCTGATCGACATGGCACGTGCCGCACAGGCCGACGGTGTCATCAAAGGGATTCTTCTGCATCAGGGAGAGTCCAATACCGGCGATGCGGAATGGCCTGTCAAGGTGAAGAATCTTTATGAGAGAATTCTCGCCGATCTTGACCTTCGTGCCGAGGATGTGCCTCTGCTTGCCGGAGAGATGCTGTCAGCCGAGAAAGGTGGCAAGTGTGCATCCATGAGCAAAATCATCAACACATTGCCCGAAGTGATACCTACTGCCCATGTGGTGTCGGCGGATGGATGTGACGGTGCGCCTGACGGGCTGCATTTCACAGCCGAGGGGTATCGCCTGCTCGGAAAGCGTTACGCCCAGGCGATGTTGCCTCTGCTTAAGAAGTAGATTTTTTGCATCATCGGCGTCCCGGCGCCCGGGAAATATGTAACTATAAAATGTGATGGTGTGTCATAATTATGATACATTATCACAAAAATGCTAATAAGTTGATATTCAGTAGTCGTGAGATAAATATGTACGGATATGAGACATTTTGTCCTGTCCAGGTAACATGGGATTACGCTTATGAGATACACATTTATTAAATAATGTGAATGATAATCTACCTTTGCGTAGAATCTTTTTTGCGAAGAATACCATAGAACACAAGCATAAATAACCGTAAGGAACTGATACCAACTAAAACCAAAACTATAACCGATGAATCACACTTCATTCAGTGTCATAGCAGCGTGCACATTGTTTGCGGCATCAAGTTGCGGGACGTCACGTCAGGCCGACGTGGCACCTCAGGCAGATGCTGCAATCTTTGAGTCGTTCTCCTATAAGGGCAACGACGATTTCTATGCACACAATCCTCTCCCCGATGATAGTTCATTCTATAATCCTATACTTCCGGGATGGTATTCCGACCCTACGATATGCACCAATGGCGAGGGGGACTACTTCCTGGCGACTTCTACTTTCACTTATGTTCCGGGTGTTCCGGTGTTCCACAGCCGCGATCTGGTCAACTGGACTAAGATAGGGCATGTGCTCACCCGCGAGTCGCAGCTCAAGAACTTCCGTCACCAGCATGTGAGCGGAGGTATCTTTGCTCCGGATATAAAGTATAATCCTGCCAACAAGACATATTATATGATCACCACCAATGTGGGTGCAGGAAACTTTTTTGTGAAGACCCAGGACCCGTTTGGCGAATGGAGCGAACCGGTGTATCTTCCGGAGGTGCAGGGTATCGATCCGTCATTCTTCTTTGACAATGACGGTCGCGCATATATCGTGAACAATGATGATGCGCCCGATTATAAACCCGAGTATCCGGGACACCGCACAGTGAGAATCGTAGAGTTCGATACAGAGACTGAGAAATGTATCGGCGAGCGCAAGATAATCGTCAACAAAGGTTGCCGTCCAGAGGAGAAACCGATATGGTGTGAAGGACCACATATATATAATGTGGACGGCACCTATTATCTGATGACAGCAGAGGGTGGCACCAGCGGATGGCACAGCGAGGTGATATATCGCGGCAAGTCGCCTATGGGACCGTTCGAGCCTTGGGAGGGCAACCCCATCCTCACCCAGCGTGACCTTGACAACAACCGCCCAGATCCTGTGACCTGTGCCGGACATGCCGACCTTGTAAAGACTGCCGAGGGGGACTGGTGGGCAGTGTTCCTCGCATGCCGTCCTATAGATGGCGACTATGAGAATCTCGGCAGAGAGACATTCATGCTCCCGGTGAAATGGACTGAGGACGGATGGCCTTACATCACAAAGCATGGCGAGACCATCCCTATGATCGTGTCGCGTCCGGGTGTGACCCGTACCGATTCGGTTACATTCGGCAATTTTGAATGGACCGACAATTTTATGTCTCCGTCGCTTGATATGGAGTGGCACACACTTCGTGGCGATGCAGCCGGGCTGTACTCTCTCTCGGCCCCTGTCAACCATCTTACCCTAAAGTGTTCCGAGATCCCGACCACCGAGAAGGATGTGGCAGCTTTCGTGGGCCGTCGTGTTCAGCATCATAACTATGAATGTACCACTCATATGGTGTTTGAGCCTGCCGATACATGTCAGCATGCCGGTCTCGTGGTGATGAAGGATGAGACACACCAGTATCAGTTTGCCAAGTCACGCAATGATGACGGCAATATTATGGTGCTAAGGAAGATTGATGAGAACGGATCCACCGATATCGCAAGCATGCCTCTGGATGCCGATGTCACAGGAGTGGATCTGCGTCTGGTGTCAAAGGGCAAGAGCTATGACTTTATGTTCTCCACCGACCGTGGCGACACATGGGAGACACTCATGTCGGGTGTGGACGCGCGCCACACATCCACAGCCGCTGCCGGAGGCTTCACAGGCACACTCGTAGGACTCTACGCATCAAAGACAAGAATCTAATTAACATAATTAATACCAATTTATTAACCCCAATTATTATCTGATCAAATACCTTATTAATAAACCTTAATTTTAATTTCCGGCATCCTATGGTTGCCGATGTATCACTAAAATCACAAAGTCTTATTATTTAGAAAAGTAACAATGAAGAATGTAGCTAATTTACATCATTCCCTTGTCATGTTGCTGTTAGTATTGCTGTTTGGCACAGCTACAGCAATGGCCGACACAGTGAAGGGTACTGTAGTGGACGATACGGGCGAGCCGCTTATCGGCGCGACTGTCCAGCTCAAGGGTACCCCGGGAGTGGCTACCGCCACCGATATTGACGGTAACTACACAATCAAGCTTCCCGATACTCAGAAGAACGTGCTTGTGTTCTCTTATATCGGCATGGACCCCAAGGAGGTCCAGGTGAACAGCCAGACCACAATCAACGTCACCCTGTCAACCAACACCACTCAGCTCGACGAGGTAGTCGTGGTGGGTTACGGACAGCAGAAGAAAGCCTCTATCGTAGGTGCCATCACACAGGCATCGGGCGAGGTGCTTGAACGTGCCGGTGGTGTGTCGAGTGTGGGTGCCGCCCTTACAGGTAACCTTCCCGGCGTTATCACCACCGCTTCATCAGGTATGCCTGGCGAGGAGGACCCCGAGATCATCATCCGTTCCCAAAGCTCATGGAACAACAGTGCTCCCCTTATCCTCGTGGACGGTATCGAGCGCGAGATGAGCTCGGTTGACATATCCTCCGTGGCAAACATTTCAGTACTTAAGGACGCATCAGCCACAGCAGTGTATGGTGTGAAGGGTGCGAACGGTGTGATCCTTATCACCACCAAGCGTGGTGAGGAGGGTAATGCCAAGGTTCATGCGAGAGCCAACATGACAGCGAAAGTAGCCTCGAAGCTACCGAAGAAATATGACTCCTACGATTCATACATGATCCGCAACCGCGCCATACAGCGCGAGCTCATGGTGCCCGGCAATGATGCATGGGCCGACATGCTGCCTATGAGCATGATAGAGAAGTACCGCAATCCTCTTAATGCCGAGGAGTGGGACCGTTACCCCAATGTCGACTGGGAGGACTTCCTGTTCAAGGATGCCGCTTTCTCTTACAATGCCAGTGTCGACGTGACAGGCGGTACCAAGCTTGTAAAATACTACGCAGCAGTCGACTTCCTGCATGAAGGTGACCTTTTCAAGACATTCGAGAATAACCGCGGATACAAGACCGGTTTCGGATTCAACCGTGTGAATGTGCGTTCTAATCTTGATTTCTCCCTCACCCCCACTACCAAACTTACCGTTAACCTCTTCGGATCAAACGGCCGCAAGCAGGCTCCTTACCAGCGTAACTCATGGGATCCTACCGATTCAGGTTACTGGAATGCAGCCTATAAGACTTCTCCGGCAGCCATGCGCCCCATCTATAGCAACGGCGTGTGGGGCTACTATGCTCCTCGTGAGGCTGACGTGCCTAACTCGGCTTTCAATATCGCAACCAATGGTGTTGAGAAGCGCACCACCACCAAGATCAATTCTGACTTCATTCTTGGTCAGGACCTTGACTTCATCACCAAGGGTCTGCATGTGCAGGGCCGTCTGTCGCTCGACTACACATTTGTTGAAGGACGCCGCGGTATAAACGACCTCGACAATAATGCCCAGAAGATGTGGGTAGATCCTCTTACCGGTGCAGTCAAGTACAAATATGAGACTGACGAGGGTACTCAGCTCGATTATAACGACGGTATATACTGGTCGACAAGCAAGGGCGAGGTGTTCCTTGATAAGACCTTCCGTAAGGTATACTATGCGTTCCAGCTCGATTATGCACGCCAGTTCGGCAAGCATGAGGTTACAGCCATGGGTGCTTTCAACCGCGAGAATTATGCTACCGGCGATGAGTTCCACCACTATCGTGAGGACTGGGTGTTCCGTACCACCTACAATTTTGATTCCCGCTACTTCTTCGAGTTCAACGGAGCCTACAACGGATCTGAGAAATTCGGTTCCAACAACCGTTTCGACTTCTTCCCCTCATTCTCTCTTGGATGGCGTCTTAGCGAGGAGCCTTTCATGCGTAATCTCACATGGATCGACCAGATCAAGTTCCGCGGATCGTGGGGTAAGGTAGGTGATGACAGCGCCGGCGGGCGTTGGCTCTACAGCGACCAGTATGTTTACGGCGGCAATGTCATGATGGGTAGTGTGAATCCAGCCAATACCCCTTACACATACTATCGTATCAGTGTGCTCGGTAACCCTGACATCACCTGGGAGAAGGTCGAGAAGCGCAACATAGGTCTTGACTATGGTTTCCTCAACGGTCTCGTAGCCGGTTCGGTCGACGTGTTCGCCGATAAGCGTACCGATATCTTCATTGACGGAGGCAGGCGTTCCATCCCCTCCTACTTCGGAGCCAATGCGCCTGCCGCCAACCTCGGTAGGGTGAACAGCAAGGGCTATGAGCTTGAGCTCCGCCTCAACTATCCCATCAACAGGGATCTCAGGGTATGGCTTAACGCCTCTATGACTCATGCCACCAATGAGGTGAAGTTCCAGGACGATGCACCTCTGCTCCCTGCTTACCAGAAGAAGGCAGGACACGCCATCAATCAGCGCACCGACTATATTGATGCGGGCACTATCCGCAACTGGGACGACCTCTATGGAGCTCCGATGTGGTCATCCAACGCCAACAACCGTCTGCCCGGCGACTACAGTATCATAGACTTCAATGCCGACGGTATCATCGACCAGTACGACAAGGCTCCTTACGGATACAGCTCCGTGCCTCAGAACACCTACAATGCTACTCTCGGATTTGAGTGGAAAGGATTCAGCGCGTTCGTTCAGTTCTATGGCGTGAACAATGTGACACGTGAGGTGTACTTCCCCACACTTGAGAACTCAAATGTGGTGGCTTATGAAGAGGGTGCATACTGGACCCCTACAGTCGACGGTCTTCCCATGCCGAGATGGACTACCAAGGCTGATGTTTCGGCACGCGGCACACGCTACACTTACGACGGCTCTTATGTGCGTCTGAAGAATGCCGAGGTATCATACCGCATACCCAACAGGTTCACCAAGAAGATCGGTGTGAGCAACTGCCGTGTATTCCTCAATGGCGACAACCTCCTGCTTTGGACCAAGATGCCTGACGACCGTGAGGCGAATCTCGGAGGCTTTGACTCAACCAACGGTGCGTATCCTACCGTACGTCGTTTCAACCTCGGTATTGACATAACTCTCTAATAAATCAATCATGAAAAAATATATATCAGGACTCTCCAAGCTTCTGCTTCTTGCCGGTGCACTGGTAGCAGCGTCTTGTACCGATTATCTCGACAAGGCTCCCGGAAGCGATATCGACGAGAATGAGCCTTATAAGAATTTCCGCAACTTCCAGGGGTTTGTAGAGGAACTTTACGGTGGCATCCCTTGTATTACCGGTACAGAGTATCACAACAGCTGGAATCATGGTGAAGATGAGTATTGGGAGCCATCCGATACACGTCCTCTTGCTTATCATATTGACCAGGGTAACTATCGCGTGATATCTGAGGGTGGAACATTCATATATGGTTTCCCCGGTAACGGCGAAGGCAAACCTGAGTCGGATCAAAAAAACGATAAGGGCAATCTGTGGAAACTTGGCTGGAAGGGTATCCGCAAGGCTAATATCGGTCTTGCAAATATGGATAAGCTTCAGGGAGCTACCGCCGAGGAGCGTAACCTTATCGAAGGTCAGCTCCTGTTCTTCCGCGGATGGTATCACTTCATGCTTATGCAGTACTGGGGCGGTCTACCTTATATCGACCATGTGCTTCCAGCAGGAGAGACACCTATGCTCCCGCGTCTGAATTACCGTGAGACAGCCGAGCGTGCCGCCACCGATATGGAGGCTGCCGCCAAGCTCCTTCCTGTAGATTGGGACCAGACTACAGCAGGACGTCCTACACTTGGCAACAACAATATGCGTGCCAACAAGATCATGGCACTCGCTTTTGCCGGAAAGTGTCTTCTTTGGGCAGGCAGTCCCCTCATGAACTATGAGTCAAGCGGTGACGCATCCTACAATTCAGAGCTCTGCAAGCGTGCCGCCGATCTTCTGGGAGAGGCTCTTTCGCTTACCGAATCAACAGGCAGATATGAGCTTGCCGATTTCTCGCAGTGGAATGACCTGTTCTATTATGCCGACCGCGGCACTCGTATCCCCGGATTGAAGGAAACAATCTTTCAGGAGAACCTTGTACAGATTGCCGGACGTTTTGACTGGAACCAGCGTAACGACTATTTTGCGCAGCTCGTTATCTCCTCGGGTGTGAAGGTGCAGCCTACAGCCAACTACGCTCTATACTATGGTATGGCAAACGGTGAGCCCATCAGCTCATGGACCGAGAAGGATGCTGTGTCAGGTTATGACCCCTCTTTCCCCTGGAAAAATCGTGACCCCCGCTTCTATAAGGACTTCGCTTATGACGGTGTGCAGGTGGTGCGCGATGAGAAGGGTATTGTGGATGAGAACACTAAGTATGCCAGCCTCTTCTCAGGCGGTCCTTGGCGTGTAGCCAACGGTATGAAGTCTAATCTTACCGGATTTGTGGAGATAAAGTTCATCCCTCAGATGGCTAAGAATGTGGCATGGGCTCAGGAATGGTCTGTGGTTATAGCACTCAGCATAATGCGTCTGTCAGATGTGTATCTTCTGTACTCCGAGGCTACAGCTTGCGGCTACGGAAGCCCGACATCCAAGGCTACGACATTCGGAATGACCGCGGTCGAGGCTGTCAATAAGGTGCGTGCCCGTGCAGGTGTGGGTAACGTGGCATCACGTTTCACCGGTTCCACCGATGCTTTCCTCCCCGAGCTTTACCGTGAGCGTGCTGTAGAGCTTGCCTTCGAGGGTCACCGTTTCATCGACCTCCGTCGCTGGATGCTCCTTACCAAACGTCCCTACACCCTTAAGACCAAGCTTGAATTCGACCGTACCAAGGAATTCAGCTTCCGCAATCCGTCAGAGGCACGTGTGGCTAATCTGCGTGAGGAAGTGCTGTTCGAGCGCAAGCTTGACGACCGCCACTATTGGCTCCCATTGCCTACTGCAGACGTGAATATTTATCCTGAATTCGGTCAGAACCCGGGATGGTAACACCTTAAAAATCTGAAATCACAATGAATATAGTACCAAAATATATAGGTTGTATGGCTTTTGCGCTGGCTATGGGAGCCGGTGTGACAGCACATGCGCAGAGCGACAGCATTGTCAATGTCGCTTTCGGCACTAAGCCTCAGGAGGATGTGATCACAGCAACCTCTTCGGTCAATGTCGCCGACCTCATGAAGAAAAGCAATGCTACATCGAGCCTTGACGGGACACTTGAGTCACTCATAGGCGGATACCGCGGTGGCAGCAGCGTGTGGGGACAGGACGCCCTTATCCTTGTGGACGGCATGCCCCGCGAGGCAAGTGATGTCCTCGCAACGGAAGTCGAGAGCGTTAGCATACTCAAGGATGCCGCCGCAGTGGCTCTCTACGGCAGCCGCGGGGCAAAAGGTGTGATCCTCATCACCACCAAGCGTGGCTCGAACGAAAGCATGAAGATCGATTTCCGTGCCAATATGGGTTTTGATGTCCCGAAGAGCTATCCCAACTATCTCGATGCGGCTTCCTACATGACCCTTTATAATGAGGCTTGCCGCAATGACGGTATGAGCGAGCGTTACTCTCAGAGCGACATCTACAACTCCTCGATAAGCTCCAATCCTTATCAGTATCCCAACCAGAAGTACTACAACGGCAACTATCTGCGTAAGTTCTCAAATGCTTACTCAGCCTACGGTGAGATACGTGGCGGCAATGAGCGCACCCACTATTATCTCAACCTCGGGCTCAATTACCACGACGGTCTTATCAAGATAGGTGACCACGACAAGGACAACGACCTGCGCCTTAATGTACGCGGAAATGTCGATATGACCATCACAAACTGGCTCAAGGCTTACACCAATGCTGCGATGCTCGTGCAGGACAACTACATCTCGCGCGGTGACTTCTGGGGAATGGCTTCAGGCACATGGCCCAACCGCTTCGGTGTGCTCCTCCCGGTGGATCTCGTGGACCCCAACAATGCCGAGCTTCAGGACATGATAGCATCCGCTACTCTCATTGACGGACGTTATCTCCTCGGCGGTACATCAAGCAATGCCACCAATGCCATTGCCGATGCATATGAGGCTGGATATATCAAGACCAAGACAAGGGCATTCATGTTTGACCTCGGTCTGGACTTCGACCTCAGCTCAGTGCTCGCCGGACTTTCGTTCAAGACAGTGTTCGGTGTGGACTACCGCGCCATCTACTCGGAGGGATTCCAGGAGAACTATGCTATCTACGAGCCTACATGGGCTAATGTTAACGGCAAACCTATGATAGTAAACCTCGTAAAGCATGGCAATGACACCAATTCGACCAACGAGTATGTAGGTCAGGCTACATATCTTCAGAACATGATGTTCCGTGCGCAGTTTGACTACAACCGCGTGTTCGGCGACCTGCATCAGGTTGATGCTATGCTGATGGGCTGGGGCTATCAGACCCAGAATTCGGCTGACGCCAACCATGATTCAAGCCCTCTTCATGCCACATCCAATGTGAATGCCGGCGCACAGGTTGCCTATAACTTCGATCACCGCTACTACGCCACAGTGTCGGGCACGCTTGTACACTCAGCCAAGCTTGCTCCCGGCCACCGCAAGGCGTTCTCACCTGCGGTATCGCTCGGATGGCGCATAGGTCAGGAGAAGTTCCTCCAGGAGAACGCTCCCTGGATCAACGAGCTTAAGCTCACCGCATCGGCTGCCAAGCTCCATCAGGACATCGATATCACCGATTACTATCTCTATAAGGGATACTACGGTTTCAAGGGTGATACCGGCGGATGGTGGCAGTGGCACGACGGCACAGCCGGAGGCAATACCACACTCCCCAAGCGAGCTGACAACTATGATCTTACTTTCATAACCCGCGAGGAGTTCCGTGTGGGTCTCGATGCCGCCATATTCAACAATCTGGTAACCCTCAATGCCAACTACTTCATCCAGGATACAAAGGGCGGTCTCACACAGGGTGCCAACTCTATCTTCCCCAACTTTATGAACAAGTGGGATGCATCCTTCCTCCCCTGGCTCAACTACAACAACGACCGCCGTCACGGCATCGACTTCTCAGTCAATGCTGTCAAGAATGTCGGCGACTTTGAGCTCGGACTCGGATTCTCAGGTCTCTATTACACCGATAAGGCAACCCAGCGTGACGAAATGCCTGCCGAGCCTTACCTTTCAGCTGTAGGCCAGCCTCTGAGCGTTGCTATGGGCTATATCTGTGAAGGTTTCTATCAGACTCAGGAGGAGATCGACTCCCGCGGCGTACGTCAGACTTTCGGCGGCACTCTCCGCCCCGGCGACCTCCGCTATAAGGATGTCAACGGCGACGGCGTTGTCGACAGCAACGACCGTGTGGTCCTCGGACGTTGGACCCCGACTTTCTCCTATGGCCTTAACCTCACCGCCCGCTGGAAGGGTTTCACTCTCTTTGCTTACGGAACAGGTCAGGCAGGTGGTATAGGCTTCAACAACAATGCCTATTACTGCAACGGCGGAGAGAGCAAGTACTCCGAGATGGCATGGGGCCGTTGGACTCCAGAGACAGCTGCCACAGCAACTGCTCCACGTCTGACCACCGGGACAACTGCCAACAACACTCAGGCATCAACATTCTGGAAATACAGCACCAACCGTTTCGACATACGTCGCGTTCAGCTCACCTACGATTTCCCCACCTCGCTCTTCAACGGCAACAAGGTGCTCTCAGGGGCAAGCGTATATCTCCAGGGTGAAAATCTTGCCACAATCTCGCCCAACCGCAAGATAATGGAGCTAAGCACCGGTGCTCCGCAGACAAGGTTCTACAATGTCGGTTGCAAGCTTTCATTCTGATAATACCTAATAATGATACTCAAGATGAAAAAATTATATATATCTATGATTCTCTCGCTCGGTGCTGCAATGGGCTTCACTTCATGTGACGACCTGTTTGAGCCGGCACAGGAGAATCTTAAGGATGTAGACCAGATGTATGACGATTCGAAGTTCGCACAGGGTTTCCTTGTGAACGTGTATCGTAACATCCCTGCCTACTATGACAACAGCGATTATGCCACTGACGATGCTGTGACCAATGAGACCGACAACGCTTTCCGTAAGATGACTTCCGGCTCATGGACCTCTGACAATGATCCGACATCGCAGTGGGTCAACTCGCTCAACTCCGTGCAGAACCTTAACCTGTTCCTTGAGAATGTCGATAAGGTGAACTGGGCGAATGATCCCGAGACAGCAGAACTGTTCCGTCTCCGCACCATTGCCGAGGCTCGCGGTCTGCGCGCCCTGTTCATGACCTATCTGCTCCGTTCGCATTCAGGCATAACAGCTGACGGTCAGCTCACCGGTGTCCCCATCCTTGACCATTATCTTACAGTGGACGATGATTTCAATATGCCTCGCGCATCGTTTGACGACTGTGTGAAGTTCATCCTTGAAGATCTCGATTTCGCTCAGGAAAATCTCCCCATGGAGTATGAGAGCATAGGCACCGATGACCCTGTCCCCGCACCGTTTGACAAGATCACTTCCAAGCCCGGTACCTACAACCGAGTAATGGGACATTATTCACGTCTGCTCATCAACGGCCTGGCTTGCCGTGCCATCCGTTCACGTCTCCTCCTCCTTGCTGCCAGCCCTGCCTATGATGCATCGGCAACTACCTGGGAGGATGCGGCAAATGCGGCAGCCGGAGTGCTCGACCATATCGGAGGCACAGCAGGTATGGATGCCAAAGGTGTCACATACTACTGCAACACCACTGAGATCGATAACATGTCGGACGGAACAAACCCCAAGGAGATAATCTGGCGTGAGTCCGTCAACAAGAACAACACCGAGCAGGAAGAGGCAAACTTCCCCCCATCGCTCTATGGAAACGGACGTATGAACCCCACTCAGAATCTTGTTGACGCATTCCCGATGGCTAACGGTTATCCCATCAGCGATGAGCGCGGCAAGTATGATGCAACGCAGCCTTATGCCGGCCGTGATCCCCGCCTCGCCCACTATATCATATATAACGGTGCAGCCGAGGGTGTGAACAACACAGCTATCTATACAGGTTCCGACGCCACTACAGCCGACGGTCTCAACAAGCGTGAGACATCTACCCGCACAGGCTACTATATGAAGAAGCGTCTGCGCATGGATGTCAACATGGATCCCTCCATGAAGCAGGGTCAGAATCATTTCAAGCCACGTTTCCGTTACACCGAGATATTCCTCAACTATGCCGAGGCTGCCAATGAGGTTTGGGGTCCGAGGGGCAATGGCGGACACTCTTATTCGGCTTACGATGTGATCAAGGCTATCCGTCACCGTGCATTGGGTATCGACAGCGATCCTTATCTTGAGGAGTGTGCTGCCAATCCTGACAAGATGCGCGAGCTCATCCGCAACGAGCGTCGTCTGGAGCTTTGCTTCGAGAGCTTCCGTTTCTGGGACCTCCGTCGCTGGAAAGCCGATCTCAAAGAGACAGCACGCGGCATGAATATAACCAACAACAGTGTATATAATGTGATCCCGAATGTGGAGGCCCGTTCGTACGAATCGTATATGTACTACGGTCCTATACCCAAGACTGAGTTGCTTAAGTTCAGCAATCTTAAGCAGAATCAGGGCTGGTGATCATGTAACCCCGGATAATAAGTTCATTAACTTAATCTATCATTTAGAATCATAATGAAAACCTTTAAAATATTGACTCTCGCACTGGCCGCGTCGATGGCCGTAACCTCTTGCCACAACGGTGACAATGAGTTCCCTGATTTCGATTATCAGGCGGTGTACTTCGCCAATCAGCGTGTGGGTCGCACTATTGAGCTTGGCCGTGACAGCGATATCGATCTCACGCTCGACAATCAGCACATCATGTATGTGAAGGCTGTGATGGGTGGTGCCTACTCCAACTCAAAGAACCGTGTAATCAACATCTCGGTTGATGAGTCGCTCTGTGACGGACTGTACCTGTCGTCCGATTTCGGTGGCAGGAAGGTGCTCCCTCTGCCTGAGAGCTATTATACTCTCGAAAGCAATGCCATCACTATCCCCTCGGGATCGATGGACGGCGGTGTGAATGTGAGACTTACCGATGCTTTCTTCAATGACCCCAAGGCTCTTGATTTCAACTATGTGCTTCCGCTGGTCATGAACAGTGCTATCGGAGTGGACTCTATCCTACAGGGCAAGCCTATGGTGGAGAATCCTAACCGTCTCATTTCTTCCGACTGGACTGTTGCCCCCAAGGACTACACTCTCTACTTTGTGCGTTATGTGAATCCGTGGCATGCAATCTATCTGCGCAGCGGCAAGGACATACTTACTGTCGACGGTGTGAGCACCGAGATAGTGCGCAAGGCATCGGATGTAATCAAGGATGAGCAGGTTAGCGTTGTTACTGCCGGATATAAGGAGTGCACTCTCGCGCTTTCCACCAAGACTGACGGCGACCACGTGTACAACTACACCCTCAAGCTGACATTTGCCGAGGATGGCACTTGCGCCCTCTCTTCCACCGATCCGGCTGTCACCATCACAGGCACCGGCAGCTTCGTAGAGAACGGCGAAAAGAATGTGATCAACAACGAGGATCGCGATGCGCTCTATCTGGACTACACTGTGACTACTCCCGGATGGTCGCTCAAGACCAAAGACACCCTCGTGCTCCGCAACCGTGGCGTACAGGCGGTTTATCCGACCATAGAAGTTAAATAGGTTTAACATCTTTTCTGAATTCCCATGAAACATATTAAAATAACCATGGCATTGGCAGTCGCTCTCGCAGGATTCACCTCCTGCGATGAGGACTATGATGTCACCATCCCCACTCCCGATGTCCCCTACGACGCCGAGATGGAGGCTGCTCTCAGCAAGTATGATGTCCTCACCGAATATGCCTCAAAGGCGGGTGTGCCTTTCGGCGTGTCTGTATCACCTGAGGATTTTGCATCCAAGAAGCTTGCATACAGCATTGTTGCTACAAACTATACTCAGGTAGAGGCCCCCGGGCTATTTACTCCAGCCAAGCTCATCAATGAGGAAGGCGTTTACAATTTCTCCTCTCTCTCAAGCCTTATATCGACCGCCGGCGAGGCCGGTGTGTCGGTGTTCGGCCCTGCTCTCTGCTCAGCGAGCAATCTCCCTGCCGATTATCTCAAAAAGCTTATCGCTCCTATAGTGATACCTTACGAGCCTGTCGAGCCTGAGGTCGGTGAGTTTGTGCTGACCGATTTCGAGAGTGATGAACTTGGTAAGACCTATCCCATGACAGGCGGAAGTGTCTCTACTGTCGAGGAGGACCCCGACGGAGAGAGCGGTCATGTGCTGCATGTAGGTGCTGAGGGGAATGTTGCTGCATATTCATTGCCTACATTTGAGGTGACAATGCCTGAGGGCAAGACTCTCGCACATCTTAAGATGGTGGTATTTGACATCAAGGCTCCGGGTTCAGGCGGCCTGTATGGTGCCGGTCTGCGTCTTACTATCGAGGGCACCGAAATGGCGTATGGCAATTGCACCTCTTTTGGCTGCGAGGACAACAAGTGGGGCCGCGGACTTATCAAGCTCGCCTTCGAGCCGGGTAAGTTCAGTCAGTCTGACCTTGACAAGAACACATTCAAGATGGCTATCGGATCGGCTACCGGTTCAGGTAACTACTATATCGACAATGTGAAAATCAAATGGGAGGTTGCAGGCGATGACACAGGTCTTGACAATGTTCTCGATTTCGAGGGTGACAATATCGGCAAAGACTATCCCACTACCAATGGCGGAGTGGCGAAGATTGTAGAGGACCCCGAAGGAAAGAGCGGAAAGGTTCTTCAGGTAGGTACTGCTGAAGCTCCTGTCAGCCAGTCGTTTGCTAAGGTAACAATAAAGCTTCCCAACGGTCATAAGCTGGGTGATTATGAGATGTTCCAGGTGGATATGAAAACTATCAAAGGTCAGTATGGCGCAGGTATGAGATTCATAATCAACGGCAGGGAGTTTAAAGGTGCCAATGCTGCATCGTCAGGAGCTACCGAAGGTGGTCCGTGGGCGCGCGGAGGTATACGTCTGTCGTTCGTTGACTCAAGCGATCCATCAAGATACCTTGAACTTACCGAAGAGGAGAAGGCTCTTACCGAATTTGAGTTTGCAGTCGGTTCTGCAACAGGCGCAGGATTCTACTATCTCGACAACTACACCTTCAAGCGTGTGGTGTCTACCGAGGATACCGTGATTGAAAAGACTCCTGAAGAGAAAGCCGAAATCATAGGTGGAGAGTTTGACAAGTGGATCGACGGTCTGACTGCCGCTACAGGTGACAAGGTGACCGATATGATCATCTATGACGAGCCGTTCGATGACGAGTCAGCGGCGTTCAACTGGGCTGACTACATCGGCGAGGACTATGTGGCAAAGGTTCAGGCAAAGATCAATGAGAATGCCGCATCAGATATGCGTTATTTTGTAAGCCAGACTCTCGTTATCAGTGATAACACTCCTGCCGAGATAGCCGAACTCAAGAGAGTGATTGAGGCTCTTGAGCAGAAGGGTGTGACTGTCGATGCTGTCAACCTTGTGCTCTCGTCAACATTCTCCGAGGATTACGCTACCCAGGAGGGACTTGAAGCTGAGGCTGTGGCTGCAATGCAGGCTCTCTCGGCATTTGGCAAGCCAGTACGTATCTCCGACTTTGCAGTGCGTGTGATCGACCGCAACAATCTTGGCGTGAATCCCTCGACAATCAACATCTCTGAGCGTCGTGCTATCGGCGAGTATTATGCTGAGGTGATCAAGGCTTACAAGGCTGCCCTCGGCGAGAACGCCATAGGATTCAATCTCTCCAAAGTGCTTGAGGATGGTTCATACGTAGCTCCGTGGGCAGGTGGCGGCAACCGCAACTATATCTACGAGGGGCTTGTAAACGGACTCACTAAGTAAATTATCCCCTAAATCGAGATTATGAAAATCAATCATTTATTCTCGACCGCTGTACTCCTGTCGGCACTCTCGGTGATGTTCACCGGGTGTGACGACAAGGAGTTCACAGCTCCGGTGCTTAAGCCTGAGGCTGTGGAGACTCCGGTCGATAACATAAATGCCAATATCGCGGCAGTGCGTAGCTTTGTGCAGGCAAAGGAGACAGGCTCCAAGGTGCGCAAGACAACCGTACTTCCTGAAGATGCTGGCTTTATGGTAGAATTCTCCGACGGCAACACTGTGTCGCTCAGGACCAAGGTGGGGGCTCTTGCTGATTTTCCGCAGCAGCCCGACACCTATACTCCCACTGTAGCAGCTATGCCCGATGAGGATGGTGTGTACTATTGGACCATCGACGGTGAATGGCTCACCTCGGCGACACGTGCCGGTGAGAAGATCAATGTCACCGGAGCCAAGGCTGTGACTCCGCGCGTGAGCATCAATGAGAACGGAGATTGGGTGGTGGACGCCCTTGACTATGGCAAGACTGTGTTGCGTCCGGCTTCACGCGGAGAGCAGATCAGTGCCATTAGCACCGTCGACATATCCGATCCCGAGAATGTCACCGTATATTTCTCTGACGATACCGAGCCGCTGCAACTTGCGGCAGGCGGAGGCAGCACTCCTCCCGATGTGCCTATCACCGGAAGCCTGCGTCGACCCATCGATGCCGATCATCCGGCATGGTTTGTGCATATCGACTGCTGGAACTATGCCGACCCTGAGAAGATCATCAGCCTTATACCAGAGGATGTGCGTCCATACTGTATATTCAACCTTTCGCTCTCTGTGAGCCACGATGAATCAACAGGACGGTTCAAGGTGAGCGAATATGGCTACGAGCTTGTGAAATCATGGCTCCGCAGCTGTGGCGAGCATAATCTCTGGGCTATGATCCAGCCTTCGTCGGGCGGTTACAGCCATTTCCCTGATGTTGAGACCTACTCTCAGTTCGATGAGGAGAAGTACGGTATGTACAAGGAATTCTTCACATATCCCAACTTCCTCGGATTCAACTACTGCGAGCAGTTCTGGGGCTTTGATTCAACCGATGCCCTTTATTCACCATCATGGCTACAGCGTGTGGCTCACTGGAACGAGCTTCTCAAGCTCACTCATGAGTATGGCGGCTATCTGACGGTAAGTTTCTGCTCCAACCAGTGGTCAGCTCCGATCAATCCTGTGGCTATGATCAAGCGTAATCCCGACTTTGCCCGCACCACAGCTCTGTATCCCGAGAATTTCATATATTGTGAGAAGTACACCCAGTCCTCCATGTTCTATGAGGTGGAGGCTGCAAGTATGGGTGTATGGCTCTCAGGTCATGCAGGCAACTACGGACTCCGATTCGACCAGTGTGCGTTCAATGAGAAGGCTGCTGCTTACTATGGTATCACCAATTGGGAGCAGGACAATACATTCCCTGTGGCACTTGGAGCCGCTCTCACTCTTGAGCATATCACTCTCACAGGTCAGACCGTATATGACGGTCCTGAGCTGATATGGCGTCAGGACTTCAAGGAGACCGGCATCATTGATGTCTCCGACGGTTACAAGACCCGTAGCTGGGATACTTTCGCACAGTTCCGCAATATCAATATAGATCTCTATCGTAAGATCATTGACGGTACTATCCGTCTCCTCACTCGTGATGAGGTGATCGCACGATGCAAGTATGCCGTTATACAGGATATCGCTGGCGGTTCGGATCTTGACAAGTACTGCTTGCCGAAGTGGTTCCACCAGGGTATCGGTGCCTTGGACCATGATGGCGGACGTGAGGAGAATTTCTTCTATCTTCGCAAGACAGGACGTTACCCGGCTATACCTGTGGTGGCTGAGTTTGCCGGAGATATGGCTAAGAAATTCAAGTATGTGCGCAATCAGTCGGAGATCATAAACTCCTGGTCCAATACATCGGACAAGACTCGTGAACTCAACCGTGTGTTCCCCAGCGAATACACCGGCGATCTCTTTGCCGGACGTCATGAGAACACTTGGGTGACATATAACCCCTGGAACTCTGTCAAGAGTGCCAAGGTGCCGTTCAAGTATAATACTTGCGAGAATGTAGAGTTCACACTGGAGACTTTCGCGACCACCGTATGGAAGGAGTACAGCGACCGTGTCACTTTCTATCTCACCAAGTATCAGGAGGACGGAAAGTCCACAAGATCGATAATAAAGATCAATGGCGCGACATCGAAGCCTTCTGTTCAGTTTACCCCTCGTGCCGAGGCTACAGCCAAGGTGAGCGAGTCGTGGGCTGACGGCGTTCTCACTCTCACTGTGGACCACAACGGTCCTGTCGATATCACAGTGAACTGTTCGGGCAATGGTACCGGCCGTCTCACAGAGTACACCTACTCGACTATTCAGATGCCTGGAAACCCGCAACTTTATCATGGTCCGCGTCAGCATGAGGCAGAGGTGTTCGATTTCAAGAACATCGAATATGACGGACGTGTCACAAGCGGATATGACAAGGATGTGCGTAACTACACCGGTCAGGGCTATCTCCGCATGGGCACCGGCAGCAATGTGGCTGTCCGTGATGAGGTGAGTGTGCTCACCGAGGGTCGATATGCCATCAAGTTCCGCTATCGTGCCGAGTCAGCCGACGTCACCAACTACGACCTTTATGTAAATGGTGAGAAGGTTGGGTCTCCAAAGTTCACTCAGTCGGGTGGCGACAAGACAGTATGGTATGTAAACTCAACAGCGGCATATCTCAATGCAGGATCTAACGTGATAGAACTTAAGGCAAATGCCACAGGTTCATGCGAACTCTATCTTGACAATGTAATTGTCGAAGCCGTAGAGTAGCATCGGGCAAGAGTTATCTTGTATGATAAATCCCTTTAGAGAGGTTGTGTCGTAATTATATATTGATATAATTATGATACATCCTCTTTTTTTATTTATTTTGTGGAATCTATGAAGAAAATTAATATTAAATCCTGGATCGTGCCGATGATGCTCATGTCGGCGCATCTGTGTGTCCAGGCTCAGGACAGACTTTACGACAATGAGTTCCCTCTCGGGGACGTTGAGTTGCTTGACGGTCCGTTCAAGCATGCGTGTGACCTCAATGTGGATGTGCTTCTGAAGTATGACACGGACAGGCTGCTTGCCCCATATCTCAAGGAGGCAGGTCTCACTCCCAAGGCTGAAAGCTTCCCTTGCTGGGATGGGCTTGACGGACATGTCGGCGGACATTATCTTTCGGCACTCGCCATCCATTATGCCGCTACAGGTGTTCCGGAGCTTAAGGAACGTATGGACTATGTGATCTCGGAGCTTAAGCGTTGTCAGGACGCAAACGGCGACGGCTATGTGGGTGGTGTGCCCGATGGAGCCAGGCTGTGGGACGAGCTGCGAAAAGGGAATGTTGACCTTATATGGAAGTACTGGGTGCCATGGTACAATGTGCACAAGACGTATGCCGGACTGCGTGACGCATGGGTGTACACCGGGAACGAGACTGCCAGGGATATGTTCCTTAAATTCTGCGACTGGGGGCTTACTGTCATAGCTCCGCTTGACGATAAGAGCATGGAGTCGATGCTGGGCAACGAGTTTGGCGGCATGGACGAGGTGTATGCCGACGCCTATGCGATGACAGGCGACAGCCGTTATATTGATGCAGCAAAGCGTTTCTCCCATCATTGGCTTCTCGACAGCATGGTGGCAGGTGTTGACAACCTCGACAACAAGCATGCAAATACTCAGGTGCCCAAGGTTGTGGGTTACCAGCGTATTGCCGAGCTCAGCGGTGATGCGGATTACTATGACGCGTCACGTTTCTTCTGGCACACTGTTGCTGACACACGCTCGCTCTCGATAGGAGGCAACAGCCGTCGTGAGCATTTCGCTTCCAAGGAGGATTGTAAGAGCTATGTTACCGACCGCGAAGGTCCGGAGACCTGCAATACAAACAATATGCTCAAACTCACCGAGGGGCTGTTCCGCATGTCGCCTGATGCTCATCTTGCCGACTTCTATGAACGTGCACTCTACAATCATATCCTTTCTTCGCAACATCCTGATCATGGCGGATATGTGTACTTCACATCCGCACGCCCAGGGCATTACCGTGTGTATTCCCAGCCCAACGCTGCGATGTGGTGCTGTGTGGGCACAGGTATGGAGAACCATGGTAAGTACGGACAGTTTATATATACCCATGAGTCGGACTCTCTTTATGTGAACCTCTTTATGCCTTCGCGTCTTAACTGGAAGGAAAAAGGCGTAACCGTCACTCAGGAGACGGCTTTTCCCGACAGTGAGTCCACCCGAATAACAGTCTCTACACGCAAGGCTCGCCGCTTTCCTATCATGGTGCGCTATCCGGGGTGGTGCAAGGGTATGACGGTTAAGGTCAACGGAAAGGCTTATCCGGTTGATGCAAAGCCTGAATCGTATGTCGCGATTGACCGTAAATGGAAGAATGGCGATGTGGTGGAGGTGAATCTGCCGATGGAGATGCGTCTTGAGGAGGTGCCGAATCTCCCTGAATATGTTTCCATAGTAAGAGGTCCTATTGTTCTCGGTGCATCCTATGGCACGGAGGGGCTGAACGGACTTGTGGCCGATGACAGCCGTTGGGCTCACATTGCAGGCGGTCCGTTGGTGTCGGTGTTTGATACTCCCATCCTTGTCGGAGAGCGTTCCGACATACTTTCCCGCCTCTCTTCAGCCGAGGCAGTTCCCGGCAAGGGGATGACTTATGTGGTGAAAGGTGTTACGTCCGATCCGTCGCAGCAGCTGACTCTTCAGCCTTTTGCACGTCTGCACGATTGTCGCTATATGATGTACTGGCTCATGATGACCCCTGCCGAATACAATGCATATCTTGAGCGTGAACGAGCTGCCGAGGAGGCAATGCTCGCGCTTGACCGCCGTACGGTGGATGCTGTCAACACTGGTGAACAGCAGCCAGAAGCCGATCACTTTATGGAGAGTGAACGGTCAAACTCAGGTGTGAATTACGGTGTTGCATGGCGTGATGCCTCTGACGGAGGTTTCTTCACCTACAGAATGAAACCGTCAGGAAAGTCGGAGCTTGCTCTCCGTGTCCGTTATTGGGGTAATGAAGGTGGCAAGCGCGCTTTCTCGATATTTATCGATGACACGCTTCTGACTGATGAGAATGTCGGAGGGAAGTGGAACAAAGAGGAGTTTGTCGATGTGGAGTATCCGATTCCGGCATCGATGATTGACGGAAAGGAGTTCATAAAAGTGAAGTTCCAGAGCAATAAGGGCAACACAGCCGGAGGCGTGTATAACTTAAGGCTTGTTGCTCCCGAAAAACAATAAAAAGATTTTGCCTTATGAGAATACTATTGACAACATTGCTTGCAGGGATGTCGCTCGTGGCATCGGCTCAGAATCCTGTGATACAGACCTGTTACACCACTGACCCTGCACCGATGGTGCATGACGGCACTTTCTATATTTACACCGGACATGACGAGGACGGCGCGGATTTCTTCTGGATGCAGGAGTGGCGTGTGTACTCGTCCAAAGATATGGTAAACTGGACTGACCACGGCTCACCGCTCGCTATAGAGGATTTCGCGTGGGGCGATGACCGGGCATGGGCACCTCAGTGTGTGGAGCGTAACGGTAAGTTCTATTTCTATGTGCCGCTTCATTCCAAGCTCTCGGGTGGCATGGCTATAGGTGTAGCCGTCGGTGATTCGCCTGTAGGTCCGTTCAAGGATGCGTTGGGTGCCCCATTGTTTGACAACGGTTCGTGGGATAATATAGACCCTACGGTATATGTCGACAATGACGGACAGGCATACATATATTGGGGCAATCCTGAGATATACTATGCCAAGCTCAATGAGGATATGATATCGTTTGACGGAGAGGTGCGAAAAGTGGAGCAGACAATAGAAGGCTTCGGCGCGCCGGCGATAAAGGAGCGCAAGAAAGGGGAGAAGTATAAGGACATGTATACCGAGGGTCCCTGGTTCATGCGCCGTGGCGATAAGTATTATCTGATTTATGCTGCCGGAGGTGTGCCCGAACATATATCCTATTCAATGAGCGACTCGCCTGTGGGTCCTTGGAAATATATGGGCGAGATTATGCCTCTCGGCGGGACCGACTCGTTTACAAATCATTGCGGAGTCATGGATTTCAATGGGCACTCGTATTTCTGTTACCATACAGGCAAACTGCCTGGCGGTGGCGGATTCGGACGAAGTGTTGCCATAGAGGAGTTCAAGTATAATCCCGACGGGACATTTCCGCTGATACGTCCCACAGAAGAGGGTGTGGCACCTATCGCACAATTTGATCCTTACAGGCGTGTGGAGGCTGAGACCATGGCTTTCAGCAAGGGGCTCAGCACCGAGCCGAATGCCAAGACCGGTGTGTATGTGTCGGATATACATAACGGAGATTACCTGAAGCTGCGGAATGTGGATTTCGGATATGAGGGTCCGCGTACGTTTGTGGCATCTGTTGCAAGTGCATTGCGTGGTGGTGCCATAGAGGTGCGTCTCGACAGTATTTCCGGTCCTATAGTGGCACGTCTTGAGGTGCCCGGCACCGGTGGCTGGGAGGAGTGGAGATATATTGAGGCTCCTTTCTCAGCAGAGGCTGTCGGCAATCATGATGTGTACTTCGTGTTCACAGGCCGCAAGGGGCCCAAACTTTTCAACTGGGACTATTGGGAATTTAAGAAATAGCCCTGGTGTGGAGCGATTGATTATTGTATTTAATCTGTATATGTGATTCAATATTAATGAATTAAAACAGAATAATTTATAAATAAAAAAAATAATTT
>ERZ777011.1043-NODE-1043-length-34012-cov-18.520717_pt1 | contig 34012 bp, 32 predicted proteins | sample MGYA00374964_ERZ777011 | MGnify/ENA primary metagenome ERZ777011 (study PRJEB29310, sample SAMD00008975) | mouse gut metagenome | study: EMG produced TPA metagenomics assembly of the Metagenome analysis of fecal microbiota from mouse which was promoted...
TTTGTTATGCCTAATAACATTATTTCGCACTAATTTTTAGACAATCTCTTAGAGTTTCTTATAACAAATATCGAATCTGACATCGTCATCTCTTTCTTAATGACGCTTTTCCCATTCATAATTATCATGCCGGCATGCTTTGTTTATTACCACATAATCAGGAAACATCTAAGAAAACGTCGTAGACAGAGAAATGCCAATGCAAAATAGTTCAACCCTCGATCGGCAAAAAAACTTGTGAATCCCGGCTCACGGCAACCCCGTATATCAGGATTTTTTATTAACTTTGCTTTTTGAATGGACTCTTTCTAAACGAGTTCGGCTCATATAAGAGCTGACCGGATGAATGAGTCTGACTCCGTTGCATGAAAATGCAGCCGAGCTTCGGTCTGAAACCGAAATTAAACGACAATATCAACAGATAAGCAATAATTCTCATGAACGAATTAGCCACGAAGTACGATCCCTCTGCAGTGGAGGAGAAATGGTATGCATACTGGATGGAACACCGTCTGTTCCATTCCGAACCGGATGAGCGCGAACCCTACACGATTGTGATACCGCCGCCAAACGTAACCGGAGTGCTACACATGGGGCATATGCTCAACAATACGATTCAGGACATTCTAACGCGTCGCGCCCGCATGCAAGGTAAGAACGCGCTGTGGGTGCCGGGAACCGACCATGCGGCAATCTCCACTGAGGCAAAAGTCGTGGCTAAGCTCGCTTCCGAAGGAATAGCCAAAACCGACCTTTCCCGTGAGGAGTTTCTTAATCATGCATGGGATTGGACAAACAAGTATGGCGGCATAATCCTGCAGCAACTTCGCAAGCTCGGAGCATCGTGCGATTGGGAACGCACTGCGTTCACGATGGATGACATCCGATCTGAAAGCGTGATCCGCGTCTTCAACAAACTGTATGACAAGGGTTACATCTATCGGGGTGTGCGCATGGTAAACTGGGATCCCAAGGCTCTGACGGCACTGTCGGATGAAGAGGTTATCTACAAAGAGGAACAGAGTCATCTCTTCCATCTCCGCTATCGCGTAGAGGGAGAAGAAGATAAATATATCATAGTTGCGACAACCCGTCCCGAAACCATTCTCGGAGACACCGCTGTCTGTGTGAATCCTAACGATCCCCGCTACACCTGGCTAAAAGGGAAAAAGGTCATTGTTCCACTCGTTGGTCGTGCCGTGCCTATCATAATGGACGAATATGTGGAAATGGATTTCGGCACAGGATGCCTCAAGGTCACCCCGGCACATGATGTAAACGACTATATGCTCGGTGACAAATACAACCTCCCCTCAATTGACATATTCAATGACAACGGCACAATATCCGAAGCCGGTGGAATGTATGTCGGCATGGACCGTTTCGATGTCCGAAAACAGATCATGATTGATCTCGACAAGGCAGGACTCGTCGAAAAAGTGGAAGACTACGTCAACAAGGTTGGACACTCCGAGCGCACGGATGCGGTGATAGAACCCAAACTGTCCATGCAATGGTTCGTGAAGATGGAAGAAATTGTCAAGCCTGCTCTCGCCTCAGTAATGGACGATGACATCAAATTCATACCCGCTAAATTCAAAAACACCTACCGCCATTGGATGACCAATATCAAAGACTGGTGCATCTCCCGTCAGTTGTGGTGGGGACACCAGATACCGGCTTGGTTCCTTCCGGAAGGGGGCTATGTAGTCGCCGAGAACGAAGAAGAGGCACTGCTGAAGGCTATAGAAAAGAGTGGTAATGCAAGTCTCACAATTGCCGACCTCAAACGCGATCCTGACTGCCTTGACACATGGTTCTCATCTTGGTTATGGCCAATTTCGTTGTTTAACGGAATCCTTGATCCTGACAATAAAGAGTTTAAATACTACTATCCGACTGCAGATCTTGTGACAGCACCTGACATTATTTTCTTCTGGGTTGCACGCATGATCATAGCCGGATACGAATTTGCAGACAACAAGCCATTCAACAACGTATATTTCACAGGTATCGTCAGAGACAAGATTGGACGCAAGATGTCGAAATCACTCGGCAACTCCCCAGACCCTCTTGATCTTATCGACAAGTTCGGTGCTGACGGAGTGCGCATGGGGCTTATGCTCGGAGCTCCGGCTGGCAACGACATAATGTATGACGATTCTCTTTGCGAGCAGGGACGCAATTTCTGCAACAAGATATGGAACGCTTTCCGTCTCGTAAAAGGCTGGGAGGTCAGCGATGAAGCGCAGCAGCCGGAGAGTGCAGCAGCCGGGATCAGATGGTTTGCCGCTAAGCTCGGCAACACTATCGCAGAGGTCGATGACCTCATGGGCAAGTTCCGTATCTCGGAGGCGCTTATGGCGATTTACCGCCTTTTCTGGGATGAATTCTCGTCATGGTATCTTGAAGTGGTGAAACCGGCATACGGACAACCGGTCGACAAGAAGACTTTCGATGCCACACTCGGCTTTTTCGACACTCTTCTTCGTCTTCTACATCCTTTCATGCCTTTCATAACAGAGGAATTATGGCAACATCTCGCGGAACGCAAAGAAGGCGAAAGCATCATGTATGCCCTTCTTCCTGAAGCAACTGTCTGCGAGGCTCCCATACTCGCACAGTTCGAAACACTTAAAGAAGTGATCGCGGGTGTACGCACTATCCGCAAACAGAAACAGATCGCACAGAAAGAGCCTCTGGTTCTTCACATAAAGGGAGCGCACGACAACTCTCTTGACGCTATCCTTGCAAAGATGGCAAACCTCTCAGCCATAGAGCAGGTTGAGGAAAAAACAGCCGCATCATCAGCATTTATCGTTGGTGCAGTCGAATACAGTGTGCCTCTCGAAAGCAAAATAAACGTGGAAGAGGAACTTGCGAAACTTAACAAGGAACTTGAATATTACACCAAATTCCTTGCCGGAGTGGAGAAAAAACTATCTAACGAAAAATTTGTCAACAACGCACCTGAGGCTGTTGTGGCAGTCGAGCGCAAGAAACAGAGCGACGCCACCGAGAAGCTGGAAGCGATCCGCGCCTCCATTGCGGCTCTCAGACAATAAAACTGACATGCGTCAATAATGCAATATGATAAAAGGAGAGCGGACAAACTGCACTGCTCTCCTTTACTTATCTGCATACTATTGTATAAACTTGAACCAACCACTTCTGAATTACAGATTTACTTAAAATTACAGACTTATGAAATTAACAGGAGCAATTTATGCATTACTTTCGCTTGCAGCCTTTTACGGAATATCCACACAGGCACAGCGATATGTCGGCGGCGACATTTCACTTCTTCCCGACTATGAAGATGCCGGTGCAAAATATAAGGATCATGACGGCAAACCGATCGCTGATCTTATGCCGTGGCTGAAAGAGGAAGGGATGAACGCCATGCGCGTGCGTCTATTCGTAAACCCGGAGAAATATCGCGAGAGACATCAGAACGACACAGACAACAGCACCCGCTACGATCCCAACGCCTGTCAGGACCTCGAATACATCATTCCCCTCTGCAAGAACATAATCGGCAACGGTATGGATCTGATGCTTGATTTCCATTATTCCGACACATGGGCAGACCCCGCCAAACAATGGACACCCATAGAGTGGGAGGGGTTGTCGGATGAAGAACTTTATGCAAAAATCCACGATTATACGAAGGAGACACTTGAGACTCTCCGTGAAAACGGGATAACGCCGAAATTTATACAGCCCGGCAACGAAATCAGTTACGGAATGCTCTGGGGACCTCTTGGAAGCCCGGATCTGAAAAAGACTTTCATGGGAAACGACGCCAACTGGGACAGACTCGGCAAACTACTCACCCAGGCGATAAAGGCATGTCGGGAGGTATGCCCTGACGCAGAAATCTTACTGCACACCGAACGTGTCACACAGACGGATGTCCAGAAAAATTTCTACGACAGGATGGAATCAATGAATATCGATTATGACATCATAGGTCTTAGCTATTATCCATATTTCCACGGAGACATGAGCGTGCTTGACAACGCTCTCGCATCTCTGCAGACAAACTACCCTGACAAAAAAATCATGATTCTGGAAACCGGCTATTCTTATAAGTGGGAAGTACCCGGAACAAGCCATGACCTGTCTGGCACATGGCAATATTCGGATGCCGGTCAGAACAAATTTGCCACCGACCTTGTCTCCACACTTGAGAAATATGACAACGTCAACGGCTTGTTCTGGTGGTGGATGGAATACAACGCATTCGGCACAAGCCTCTCCGGATGGTACAACGCTCCTTTGTTCGACAGCACCACAGGATGCGCCACATCGGCGTTGAAGACCATATGCTCTTTCGCAAAATCAAGCGGAATAACGGAGGCGGCAGAAAGCGATTCAGACATCAGACAGACTGAATGGTATGACATTAACGGCAGACGCGTGCCTTATCCCGTCGGTTCAGCCACACCCGGTCTGTATATCTCCCAATGCCGCAAGATACTTGTCAGATGAAAAGAATCGGAATACTGAGCGACACCCACGGCATGTGGGACGACCGCTATGCCCTGCATTTCAAAGATTGCGATGAAATATGGCATGCCGGAGACATCGGTGACTATGCCATAATCGAACGTTTGCGTGAAACAGCCCCGGTAAGGGCAGTTTCCGGAAATATTGATCACGGCATGGTCAGACGCAAATGTCCCGAAACCGATATTTTCACAATAGAAGGTGTCAGGGTGCTGCTCACCCATATCGGGGGTTATCCGGGCAAATGGTCACCGGGTATGAAGAGACTGCTAAAAGAGGAGAGAATAAAACTGATGGTCGACGGTCACTCCCATCTGCTTAAAATCATTTTCGACAACGAGCTTGACCTGCTCCACATAAATCCAGGGGCTGCCGGCAACCAAGGGTGGCAGAGAGTGCGCACGCTGGTACGCATCACCATTGACGGCACAGAAATGCGCGATTGCGAAATTATCGAACTGTCAAATTAAACCGGCATGACAATGCGTCTATGACCCTCCTCCGCGCCGGAAGACTCCGGGGCTCACTCCCGACGTCCGCCTGAACATCATGCAGAAATGAGATGAATCCCGGAAGCCGCATGACAATGCGACCTCCTTGACTGACATAGCACTCAGGAGAAGCAGTTTTTTGGCGCGGTTTATCCTTTTCTCCATCAGGCAGGAATGCGGAGTGCGGTTATATTCCTGCCTGAACGCGCGTATAAAACTCTCAGGCCGCATATTGACATAGCGTGCGACATCCTCTACCGTGACAGGTTCTCCGAAATGACGGTCTATGAATGCCCTGCCCTTCTCCACCCGAAGATTTGCGGCAAGTCCCCGCACAGGACTGACACGCATGAAATGAGACAGAAGAACCATTATATACCCGTCAAGCTCCAGTCTTGTTGACAGCGGAAGCTCTTCATATCTGTGAGACCAGTAATAATAGCTCGATTTTTTCTCATAAACCTGTGGAATCGGTGTCTCAAGCTCGAATCCTTCACACAATTCACCGATGCGCACAAAAATATCGGAAAGCACTGCTGTCTCTGGAATCTCGAATACGAGATCATGTTTATCCATGACTGCCTCGAGATACGCGTCATCAAGACGAAAATGCAGGTACCTGTGTACGAAAGAGCCTTTGAGCATATCCTCATGCGGCACAAAAGCCGGAATCAGATACATGTGTCCGGGACGCAATCTATAAACACGATCATATATGCGCACATGCGCCTCCCCTTCCGACACAATATATATTCGCCAGAACACACTCCCCGGAATCTTGAAATTCCAGTCGTTCTCATGATAGACGCTCCCGTAATTATATATGCATGCTATTTGTGACATTGCATACAAATTTAATCATTATTTGTTAAATTCATATAATATTATTGATATTATTATCATATTACAATCCTGTTTTTTCATAGTATTGACTCTTTTGCTAATTTTGAAAAAATTAAGAGCTTGTTTAAATTGATAATCTGACATACACCGGTATCGACATCAGCAAAGCGATTTTTTGAGATGTCAAACATGGCTCCCGGCACAATTATCATCAAGGCAACTACTGACAACCGCAATTCTGAAACAAAATACATACTTAAATGATCATGTTTAAAAAAATATTAATTTCATCCATATCCGTACTGACAATATCGGCAGCGATACAATCCGGATATGCCAATGAGGTTCCACAACCGACTATCAAAGTCTCAGAAGCTGACGAACCTATGGCAAAGGGGACATTTGAACCTGAATGGGAGTCTCTGCGCAAATACAAGACTCCGGAATGGTTCCGCAACGCGAAATTCGGCATTTGGGCGCATTGGGGACCGCAATGCGTGGAAGGATCCGGCGACTGGATGGCACGCGGAATGTATCAGGAAGGCTCACATGCATACAAACATCACGTTGCCAACTACGGGCACCCTTCGGAAGTCGGTTTCAAGGATATACTGCCGCTTTTCAAGGCTGAAAAGTGGAATCCTGACAGTCTTGTGGCAATTTACAAAAGTATTGGTGCGCAATATTTCTTTGTGCTTGGCAACCATCATGACAACTTCGACCTCTGGGACAGCAAATACCAACCGTGGAATTCTGTAAATATCGGTCCTAAACGAGACATTCTCGCCGAATGGGCTGCGGCAGCCCGCAAGCATGGTCTTCCTTTCGGGGTCAGCCTGCACGCAGACCATGCCTGGACATGGTATGAGCCTTCCCGACGTTATGACCGCAATGGGGACAAGATGGGAATCCCTTATGACGGGGTCCTGACCACTGCCGACGGCAAAGGAAAATGGTGGGAAGGAATGGATCCTCAGCAGCTCTATGTGCAGAACCACCCTCTCAGCGAAGGCAGCTGGGCAGACGGCATGGTCGGAAAACAATGGGGATGGGGAAACGGCGCGGCACTCCCGTCTGAAGAATTCTGCACCAACTTCTACAACCGCACGCTTGATGTTATCAACCGTTACAATCCCGATCTGCTGTATTTCGACACCACCGGCGTACCGTTCTACCCGGTAAGCGATGCCGGACTCAAGATAGCGGCGCACTTCTACAACCATAACATGCAGACCCACGGAGGAAAGAATGAAGCCGTGATGTTCGGCAAGATTCTTACCGATCTGCAGAAAGAGGCATTGGTATGGGATGTTGAGCGAGGCGCACCTAACGAGATAATACCCCTTCCGTGGCAATCATGCTCATGTATCGGAGGCTGGCATTACAATACCGACATATACAACAAAGGACATTACAAATCGGCGCAGACAGTAATCAGACTTCTTGCCGACATAGTGAGTAAAAACGGTAATCTCCTTCTCAACATCCCGCTACGCGCTGACGGCACTTTCGACGACAAGGAAGCAGTGATAATAGACGGTATCGGCAAATGGATGAACAGAAACAAAGAAGCGATTTTCGACACACGCCCCTGGAAACGGTTCGGAGAGGGTCCTATTGCAGAAAGAGCCATACCGCTCAATGACCAGGGATTCAACGAGGGAGCTTATTCCGACATGACCGCCGAAGAGATACGTTTCACATCAAAAGACAAAACGTTGTATGCCATTGTGCTTGCATGGCCGGAAGACAATAAAGTAAACATCAGATCACTCTCCTCCGGCAATACCAAAGTAAAACGCGTGGAATTGCTCGGACACGGACGCGTAAAATTCAGACAGACATCCGGAGGACTCGCGGTGTCGTTGCCCAAAGATATGGAATATAAAACCATACCGGTATTGAAGATTCACTGACAAGCGATCTCTGAACCAGTTTAGAAGCTGTGTCTGATATAATAAAACCGGAGAACGGGACGCCCCGCTCTCCGGTTTTCGCATTGTGTGTTTTATGTGGTATAGATTGTGTGTCAGAGGGGCAATACAGAGATAGCGAAACCTCCACCCGCCGCCTCATATATTTTCATTTTCGTTTTGGGTGTCACGTTTTTGGTTTCAATCACGTATGCCTGAGGATTATTTCTGTAGTGTGCGTCTTTGGCATCGCGGTATATAACCGCCTTGTATTTTCTGGCAGGAAGGAAACTGAAATCCACTTCGGCGGTGCGGGGATCGGCACCGTTTGTGCCGCCGACAAACCATTTCTCCTCACCTTTGGCTTTTCTCGCCACAGTGAGATATTCCATAGGTTCTGCCTCAAGGTAATAACTTTTGTCCCAGTCGAGCGCCACATCCTTGATGAACTGGAAGGCATCCATGAACTTCTCGTATGTCTCAGGAAAATCAGCTGCCATCTGAAGCGGACTTGACATTGTGACATAGAGCGAAAGCTGGTTTGCAAGCGTGGTGTTCACCCATGATGTGTTTTTGGGATTATACTTGCGCATATCGTTTTCGAACAGTCCGGGTGTGTAATCCATCGGTCCGCCCACAAGGCGGGTGAAAGGAAGAATAGTTGTGTGGCTCGGCTTGCTTCCGCCGAAAGCCTGATACTCGGAACCGCGTGCCGACTCATTGCCGATGAGGTTTGGCCATGTGCGGCATATTCCGGTGGGACGCACAGCCTCATGAGCATTGACCATTATCTTATAGTCGGCGGCTTTCTCCACAGCATACTGGTAATGGTTTACAAGCCATTGGCTGAAATGGTTGCTTCCTGCAGGGATTATGTTGCCCACATATCCGCTTTTTACCGCATCATAGCCGTTGTCCTTCATAAACTGATATGCCTCGTCCATGCGGCGTTCGTAATTACGCACTGAGCTTGAGGTCTCATGATGCATGATCATCTTCACACCCTTTGATTTCGCGTAATCCCGTATCGCGGGCAGATCGAAATCAGGATAGGGAGTGACAAAATCAAACACTTCGTCCTTCATCTTGCCGGACCAGTCTTCCCAACCGATGTTCCACCCCTCGACGAGAACTCCGTCGAATCCATGCTCTGCAGCGAAATCTATGTATTTCTTCACATTTTCTGTTGTTGCGCCATGCTTTCCATGCGGTCTGGTTTTGGTATAATCCACCTTGTCAAGGTGAATGTTGGGTAGGTCATTGGTATAGCTCCATTTGCTCTTGCGGTTTATCATCTCCCACCATACCCCCACATATTTCATGGGTTTTATCCAGCTTGTGTCCTCAATCTTGCAGGGTTCGTTAAGATTGAGCGTTATACGGGAAGCGAGTATATCGCGGGCGTCATCACTGACAATGACCGTGCGCCAGGGAGTGACGCAATCAGTCTGCATATATGCTTTGTCGCCGACAGCGTCAGGCGTGAGCATAGCCTTGAACGTGTTCGTATTCGGTTCCAGTTCAAGGTGCATACACGGATAATTGACCAACGCCGCCTCATGCAGGTTGATATAGAGACCGTCGTCGCTCTTGAGCATCAACGCAGTCTGGACACCGCGCTCCGAAGGGACGGTTGTCCAGTCATAAGTGGGATCGCGAACTTCGTCCGCCTTTGAGGGAATCTCCGACATGCGGCTACGGGTGTAATCAAATTCCTGAGTGTCGTAATCAGCGGGAATCCAGTATGCTTCATGGTCGGCTGGCATCGCGAACTCCGTCAACTCATCTGTAATCACGAAATAGCTGAGACGTTTCTGCATCGGAAATTCATACCTGAATCCGAGTCCGTCATCAAAAAGGCGAAAACGTATAGACATCAGACGCTTCGTGTCTTTCTGTTTAAGGTTAACTACCATTTCTTTGTAGTTATTACGGATCTCCTTTTCTTCTCCCCAAACCGGCTGCCATGTTTCATCAACAGACAGAGTATCTACAGACACAACCTCAAAACCGTCTTTGAGATGCCTGCCGTCTTTAACCTGTTTGGTCTTCTTGATTTCAAATCCGAGACGACTGGGATTCACCACTGTTTTCCCTTTGAAATCTAATGTATACTGAGGAGTCCCCTCACCGGTAAGGGTGAATTTCATAGACAATGCACCGTCCGGAGACTTAAGAATCTGCCCATTAGAAGTCAACGCAACCGTGGCAAATAAGAATAGAGCAGCTATGCTCTTTAATCTTTTTGTCATATATATGATGTTAGGTTTAATTTATTCTAATTTTGAAAGCGCATATATTTCGAAAAGAAACATTTTGCATTTCTTTTGCAAAGATATTACAATTAATCTGAATTTACAATCTTATGGCAATATCTTTTCATTTTTTAATATTTTAAGTTAAAATACAATGTATTCCCACACTCTGAAGAGTTATTTCACGTTAATGAGACATGAACAGGAATTATAATGAAAAACCTTCCGCCGAGAGCATTGCAGCAGTAAAGAGGGCACGCAATCAGGCGGAAGCTGAAAACAGACCGGTAAGAATATTGTTCGTCTGCCTCGGCAATATCTGCCGCAGCCCTGCGGCAGAAGGTATAATGAGGAAAATTACCAAAGATATGCCTGATGACAAGCGTCCGGAACTTGATTCGGCAGGATTCTACGGTGGACACGCCGGAGACCTTCCCGACCGCAGGATGCGCCACGCCGCATTCGGGCGCGGACTTCACCTTGACCACAGAAGTCGCGTGATTCGCACCTCGGATTTCGAATGGTTCGACCTTATCATAGGCATGGACGACCGCAATATTGATGATCTCCATGATGCCGCACCCTCTCCCGAATCTGAGTCGAGAATCGCTCGTATGAGCGATTTCGCCGTGCACTACCCTGAAGCCGATTCTATTCCAGACCCTTATTGGGAAGGAGCCGCAGGATTCGAGATCGTGCTGAATCTGCTTGAAGATGCATGTTCCGAACTGAAAAAACATATCTGAAAGTACAAACAGATAAAAGAGACAGACGGTTCCGGATAGATTCTTCCGGAGCCGTCTGTCGGTTTGCACACTTCAGATGACAACTGTCAATTGTCGATATTGAATTCATCCACGGTAACGTTGAAGTCGATAGGCTTAAGCACGTTCGGATTGTCAATCTTTATATTATAGATATACGAGCAACCTGTTTTCCATTCAGTAAGAGTAGCGGTTGTCAGAGGATATATGAGTCTGCCACACGAACTCTGCGGCACAAGCAGATAATCAGGAGTGTCTTGGCGAGGCCAGATTTTAGCACCTGACGCGGCATCAAAAATCTCACAATCAACCTGAATTGCATTTCCTGTGAATTCGCTTCCGTTGAAATCCACTGTAGTCAGCGGCTGAGGCAACATATAATCAATATTAAGATTGTTTTCTGTAACATCCACCGGTGTGCTTGTCAAGGTCAGTGCATCCTCTGGTGACAATGCATAGAAAATAAGAATGTCGAGAGGTGAATTCAGATTACTCCAACTTCCAACGCCTTGTTGCGAACCGGCGGCAGTAGAGACAGACGGAAAGGTGAAAGATCCCTTGTGATTTACGTTAAGCAACGAGATATGATTCACTGATACCCTGATTGCTGAATTTGAACTGCTCAACCTGACATTGACCTTCGACATCGCATGACGGAAATTCATCATCACCGGTGTAGATTTGGCAACTTGTCCTACAGTCACGGCATACAGGAAGTCTGTGGAGCCCTGATTGTTATAATTGACAATTGAATTCAGCCCGGAAGATTCGACATCTGGTGAGTTTGATATATCCGGACTATATGCGTAAAAATTGACAGGAGTCTCGGGCCAATACATAATTGGGGAATATGACCATGTCGCGCCGTCTCGGTTCACTGTCACATTCTCCATATATGGTTTACCAGCCGTAAAGGCATAAACCTGAAAACTATTTATCGTGGAAGTTGTAGTAGCGGCAGACCGCGTGGTATTCGGCACAAGCGCGCCAAAACTGATTGCATTTCCCGTGTCCCGCTCAACAACCGGTTCATTGTCTGAACAAGAGGTAATCATTCCCGTACCGACAATCGATGCTAAAATTACATACAGTGTTTTCATAGTAGTGTATTATTATAAATTTTTTTATTCAGGAATTGATATCGATGATATACGTATTCCACCCGTCTACAGTAACATCAAAAGCTCCGTCACCGGCAGGAGGACCGGACTCCGGCAGTTCAATCCCTCCTACTTTGAGAATAACATCCATTTTATCAGGAGCTTCCAGAATCTGGCGAGACACATCAAATTCATATTTGAATTTATTGCCATCTACAAGCCAGAAATAAAGCGTAAGTTTATGTGCCGTATCTTCATCCGCAGCCGGACCAAATGTATAAATTGAGCCCGACACCTCCCCTTCTCCGCTCCTCTCAGCGGCAAGCGGTAAAGTAACATGTTCTCCGGAAGGCTCTTCTGTCGCCAATTCAAGACTCGGTGACATCCCGCTTAACGAGGCGCACATACGAGCCACTCCCGAAAGATTACTGATATCCGAGACGACATAACTATAGCGGGGTGTCAGCAAATGAGGATAAATAAAAAGTATACGGTCACTATAGCTGATTTCCGGATCATCTTCTTTCCTGCGGAGTTCCACACCGCTTGCTTCAAGAGAAAACCATTCCACGCATTCTCCCCACATCTCATCAGGTGCTTCCATCACCTTCTCGCCCTCTTCCGTGACTGCAGCACCTATCACCTCTCCCGGACCGGCAGTTAAAAGACCATTGTAAAGTCCTGTTTCCCTGCAATAACAATAAAACTTGGAATAATCTCCTTCACTTCCGAATAACACCCGTGAAGTGTCATCATTAAATGAAAGAACATGAAACACTCCGTCAGGAAGCATCAACGGACCGCCATCTTTCTTAGGGAAATCGAAACGCCACGGCTCTCCTCCCGAAACGGGAAAAAACATATAAGCCATACCCGCAGGATCGGCATCAGGACATTCATGCCAGTCGCTGAAAACATCAAAGGAACCTTCCTCCTCGTTGATTTCACAACAATAATGATTGTCATATATCCAACTGCAGCCTGACAATATCAGACACGAACAAACGACGCACAAATCAATCAATATGGTTCTAACTACTCCTATCACATCCATTCATTTTATATTTAAACGCTTTCCTCGTATTGCAGGTTTATGTCAAATCCTTTAGAGTGAACTCGTCTTGACTTATTTTTTCTTAAGCTAAAAGTCAATTGGAGATCGCAGGGGAAGATGCGACACGCGTTGCAGACAGTTCTATGTCGCGCGCCAGCTTTCCGGTTTCTTTGATAAAATGAAAGAGTTCGACAGCAGGTGCCATATCAAGCCGTTTACCAGACTCCGCAGGTCCGCTCCATGATTTAATATCATCCGATATTTTCCTTACGGCATCATCCAAAGTATGCATCGATGATTTATGCAGTTCTCTTTCCGGCCAGTCTTTCAATAAATCTCCCGAAACAAACATCTGACATGCGGCAACAAAACCAAAACTGTCCTCAAGAAGTTCAGGCCACAATGTAAGGTCTACCCTCGACTGTAAGGAATCAAGATAAAGGCTTGTAGCCGACGCACATGCCATCAACCCCTCCACAGCCGCACGCGATGAGTGGTCTGTAGGAATCCCTGAAGGAAGATAAAGGTCATGCATATCGTTGAAACTGAAATCAGGATTATATTCCCCGCCTTCTCCCCTTCTTGACAAAGGAGTTGTAACGGCGTAACAGAAAGAAAGATATAGATTGAGTTTATGCAGCAGCACCGGTATATTCTTCATAAGTTTCTCATATTCCGATGATTTATGCACTCTCCGTTGCTTTTCAATCTCAGACTCCACATCTATCTCTGATTTCATGGAACCAACTGAATTAAGGAAAAAGCCGAGAAAAATCAAACCGCACATAACCTCTATTGCCGTGACTGCCTGCGCCCATCCGTGGGCGGGTGTATAATCGCCGAAACCGAGAGTGGTGATGGTCACGATACTGTAATAAAGCCATGACCCGAAATCGGTGCCGGCATCCTGCGGAATCCTGAACTGCCCGTCTGGCATCAGATAATACACAAGCGCAAAAAGCGGCATAAGACAGATATACAGACATATCCATACAATAGGTCTTACATTCGACACAACTTTCCAGAAATGTTTCAGTTTGTTGGACACAGCCTCATTCATAACTACGATGCTTTCAGGAGAACCTCCCGTTAATCGGAATTAAAACAAACCACAAGAGACAATGGTTTCTCAAATTATATTTGTAAATTTGTAATCCAAACATCACAGCACATGAAACTCCACAAACCGATTATGGCACTGACTGCGATATGCGGTCTTTTCAGCACTTCGTTTGCAGACATTAAAGGAACCTGGAACGGCACGCTTCAGGTTACCCCACAGGTAAAGATGCGTCTCGCTTTCCATATCCCGGATCCGCAGTCAAAACCGCATGTGATCACGATGGACTCTCCGGACCAGGGAGCATACGGGATAGAGGCGGAAGTCAGTCATCTGTCGAACGATTCTGTTTCCTTCTCCATTCCCCGCATCGGAATGAGCTATACTGGGCGGATCAGAAACAACATCCTGACCGGCACTTTCCGTCAGGGTGGTCTTAGCATACCCCTCGAACTCACGCCGGGAGAGGTTGTCAGAAACCGCCCCCAGACACCGCAGCCGCCATTCCCATACACAACTGAAGACATTCGCATCACCAATCCTGAGTGTAAAGACGTGACGCTTGCCGCCACTCTGACGCTGCCGGAAAATGCAGACCGAAAGACTCCTCTTGTAGTGATGGTCAGCGGAAGCGGGCTGCAGAACAGAGACGAGGAACTGTTCGGGCACAAGCCCTTTGCCGTAATCGCCGACTACCTTGCCCGCAACGGCATCGCTTCGCTTAGATATGACGACAGAGGATTTGCCGAATCGACAGGAGACCCTGCGACGGCAACCACTTACGACAACGCCTCGGATGCGGCAGCTGCAATCAGTCATGCCCGCTCAGGCAAACGTTTTTCAAAGGTCGGCATTCTCGGACACAGCGAAGGAGGAATGATTGCCTTCATTCTCGGAGCACGCAAAAACGCCCCTGATTTCATAGTCACAATGGGTGCTCCGGCTGTCAGGGCAGACAGTATCCTGCTGTATCAGAACCGACGTGTGATGGAAAAATCCGGAATGCCTCAAGACATGACTGATGAATACATCGAGGCTCTCGGCAAGCTTCTGCAATATAAAATCGACAACCCGGGAAAAAAGATAACATCCGATGAAATGGAGATTTTCTGTCCCGGATGGGGAGCCAAGCCAGTATACAAGGAATTGTCTGAGGCTTTGATGAAGAATTTCAGCGAGCCTAAACCCTGGATAGACACATTCATAGCGATAAATCCTCAAGAGACCTTAGGCAAGACAAAAGTGCCCATGTTGCTTCTTTACGGAGCCAAAGACACACAGGTGCCTCCATCGCTCAACGAGACACCGGCACGCCGTCTTGCCCCCGAAGCCGACATCCGCGTCTATCCTGACCTGAACCATCCCATGCAACACGCGAAAACGGGAGACCTGACAGAATATGCGGAAATAGAAGAAACAATCTCACCCGAGGTTCTTTCAGACATCGCTGGATTCATAAAGAGCCTATGATTAATTCAGAGAACGGATTTATCACCGCCACATCTAAAAAAGAACGCCCGCGCACTCTGGCCCATCATTTGAAACCAAGTATCAGATCCGTAATGGGTCCGGCAAGGAATGCGGTAAGAATTCCGTTGATTATAAGTCCTAAAGTTGCGTAGGCTCCATACCGTTCGCCATATTCGCTGATTCTGCTCGTGCCTATCACATGCGCCGCAGTCCCCATGCTCAGGCTTTTGGACACCGGAGCCTTCACATTTCCCCACGACATCATCTTGAGCCCGACCACTGCGCCGATCATACCAACAATAACTACTATCGCGGAAGTCAGAGCCGGAATACCCCCTATCTGCCGGGAGATTTCTATGGCGATAGGCGTTGACACCGATTTCGGAGCCAGAGACCGGATAACCTCCTCGCTCGCGCCAAGCCAAGATGCGATCAGCACCACCGAGACAATTCCCACGACACAACCGGTCAGTTCTGCCACAAGAAGCGGTATAAACTGGCTCCTGATATGTTTCAGCTCATTGTAAAGAGGCAATGCCAATGCTACAATTGCAGGCTTCAGCCAGAATTCAATCATGCGTCCGCTTTCATAATACTCGCCGTATGAGATACCTGTGAGTTTAAGGAAACCAATCAGACTCGCTATGGTGAATATCATCGGATTCAGCAACGCGATTCCGCTTTTCTTCTGAATCCAAGAAAAGACTCCGAAGAGAAGGAATGTCAATGTGATAAGAAACAATTCGCTTCTGATTATAAGTGCAATATCCATATGAATATATCTTTTCCGTGTGTTTATTTGGAATTACGTTTAACCCGTCTGTGCATGAACTGGTGAAGCCGTCCTGTAACCACTATCACAAGGAAGATACTCACTACTGTTGCCACCGTTATGGGTATCCACTCCGCAGCAATTATATCGAAATAAAGCATAAGAGCCACTCCCGGCGGCACAAAGAAAAAAGCCATGTTCTTTATCAGAAAGCGACAGAGCGGAGCTATAGAATCCGGTTTCACCACTTTTCGCTCCAAAAGAACTGTAAGAACGAGCATGCCTATTATACTTCCGGGAATGGAGACGCCGGGAATCATCGCAATCAATTCGCCGGCAAGAAGACAGGCGAAAATTATTCCGAATTGTTTTGCCATAAATATCTTTTATCATTTTCACGGCAAATTTAACAAATTATACCTATTATCCGGTCGAATCTGATGTAAAATATTTTGGCAGGCTAAATAAAAATTCGTTATATTTGCAATATTATTTACGAAACGATTTTACAATGATTGATATAAAAAGCCTGAAAGACAAAATCTTGAGCGGCAATCTCCTTTCGCGGGAGGAAGCTCTCTCCCTCTGCGATGTAGAACCACATATGCAGGATGATCTATGGAACGCGGCTGAAGAAATCACAAAAGCACTTTGTGACAAGACATTCGATTCCTGCTCCATAATCAACGCCCGTTCGGGCAAATGCCCTGAAAATTGCAAATGGTGCGCCCAATCCGCCCATTACAAAACCAGAATCGACACATATCCACTGGTAAGTCATGAGGAATGCATGAAAACCGCCGAGCTTAACAGAAAAGCCGGAATCAAGAGATTCTCTCTGGTCACAAGCGGCAGGAAGATGTGTGGCAAAGACCTTGACACTGTATGCGGATATTACCGTGAACTCCACGATAAGGGGGGGATGCATCTTTGCGCCTCCATGGGATTGCTTGACAAAGATGAACTTAAAAAACTGTATGATTCAGGAGTTACCCGCTATCACTGCAATCTTGAGGCTGCTCCCTCATATTTCTCACAACTCTGCACAACCCACACCGTGGAAGACAAAATCAAGACAATCGAACTTGCCCGCGAGGTGGGATTTGAAGTTTGCAGTGGTGGAATAATCGGCATGGGAGAATCAAGGCTACAGCGCATAGAGCTTGCTCTTGAACTTCTGCGGGTAAATCCGCATTCGATACCGATCAATCTCCTCTGCCCCATCCCCGGCACTCCGCTTGAAAACGCGGAACCGATTTCCGAAGAGGAAGTGCTGAACACAATATCATTCTTCCGTTTCATTCATCCCTCCAAGATTCTTAGGTTTGCCGGAGGACGCGCCAAACTGTCACGCGAGACCCAGCTCAAGGCTCTGCGCATCGGCATGAACGGTGGTGTGATGGGCGACCTTCTCACCACTATCGGTTCCAAAGTCTCTGATGACAAGAAACTGATTGAGGAAGGAGGTTATGATTATTAAAACGCACCGTGAGTCACGTTTGCTGAAACGAGGTTTAAAACAAAGACGCCTGATCAATAGATTATTCATATCCTTCTTGCTGGCGAGCTCCGCATCGGCGGCTGCGGCAGAAGAACCCGACTCGATTGCAGATGTGGAGACATTGCAGGAGGTGGTGGTTCAATCACGCGGAACCCGCAAACTGCGCTATAATGCAGGCAATACAGAACTGATAACCGCCGCCGAACTCACGCGCGCGGCATGCTGCAATCTCGGGGAAAGTTTCACCACAAACCCTTCCGTAGATGTCAGCTACACAGATGCCGCCACCGGCGCGCGACAGATCAGATTGCTCGGACTCGCCGGCACATACGTGCAGATGCTTACCGAAAACATACCCGCCTTCCGCGGAGCTGCGTCACCTTTTGGTCTCGGATACATCCCCGGACCATGGATGCAGTCTATTTCCGTATCCAAGGGTGCCAGCTCCGTAAAGAACGGATATGAATCGATAAGCGGCCAGATTAACGTGGAGATGCGCAAGCCGCAGGCAGAACCCTCTCTTGCCGTAAACGGTTATCTCGACCACCGCGTCAAAGCCGAGATAAACGCCGCCGGCAACATGCATTTCGGAAAGAGATGGAGCGGAGGTCTGCTCATTCATGGAGAAAACAGCTTCCGATCTCATGATGACAACGGCGATGGTTTCATGGATATGCCTAAGGTAAGACAGTTGTCTCTGATGAACAGATGGGCTTATCTCTCAAACAACTATGTTTTTCAACTCGCTGCCAAATATCTTGACGAATCAAGAGAGAGCGGACAGGACAGACACGGCGGTCATGCAGATATGAACACCGGGCAAATGCCGATGTACAATATAGACATCAATACAAGAAGAGGCGAGATATTCACTAAGAACGCCTTTATCTTCGATAAAGAAAATGATGGAAATGTGGCTCTGATAATATCAGGCTCCTACCACAGCCAAAATTCCGCGTATGGAGCGAAATTCTATGACATTGACCAGGGAAATGTCTATTCTTCGCTAATGTTCGAACGCAAATGGAATGAGCTGCATTCTCTCTCCGCAGGTCTGAGCCTGAACTATGACCATTACCGTCAGCATTACCTCCTCGATGTCGCAGAGTCAGCGCTACGCTCTAAAGAGATCGAAGCTGTATCGGGAGCCTATGCCCAATACACGCTCAATCTCGACTCCAGACTAATCGCAATGGCGGGGATACGATATGACTACAGTTCCCGCTACTCTTCAATGTTCACACCGCGACTGCATGTAAGGTGGAATCCGAATGACGACTGGAGCATAAACGCGTCTGCCGGGAAAGGTTACAGAACACCTCATCCTCTCGCCGAACTCAACTATCTCCTTGCTTCTTCACGAAAGATTGTGCTCCAGAACAATCTGCCACAGGAATCGGCATGGAATTATGGAGCGGGAGCATCATGGACTCCTTCATTCTTAAATGGCAGGATCACTCTTTCCGCAGAGTATTATTTCACGAACTTCAACCGCCAGCTCTGCGTCAATTTCGACCACGACCCGCATGAAGTGAATATATACGCAATCAACGGGAAATCACGCAGCCACACATTCCAGACTGAAGTGACCGCCCGCATACTCCCGGACCTGACGTTTACCGGCGCATACCGTCTTACAGATGTCCGCACAGACTATGGCAGAGGCATGGAACTGCGTCCGCTAACCTCCCGCTCAAAAGGTCTTTTCACCGCAAGCTGGTCTCCGAGAATGGGGTTGTGGCAAATCGACGCCACTCTCTCGGTAAACGGAGGTGGACGCATGCCCCAGCCATATGCACGAACCGACGGAAACCTTTCATGGAACCCCGAATTCAAGACTTATTGCACACTCAACGCCCAGATAACACGCAACTTCAGACATTGGGCGGTATATATCGGCGGCGAGAACCTTACCGGTTTCACACAGAAGAATCCGATTATAGGTGCGGACAATCCATGGGGACCGGATTTCGATTCGACAATGATATGGGGACCTCTTCACGGGGCAATAGTATACGTCGGATTCCGTTATAGTTTTACAAAGTATTAGAAACTGTTTGAATCGCGTCAATCCAAACAGAGAACTCTACTTGACTTATTTACGAAAGTTAAAATAATGATATTGTCAAGACGAGTTCAGATTATTAATTAACCAAACAAATATGAATATGAAGAATTTACTTTTAATTTTCGCAGCTATTGTCATAGCTGTCAGCGCGAACGCAAAGTCTGCAAACGACACTACCGTATGCTTCACGATTTCTCCGGCGATGTCATGCGTCAACTGTGAGAACAAAATCAAGACCAACCTCCGTTTCGAGAAAGGCATATCCGCAATAGAGGCAAATGCACCCGGCGACAGAGTATCGGTCAAATTCAACAGAAGCAAAACCAACGAAATTAAAATAGTCAAGGCGTTCGAGAAGATTGGCTACAAAGCGACACCGGCATGCACCAAAGCCAATGCCAACACTTGTATGAAAGGGAAGACTCAGAAATGCACTCAGAAATGCACTCAGAAATGCGGAAAAGACAACAGCTCATGCTGCAAAAGCAAAAATAGCGGTTGCGGCAACGCTTGCTCAGGCAAAAAAGTCTGCACCGGCAACAAGAAATGTGAGGGCAAATAAACCATTCCTAATCAGAGGTGTTATTTATTGTAAATACGAGTGCCATAAGGAATGGCGGAATACCGGCTGTTTTTATGCATTCATTAAAATTTAACTTTGAACACGATGAAAAAATTATTAATGGTTCTTGCGATGCTGATAGGAATCGCAGGATATGGTTTTGCCAAAGACATTTACGCTCATGATGCCTCAGTGCTTCCAAAAGCCGCTCAATCAATTATTGCCAAAAACTTCAAGGCTAAGGTCAGCGTAGTCAAGATGGATAAAGATTTCGGACGTGTCACCGAATATGAGGCAATTCTTGCCGATGGCACCGAAATTAGTTTCGACCGCGATGGAAACTGGGACAACATTGAAGTCAACAAATCCAAATCTGTTCCGGCGGCTCTTGTTCCCAAGGGGATACGCAACTTCGTTGCAAAACAGCAACCCGGTCAGCGCATAGTGGGCATCGACAAGGAACGCAGCGGATATGATGTGGAACTAACCAACGGCATTGACCTGAAATTCAACAAGGCGGGACAGTTTATCCGCTATGACGACTGACTCTGAAGGCAAGACATACCATACTCTCGGTTCAACCGGGAATAAATAATTAAGCGGGGACGGCATTTTTACATAATGCCGTCCCCGCTTTAAAAAGATTGTGCAAGTCTTGTTCCTCAAGTAATCAATAGTTCTTTGCCTCTATCTCGAAATATGCACGTTTGTGGTTGCATACAGGACATACTTCAGGGGCCTGTTTGCCGATGTGGAGGTGTCCGCAGTTGCGGCAGATCCATACAGTGTCACCCTCGCGTGAGAACACAATGCCCTGCTCTATGTTCTCGAGAAGCTTACGGTAACGGGCCTCGTGATGACGCTCTACCTCCGCAACGCCTCTGAATTTCTTGGCAATCTCCACGAAGCCTTCTTCCTCAGCCTCCTGCGCCATGCGGTCATACATGTTTGTCCACTCATAGTTCTCCCCTTCTGCAGCATCGCGAAGGTTAGTCATGGTGTCACTGATATTTCCGCCGTTGAGAAGCTTGTACCACATCTTTGCATGCTCTTTTTCGTTCTGAGCTGTCTCTTCGAAAATTGCTGCAATCTGCTCGAAACCGTCTTTTTTTGCCTTTGATGCAAAATATGTGTACTTGTTACGAGCCTGCGACTCACCTGCAAATGCTTCCTGAAGGTTACGCTCAGTCTTTGTTCCTTTCAAATCTTTCTGATCTTTCATTTCTTTATTATTTTTGAGTTATAAGTAAGTATTGAAAATTAGTTTATAATAAGTAAATGCTGTGCTTATTTAAATTTTGAATCTTTTGGATGCTTTCATGATTTCTCATCAGTCGCATAGCCCGCTATGCTCCTTCTTCGGAATCATGAAATCATCTCAAAATCTCCTAAAATTTAATATAAGCTAATTTCCAACACTTACTTATTTCTGATTATTTCAACGTAAGTCTGTTTCAGTTTGTTTATATTTTTCGGGAGCTTATGCGCTATGATCTGAACATTCGGGACACAACCCTTTGTAACACACCTCCACACTCTCCAACACGAATCCCTTCATTTTTCTCATATCTATATGATGAGGCAATTCCGTGTCGAAAATTTTTCCGCACCTGCGACACATGAAATGTCCATGTTCCGGCTGAGGAGCCATGTCATATCTTTTGTTTCCGCTCTCTATCTCAAGCTCCCTTACGAGTCCGCAGTCAGCCAGCGCATGAAGCGAGTTATAGACAGTGGTCCGCGAAAGCGATGGAAACCTATGCCATAGATTTGAATAAATCTCCTCGGCAGAAGGGTGAAGGCGGGAGTTCGCTATCAGAGAAAAGATCGATATTCTCTGAACTGACGGACGCAACCCTGCGTTATGAAGCATGGTAGCCAGCTCCGATTCGCTATACTGATTTTTCTGCATATGCAGCCTCATTGTTTTTTTTAACAAATCTGTAACGATTACAAAATTAGCAATCATTACAGACTTATCCAAATTTTTTCAATTAAAATTTGCAAACTATTGCAAATTTTAGAGCTTGTTTAAAAATAAAAGTGAATTTGGTGACGTAGGCTTGGAGCAGCAATGATGCAATTATGAGTGCAGATTACTCAAACCTCTATATCCCTAACTTAACCGACATAGATTTTCCCGCCTTACTAATCTTCATATCTCGCAGCGGCTATACGGACGCTTTTGGCGATGCGGGTACGAAATTCCGGTGGAGCTATTACTTCGGCATGACCTCCGTAGCCGAGTATCAGACGCTCCAGCTCATTGTTGATTACCACTTTGAGCGAGAGCTGGATAGATCCGTCTCTGAAACGTTGCTCCACTTTCTGCGATTTATGAAATGGCTTTGACTCAACGTATGGAGCCTGTTGGCGGTCAATCTTTATTACTACACGACGAGCCTTGTCATGAATTCCTTTAGTTACTCCGATTGTGTCGTCAAAGAAGTGTTCCGGATCAAAGTCAACACATTTCTTGAATGGATGTTCTTTGTCCATAGCAACCGACTGTATGCGGTCGAGAGCAAAAATATTTACTTGAGGAGAACAGTTGGTGGCTTTCTCCCCAATTAGAAACCAGCGGTTGCGATATTCTTTCAGAAGGTATGGATACACTACCAATGTTCCCGACTGACGTGCCTTGAACGACTGATATTCGATAATGACAGTCTGCTGTTTGCGCACAGCATCATATATGTCGCCGATAAATTTTGCTCCTCGATATCCCGCGACATACTCCATATCCATTGCCGGAACCGATGTGCCCGTGTGTCGGGAAATCTGCTCATTGAGTTTGCTTATAGTGTCGATTGACGAAGCCAGCTGTGGAAAACCCTGCAACTGGCGCAATATGTCAAGAGCAGAGTTGAGTGCATCGAGTCCTTCATCATTAAGCGGAAGATGTGTGATACTGAAATCCGGATCCTCATACTCATAGTATTTGTTTTCTCTCACCACAATCGGAGCATTATAGCCCAAGCGGTCGCTGCGCATCAGGGCGAGGTCGTTCTGAAATGTGCGACGGCTCACAGGGTTACTCCGCCCTTCAAACTCCGCCAACGCATCAGTGCAGGCGTCAATAAGGTCATTGATAGTCCAGCGGCGGTAATGGTTCTGAAGACATTTGTCGATGGTCGATATTCGGATAAGGGTAGCGCGATTGAGAGGCATAATCAGATATTTTTCACAAAAATAGCAATTTTATCAATAGTGCGCAAATCCATTGCGCATACACGTCTCAACTTTGCGGTATGATTATAACTGGAAAAACCACATCGGCTGAAATTTTCACCCTATCCGACTGGAATGTATGTCAATCCCGACCATCACATAATTATATCTCCCTGACTGATGGGCTGCCGATGTTGCGCAAAGGAGCGATAGATGCTTCCGAAGGGAGAAAAGTTGCCATTCCTTTTAATATGCGCGACGGCATAGCCATCTGCCTTGGCAAAGGAAACGGGCGCTGGCTCAATACGGCTCCGCATGGAGCCGGTCGCATCATTAGCCGTGCCAAAGCCAAAAAGCAAATAACAATGCGTGAATTTGAAAACTCAATGAAGGGCATATACTCGTCATCTGTGTGCGCAGGTACTCTTGATGAATCCCCAATGGCATACAAACCGACCGGGGAGATCCTCGAACTTATCAAGCCGACAGTCGAGGTACTCTCCATGATTAAACCCAAAATCAATATTAAAGATACTGGAGAATGAAAAAAATACATACAGATTACTGCCGGGCGCGGCCCTGTCGAGTGCGCCAGAGTCGTGACTCTTGTCGCTCGCGAACTGCTCAAAGCAATTCCTTCATTACATATGACCGACTCCGAACCACACAACCGGGTTGAAGGTTGCTATATGTCTGTCACACTTGCCACAGATGAAGACATTCCTTTATCAACGATAAGCGAATGGGAGGGAACGATACTATGGCGGTCAACCGGGAATCCATTTCGACCGGGACACAAACGCTGCAATTGGTTTGTAGGTGTCAATTTTTTCGATAAAGTGGAACTACCACAGATTACTGATGCCGATATAGTGTATGAAACCTGCCGATCCGGCGGCAAGGGCGGACAGAATGTCAACAAAGTTGAAACTGCGGTCCGTGCAATCCATATCCCTACCGGGCTGTCGGTGAAATGCTCGGATGAACGCTCCCAGTCGCAGAACAAAGTTCTTGCAAGAGAACGACTGCTATTGAAACTCCGACAACGAAACGACAAAAGCGTTGCCGAATCGCAGTCGCGCCAATGGTGCAACCACGACAATCTCGAGCGCGGCAACCCCGTCAAAAAATATTCAGGACCATTATAATTCAGAATAATACGATACTCCATATTTCAACCATACCCCGCTATGCTCCCGATGAGACTTACGCTTTTTGCCTTTGCTGGTCCTTGAAAGCCCTCTGTGACGGAGCATTGCGTTAAAAACTTTGCAGAACTCATCTGCCATTACAAAAATTTCCTTAATTTTGTCTTCGGTGAGCATAGCGATAAGAGTATTTGTTTAAAATTGAGCACATTAAATTTAATACTTTTATCACTAATCACTAAATTCTCAATCACTTAATTTTCATAGAACTCACGTTAAATAACACCTTAAAAGTGTTTGAATGTAATATTTAAGACTTTATGCAAGTAGAAGAAATAACACAAATATTACGAGAGTCACCAAGCATACGGCTCATAAAATCAAGAAGTGTGGATTTCTTCTTGTATTTTGTCATTGAAGCGTTTGAAGTACATGCGGCTATAATGCAGGAACGCTTGTACATGCTACTGGAGAACCTACTGGATGAGCAGGAAAATACGTTGGTGGAGGATGATTCTGAAATGACGAGACTAGTAGAGTCGAACGAACAGAAAGCGAAACGGCTCATCAAAGACTGGACAGACAAGGGATTCTTGACCAACTATCAGAACGAAGAGGGAGAGGTGATATACGAAATTTCGTCACACACAAGTAAATTGATAGATTGGGTGTCGAGCTTGAAAAAAGAAGATTACATCGGTACTGAATCAAAGTTCAAGACTCTGTTTTCCCAACTGAAGGAATTGGTAGAATACTCGAACGAAGACCGTGAGAAGCGACTAGAATTGCTTCGAACCAAAAAAATGGAGATAGAGCATCAGATTCAGCGGCTGGAGATGGGCGAAGAGGTCGAGGTTTACGAGGACTACCAGATAGAACCACGATACAACAGTTTGAACAAACTGGCAAAGGAACTGCTGAATGACTTCAAAGAGGTTGATGACAACTTTAAGGGGATTATCAAAGAGATATACGAACGTCAGACAGACAATGTAGAGAAGAAATCATTGTTGAACTACATCTTTGATGCATATGGCGAACTAAAACAATCGCAACAAGGCAAAAGTTTTTATGCATTTTGGGAGTTTCTGCTCTCTGCCGATCTGCAGAAAGAATGGGACGAATTGACTGGTGCACTCTACGAAACGTTGGAGAATAGAGGCATTGATACACATGACATGTTTCTCAGGGAAATGAAAAAGCATCTGTTTGACGCTGGTGAGAAGGTTGCGAAAACCAACGACCGCATGAGCGAGAAACTGAGTCGAATCATTCGCCAGAACGGACATATGAAGACAGAGGCGACAAAGCAGGTAATCAACGATATCAAGAAACTACTCATCGAAGCCGCAAGACGGAAAGAAAAGCCAGATGCTTCGCTTGAATACGGAACCATCGACATCAATCTGCCGATGGAGCGCCCTCTTACCCTCACACCTGTAAAAGAAACTGTGTATAAGGATAAGCCGGACATGTCCGGACTGAGTCTGACCGACTTAGAGCGTATTGGCAAACTCTACAATCCGTATCACATTGACCGAAAGGTGCTGAGAGACCGTATCAACAAGGTGTTGAACGACAGACAGCAGACGACCCTGGCTGAGGTGATAGAGCGGAACGAAGGCGTGGAGAAAGGTCTGTCGGAAGTGTTTGGATACTTTGGCATACTGAAGGAATATAAGACGGTGGTAAGCGAAGAACGCCAGCAACATATTATTTTTGCAGAAAATAAAGCCATATCAATTCCCGAAATTATAATAACAAGATGAACGCAGCAAATATACAACCATACAGCAAAGCTGTAGTGAAACTGTTGAAAGGCATCGTAGAGAAAGACGATGTAGTTTGGAATGATTTACTCGACTACCAAAGCGAGATTCAGGACTATATCAGTGTGATGGGACTGGAACTCATCGTGAAAAAGGATGAAGGTTTTGCCTTTGTCAAGCAAATGAAATTGGACGAAGACAAAACATTGAACATGGTGTCGAGAAGGTCGTATGGTTTTGAGGTTTCGGTGATACTCATCGTGTTGAGGCAGATACTCGAAGACTTCGACAGCAATCCAACAGAGTCGCAGGCTTCGGACAAGTATGTAACTGCTTCTGAAATAAAGGAAGAGGCAGAATTGTTTCTTCCCGCCACATTCAATCGTGCCAAGTTTGAGAAAGATCTTGATCGCTATATAGACAGCATAGTAGGCTTTGGTTTCCTGGTGGAAGCAAAGCATATTGAGGGTGAGAAGCGCTATAAGATACATCGCATCATCAAGGATAAGGTGACACTGGACGATATATTAGAATTTAAAAACAAACTTAATGACTATAATGCAGCAGATGAACCTATTTAATACCAGTTCGGAAGTGGCAGGCTTTAAGCTTGACTATTTGGAAGTGTGGAACTGGGGAACCTTTGATAAAAAAGTGTACCGTATGAATTTGCATGGCAACAACTCGCTATTGACTGGAGCAAACGCCTCGGGCAAGAGTACACTGATAGATGCTCTGCTCACGCTGATGGTGCCGCTGAAGCGCCAACGATTTTACAACCAATCATCGGGGGTGGAGAAGAAGGGCAACCGTACAGAGGAATCGTACTTCTTTGGCAACTATGGCAATCAGCAACAGGAGGGTGCAGCGAGCACAACTACGCTGAGATTGCGCGACAAAGGGGCTCGTTCGGTATTGCTTGTATCATTCTGCAATGTGGACAAGCGCGTGGTGACACTGTTTCAGGTGCGCTACTACACTGGCGAAGAACTAAAGGTTCTGTTTGGTATAGCTCGAGAACCGCTGACTATAGAGCGTGACTTTTCGGAGTTTGACTTGCATGGCGACTGGCGCAAGCGACTGACTAAGAAATACAATACGAATGAAACAAAACGCACGATAGAGTTTTTTGATGGTCCGGTGGCATATGGCGAAAAGATGATAACCCTCTTCGGTATGCGTTCGGACAAGGCGCTTACACTCTTCAATCAGATAGTGGGTGTGAAAGTGTTGGACGATCTTGACAGTTTTATTCGTACGAATATGCTCGAGGAGCTGCCGGCTGAGGAAAAGTATCAGGAACTGAAGGACAACTTCCAAAATCTGATGGAGGCTAAGAATAATATCGATAAGGTGAAGGAGCAGATTGCCCAACTGGAACCTATCAATACATTGACGGAGGAACTGAAGGAAATAGACATACGCATAGATGAATTGGAGCAGGAAAAGAGTGTGGCTGCCTATTGGTTTGCTGCGCGAACGGTGGATTTGTGCTCCGAGGAGTTGGAGTGCTGCAAGAGCGACTTGAGGAAACTGGAAGATAGGTTGAAGGAGTTAAAGGTGCGGAAGGGTGAGTTGGTACAAGAGCAAGAGAGCTTGTCGGCGGCTATTGAGAAGGACGAGGTGGGTCAGCAGATACGTGAAATTGAAAAGGAAATCAATCAGAGAGAGAGAATGCGTGATAACCGCAAGGGCAAAGCCGAAGAATACGATAAGCTGGCAAAGCTGGTGAATATGGAACAAAGTCCTGATGCAGAGGCATTCGAAACTAATCGTGCGACCGCCAAACGCGAGAAAGATGCTCTGCAAGTTAAGATTGACAGTAAACTTATGGAAGAGAAGCGTCAAGCACAAAACCGTCAGGATGAAATCAGTAGCAACATAGAAGAACGAATTGCCACCATACGCTATCTGCAGCATCATAAGAACAATATATCCGGTCGTGTGGCTGAGATTCGTGATGAGATACTGGAGACTGTTGGTGCAACTACCGAAGAGATTCCATTCATCGGTGAACTGATACGTGTGAAGGATGATGAGCGTGATTGGGAATATTCCATTGAGCGTATCCTTCACAATTTTGCATTGCGGCTGGTAGTGCCGGAGAAGTATTACAAGCAGGTAAATGAGTATGTGAATGGTCATAATCTGCGAGGTCGTATCGTGTATCATCGATACCAGGGCGCAGAGACTATTCGTGAGTTTGAGGATAGAACATTGAAAGGGGATTCGTTGCTCCGTAAGGTTGAATACAAGCCAAAGTGTCTGTATTTGGATTGGCTTGAGGACCGGTTATTTGCTGAGTTCAACTATAGTTGTGTTGATTCGCTTGCGGACTTCAACCATCTGCAAGAGAAAGCAGTGACAAAAGAGGGGCTGATAAAGGCGAGAGGTGGTAAGCATGAGAAAGACGACAGGCCAGAGATACGAGGCAAGGAACACTATGTGCTTGGCTGGGATAACAAGGAGAAAATTGCCGTGTTACAGGCAGAGGTGTGTCTGTGGCAGCAGGAACAAAAGATTACAGTAGCTAAAATCCGTGAGATAGAGGAAAACATAAAGAATACTCAGAAGAAGCGGGAAACATATTTGACGCTGTTTAATAAATACGATAAATTTGATGATATCGACTGGCAGTCGTGTGTACGAATCATTCAGCAAAAGCGAGAACAGAAACGGCAACTGGAGAAAGACAATGATCCGGTGAAGATTTTACAGGAGCAATTGGAGGGCGTGAGAAAAGAAATCAATTTACTTGATGAGGAGAACACTGAAGCTATCAGAAAGAAAACATTATCTGAGAATCGTGAGAATAAGCTCAAAGAATGGAGAAACGAAAGTAAATCAGCTTTGGCTCAGATAGGCGTTGTTGATACGGATACTTTTGAGTCGCAACACACATCTTTACTGAATGTTGCATTGGAGGATTTGAACGGAAAGCGTAACACGTTACAACATGAGATCGATTTAGATTTGCAGAAACAGCGTGAAACGAAGAATCGCAAGAATAGCGATTTGAAGAACCTGATTTATCGCTTCAAAAATCCCGCAGAAGAAATTACCATGAAGTATCGCGATTGGCGTTCGGATGTGAGCCGTTTGCCCGAAGCCGTGGAGTTTATGGGCGAATATCAGGCCTATTACCAACGATTGCTTGACGAAGATTTACCAGGGTTTGAATCGCGCTTCAACAAGTATCTGCAGGAAAATATCATCAACAAAGTCAGTGCATTCAATGTATTCTTCCAGAACTGGTGTCAGTCTATCACCAAGACCATCGACCAATTGAATGCGTATCTTGTGGGCATTGATTTTAAAGATGCTCCAAAGACTTATATCCAGTTGGTAGCAGCCAAACGATTGAATGTGGATGTGAAGGAGTTTCAAAACCTGCTGAGCAGTGCAATACCTAATATTCATGAGATGAATTCGACAATCGATGGCAGCAAGATTCATTTCGAACAGCATATTGAACCGCTGATGTCTCGCTTACAGGCCGAATCATGGCGAAAGTCGGTGATGGATGTGCGTGGATGGTACACATATAAGTCGGAAGAGTTTTACCAAGATGATGGACAGAAGCGTAACACCTATGAGGCGATGGGACAGCTGTCGGGTGGCGAGAAAGCGCAATTAACATACACTATTCTGGGATCAGCTATCGCTTACCAGTTCGGATTGACCAAGAGTGGATTAGATTCTTCGTTCCGCTTCATTGCCATAGATGAAGCTTTTCGCGCACAGGACGAGGACAAGGCTCGCTATCTGATTTCGCTCTGCAAACAACTCCATCTGCAGTTGCTCGTGGTGACTCCGAGCGACAATATTCACATCGTGGAGAACGACATTTCTTATGTGCATTATGTGGAGCGCAAGGGCAACTGTTCTGTGCTCTATAATATGCCTATTAGTGAGTTTAAGGCTGAACGTGAAAGGAGTATGAAAGTATGATAACAGCAGTAGAAATACGAAAGAAGACCGAACGTAAATATGTGGATTATTTGCGTTCGGTGGTAGTTGGCTGTGAGTTTGAGCCAATTGTGATTCCTTGCGACAAAAAGGCTAGCGCATCGATGGATGAGTATCAGCGTGAATTGATGGACATCCGTTCGCAATCGAAAGAGGTGAAGGGCTTTGGTTACACGATTGAGTGGAAAACAGTGAAAACGAAAGCATTGGGCGAACAAGATCTGCCTGAGCGCGTGTTATTCGAGAGTGCATCGGACATTGAGCGTTTCTTACAGAAGTGTGGTGAAGTATCACAGTTTCGTAAGGATGTGGCGATGTTGCTTGATGAGTTTCCGCAGCTTCATTCATGGGTGGAACGATATCCGCTGAAGGTGGTGGAAAATGCTTTCCTTTGGTCTGATTTGCTGAAAGTTTTGCGCTATTTTGTAGCGAACCCTTGTCCTATGTTGTACATTCGTGAATTACCCATTGAGGTGCATACCAAGTTTATTGAGCGCAACAAGGGAGTGCTTCGTGAGTTGCTGGATATTGTCATTGTAGAGCATGTCTGTTCTGATGAGAAAGTGTTCGAAAAGCGCTTTGGATTGCGATACGATGAGTCATGGGTGCGTATTCGTGTGCTGGAAGCATCGATTGCGAATGAATACTTTTCTGGTGTAGACGATCTTACGATACCTCAGAGTCAGTTCTGTGCGTTGTCGTTGCCTGTGCAGAAGGTGTTTGTGGTAGAGAATAAAATCAACTTCCTGACTTTTCCCAAGTTGGCAGGAAGTCTGCTGATTTGGGGGCATGGATTCACCATTGGCATCCTCAAGTCTGTTCCGTTCATGCGGCACGCTTCACTATATTATTGGGGCGACATTGATGCACAGGGCTTCGAAATTCTCTCGCAGTTCCGCAGTTATTTTCCCCAGACGCAAAGCCTTCTGATGGATCGCACTACCTTTGACACCTATTTTGAAGGCGACAAAGGCACTCCAAGCAATGTATCAAAGCCTCTTCATCTTACCCCCGCGGAAGCCGAGCTGTACGATCATGTCAAGTTTCACAACCTACGTCTAGAGCAAGAGAAGATTCCGCAAAAATGTATTAATAATATATTCAATAATTTGTTAAAAATTGGCGAGGTAATATCTGGAGTCTAAATTTGTAACCTATAACTCGCTAATTCTGACCTTCTCAGGTCTGCGTTTTGCGCCCTCCAAGTTAATTATTTTGAGTGAGATGAGCAAATGATCCGATACATGGTAATCATTGATTCGTTTGAAAAAGTGTCATGGAGGTTTGTTGATTCGGTCGAAAAAGTGTAACCCTTGTTCAGCTAAATTTAAGAATACATGCTTAAAAAGAATTCAATCAGTCTTCAGCATATTCGTAGTAGATGTCCCACAATGTATCGGGAAAGCCATAGCCACAACATTCCACTGATTTAATCATACGTTGCATACGGAGACTGTAATCTGATATCAATCCATTGGAAGATATGAATTTGACTGCTTTGTTGAAATTGTTTTCAAGAGCGGTGTAAAAAGGCTCGTCGTAATCGCCATATTGAGCAGTCAGGCTACATCCTTGTTCTACATAATAGAGCATCAAATCTGCAATAGCATGAGGATCTGGTATAAGTTTCTTGAACGCGGTTATCAGTTTATTGCATTCTCTGAAACTTGGATCTTTAGGCCAATCATTACGTCCGTAGAATTGGCTGCGGATTGCTTTCTTGTACTTTTCAAGTTCTGTATCGCTATTGGGCTCTATATAGAATTCAAGCCATGCGTTTGCTTCCTTGCTCGCGTCGTATAACTGGAGCATAATATCAACTACCTGTTCTTTTGAAAGAGTCGATAACAGTTTCTTTAATTTAGCTTTAGACATTTCATTACGGTTTTATTAGGTGAGATTATTCGGATATTCTGTTGAAGCGGCTTATCCGTTCGTTTACGATGCGGACGTAGTTGCGTTTCATCTTCTCTGAAAGAAAACTTTTGCCAATAAGTAGCTTGGCTTCTTCGGGGAGTACGATGTACTTGTCGAGAATTCTATCCATACGCTTCTTTACAAGACCAATCTTTATGCCGAATCTCTCAAAGTCGAGGCGGCAAAGATGACCGGTTCTTTCAAATACATCACTTTTCTCAATGTCGGGTGATAAGCCACCGTCAAGACCGAGATCATCGCCATTCACATGAAGGCTTGTATTGAGCAGGTCGTAAGCAGGAGCTAAGCGGTAATCCTGCCCATTAAGAATCAATGAGAAATTCTTTAGATGAGCGTCTCCGTTGGCATAGAGATAATTGAACACCATAAGTTCAAAGAACCTCTCCATGTCGACCATCCATGCGGCTACATTTGCCCTTATCGCTTTAACTATATCTTCATAGCATCCTTTATATTTGAATTGCGTCCCAATGGTCTGCTCATTCCGCCCAACTAACGAGGCAAAATCTTCCATCGGTAACTTTGAGCCATCGGCAAGAACATCGAACCGGCGCGTGATATATACCGGCTGTCCTTTTGGCGTAAAGCATAGCCCATTAATAGCAGTCTGTATTCCGTAAACCTGCGAGGCAATCTGCATGGTAAGGTGCTCATTGGCAGGAATCTGTTTGCGGTCTCGGAGAGTCTTGTCCCAAGGAGCAGGTTTCAATATATGAGTAGAACGATCATTATCGCCTGCTATACTTATTCCGCCACCATTGATTATAGTTGGAAATTTTTCCTGCACACCGGACACCGAGATGCGGTGCATGGCATCTGCAATCTCACCGACATTTCTGAACTCGTCAATGTCAAACCCGAGTATAGGATTCACTTTAATCCTTCCGAAAAGAGATTTAGCGGCCTTGGGGCTGTATGTATCGAATCCCTCTATGAGAGAAGACGGGCAGTTTCTAATTTCAATCATTTTTTATCCTCCTTACATTTACAGCTCCTATGAAATCTCTGTCGGCCATTGTTTCAAGTAGTCCGAAAAAGTCATTTTCGTCAATCTTCAGGACGCGGCATATAACGCGACGGTTGGTTCCCTCAGGAAGCATATTTGAGAAAAAAGGGAATAGATGTTCAGAACTATATGCTGTGACTTTCTTTGGTAAAGTTGCCGATATTGGTGGCATGGCAGATTTGAGATATTCCTCATCATATTGGAAAGAATACCCGGTTCCGGGATGCTGTTCTGAAAGAATTCCGGCTTTTATATCATTGAAATAAACTTCAAGCTGTTTCATACTGTCTGCCTTATGCGATATTCAATCTCAATGCCGAGTACATCAAGAATCTTCTTTACGGTGTTGAGCGCGGGATTACCCTTGCCTCGCTCAATGTCCTTGATTGTAGCAAGACCCACTTGCGACATTTCAGCAAGATCCTGTTGGGTGAGGGAAAGCGTTTCCCTACGCTGTTTCATTATATCCATCAGTTCCATAGTCTGACATAATAAACTTTTGCGCAAAGATAAGGAGAATTTCTGAAACAGCCAAACGAAAGTATAATAAATCATACTTTCGACCATTCTATTATAGTTGGTATTGAAATTGGTCGAATAAAGTATAGTATATCATACTTCTGTCGCTTGTGAAAAATTTATTTGG
>ERZ777011.1044-NODE-1044-length-34007-cov-37.499264_pt1 | contig 34007 bp, 31 predicted proteins | sample MGYA00374964_ERZ777011 | MGnify/ENA primary metagenome ERZ777011 (study PRJEB29310, sample SAMD00008975) | mouse gut metagenome | study: EMG produced TPA metagenomics assembly of the Metagenome analysis of fecal microbiota from mouse which was promoted...
CTGCTAAATCGGCTCCCGAATATTAACATTCATTATTAAACACCCTCTAATATAACTCCTCAAATGCATTGCTGCGGAATCATATTTTTCAGCAGCGTCATATTTTTCAGCGATATAAGAGTAATAATTTGCCAACTCGCCGTTTCCGTACGTTTGTCCGTATATATTGCCACTATCAGCAAGCCATTTAAGATAGGGAAATGCAGCCTCATATCCTTCAATCTTTATTGTATTTGAGGCCTTTGTTGAATATACCTGATTCTTTAAATCAGCAGGATAATTTGTCATTAATGTCGACAATATAGAATCAGCTTTGCTGTACTCTCCACAATGATAGAAAAACGAAGCCATCTGTTGTTTTACACGGCTGATACCTGCTGGATTATTTTTAAGGGCGCTGTCATAAGCTCGTTTATAATAAGTCAAGGAACTGTCTATAGTTCCAATTTCATAATAAATGCATGCAATCATCTCATAATCCCAATGAAGCGTTTCCGGCGATGAAAGATCAACCGCCTTTATTGCTGAATTGAGAGCATAATTAAAAAGGTGTTGATGCATAAACAGTTCCGCTATCTGTGAGTGACAGATTTTGTATAAGCCGTAATGCTTTATTGTGTCATCACCGATTGCGTTGACTGCTTTCTGGTAGTAGTCGAGGGCGCGTGGGGCGTCGCCGAGGTCGCTGTAGACTCGTCCGGCGTAGTATAGGGCAAGCGGGGTGAGATCGGGGTCGGTGTGGTCGGTGAAGTATTCGACCACGGGGGCTATCATCGAGTCGTTGCGGTGCTCGATGTAGGTCTTGTCGCGTGACTTTATAAGCATCAGGTCATAACGCATCCGCGTTGCCCTGTCGGCTTGATTGATGGCGGGTGACAGTGAGTCGAGGAGCGCTATTGCGCTGTCGGGGCAGGTGTCGGCGAGCCTTCCGGCGCGGTCGATGTGGTCGCGTAGACGCGAGTTGTCGGCACACCCGGCGACGACGGCGATGCACACTACGGCGATGAATATGTGTAACAAATGCTTCATAGCTTCCGCGAATATACGAATAATCCGCGACATTCGCCCAATAAAAGTGGCGGGGCGGAGAGCTATCAAATCCCAGCGTTAGCGAGAGTTGCGTAGCTGCTCAATAGTGTTAGCCCCAACCATCTCCGAGGGCTGCGTTAGCTGCCCAATAAAATGTTATCTAATGGCGTGTGGGTTATTGGGCAACTACGTAGCCCTTTCTTATATATTCCTATATCCTGTACCCGTGCTGCGGACGCCTAACGGCGGCCTTGCGCGGGCCTAACGTTATTAAGCTGCTCTGCAGCTTTTGCGCTAACGCGGGGATTTGCTGGTGGAGTGCGCCCTGCGCTTCGCGGGGCGAAAGTGGGGGCATTTGCGGGTGGAGGGTGGTGCAACCCGTGGGGGATAAAAGGAGGGCGCTGTGTCGATGACACAGCGCCCTTGCAGTGGTAGCGGGATCGAGAATTGAACTCGAGACCTCCGGGTTATGAATCCGACGCTCTAACCAACTGAGCTATCCCGCCATTACCGTTTTGCGAGTGCAAAGTTAGGACTTATATTTTAATTTTGCAATATTTTCCGAGAAAATATGAAATTATTTTGACCAGAATGCTGGCGTGAAGAGTACAAGGACGGTGAATATTTCAAGACGGCCTGTGAGCATGAGCATTGACAAAATCCATTTTCCTGCAGGCGGAATCACTTCAAATGAGCCGCCGTAGCCGGTGACTCCCGTACCAAGGCCAATATTGGAAACGCATGAGAATGAGCTAAAAAAGGCATCGACGAGCGGAATGTTGAGGGCGGTGAGTACCATGCCTCCCAAGGCGATAATCATCACGTAGATGCACAGGAATGCGATTACCTTGTCGACTGTTTCGGGCGGTATTATTGAGTCGTTGATGCGCACCGAGCGAATTGAGTTGGGGTGAATCGAACGGTACAGCTCGTTGTTGGTGTTCTTGAGGAGGTAGAGCAGTCGGTCGACCTTGGCTCCACCGCTTGTCGAACCTGCGCAGGCTCCGAAGAACATAAGGATGAAGAGGAGCGCGATTATGAACGATCCCCAGTTCTCGAAGTTGCTTACAGTCAATCCCGTGGATGATATTGTGGTTATAATCTGAAATAGCGGGTCGATTGTGACCGATGAAATGGAGTTGGCTTGTCCGTTGATGGCTATCGTTACGGCAAAGGCGATGTACATGAACAGGATTATGCGCAGATAGGCCTTCAGGGTGTCGTTGTGGAGCAGTTCCTTGAAGTTGCCGGTGCCGGCTTTGTAGATCAAGGCGAAGTTCACACCGCCGAGGAACATGAATATCGTAAGAACGATTTTTATGTAGGTTGAGTCCCAGGCGGCCACGCTGTCGTCGCGTGTAGAGAATCCGCCGGTTGACATGGAACTTAATGCGTGACACACACTGTCGAAGAAGTCCATAGGGCCTATCCACAGCAGCAGGCACAGTGCGGCTGACAGGACGAAGTAGACAGCCCACAATCCCTTGGCAGTCTGGCTTATGCGCGGGCGCAGCTTTTCGTGGGTGATGCCTGTAACTTCGGCATTGAACATCTGCATTCCTCCCGAATGGTTGAGCATGGGCAGAACCGCCAGCGTGAAGAGTATAATTCCCATGCCGCCAATCCACTGGGTGAGGCATCGCCACATGTTTATGCCGTGGGAAAGCGACTCGACCGACTCGAATACGGTAGCTCCCGTTGTAGTGAATCCCGACATGGTTTCAAAGAATGCGTCGCTTAATGTAAGTGGTGTGGAGCACATGAGAAACGGCAGCATCCCGAAGCAGGAGAATAGAATCCACACGAGGGCCGTGAGCAGAAATCCCTCGCGTTTGGCCATCGAGGAGTAGGAGGGGCGGATGCAGAATGTCATCAATGCTCCGGCAGCGAAAGTGACGGTCACCGTGATGAGGAATGCCATGTAATCGCTCTCGCCGTAAATGAGGCAGGTGACCAGCGGCACGAGCATGAATGCGCTCTCAATCATGAGAAGCCATCCCATTACACGCAGGAGCATGGGAAAGTTGACTCGATGATGTGTTGCGAAGTATTTTGACATTTCAAAAAATCGGATTCCGTTAGTTGAAGAGTTTCTCGACCTTGTGGATGGCTCCCGAGAGGCAGAACACCACTACGTGGTCGCCGGGCTGAATAACCGTGTTACCGTGAACGAGCATTCCCTGTCCGTCGCGTATAAGTCCGGCTATGGTCATGTCACGTGTCAGCGACAGGTCCTTTACGGGGCCGCGTGTAATCTTGCTCTTGGGCTTCGCCTCGATTTCGGCAACTTCGGCATCGGCAAGTGCGAGGCACTTCGACGACGACACATCAGTGTCGAGCAGAATCTGGAATATCTTGCTTGATGCGAGCAGCTTCTTGTTGATGATTGTGCCTATGTTCAGTCCTTCGGCCTCCGAGATGAACTGGATGTCCTCGACTTCGGCGATGGTCTTGCTCGCTCCGAGTTCCTTGGCGGTGAGGCAGGCGAGGATATTGGTTTCGGAGCTGTCGCTGAGAGCAATGAAGGCATCCATGTCGGATATTCCTTCCTCGCGCAGCACGTCGATGTCGCGTGCGTCACCGTAGACAATGTCGCAGTCGGGACACTTCTCGGGCAGTCGGCGGCACTTTTCGAGATTGCTCTCGATTATTTTTATCTTGTAGGTGTCGCCGGCAAGAGCTGCCAGACGGACAGCGATGCGGCTTCCACCCATTATGAGCACCTTGCGTATGCGCTTGTGTACCTTGCCGCATATTTCAAGCAGTTCGTCGACATGGTCGCGCGTGGTGGTGAAATATAGGATGTCGTTTTCGCATATACGGTCGTCACCTCGCGGGATGATGGTTTCGTGGTGACGCTTTATCGCCGACACGTGGAAGTTGTGCTCGACCATGGCAAACTCCTTGAGCTGCATGCCCACTATGCGGGCGTTTTCGCGAAGCTTGACGCCCACGAGGATAATCTCACCGTCGTGGAGCTCAAACCAGTGACGCACCCATGAGCGGTTAAGGGCCGTGATAATTTCCTGTGCGGCAAGATATTCGGGATAAATCAGCGCGTTTACACCGATTCGCGTAAAGAACTCACGGTTGTGCATGTCGAGAAACTCGTAATTGTCGATGCGCGCTACGGTGCGTTGCGCTCCGATGCTCTTGGCCATTGAACAGGCGATGACATTACGTGTTTCATCGGGTGTTACGGCTATGAAGAGGTCGCATGATTCCACGCCGGCGCTTTTCAGAACGTTGAACGATGTAGGGCTGCCGCGCAGAGTCATGAGGTTGTAGTTGGCGTCGATCGTTGAAAGACGCCCCTGGTCGTCATCGACGAGGATAATGTCCTGCTCTTCGCGTGACAGTAGTTTGGCGAGATGTGAGCCTACTTCACCGGCTCCTACGATGACGATTTTCATAGCTTATGGTTATTATTGGCTTGGACAATTGCATTGTAGATTGCGTCTTCATCCATCCTACACAGGTTCATCAGCTGCGGGACTTTGCCGTGGGGGACAAACATGTCGGGAACGCCTATGCGTGTTATGTGGGGATGGTAACCGTGATCGTTCATCCACTCGGTCACGGCCGAGCCGAGTCCACCGTCACGCACACCGTCTTCGACCGTTATCACGGGACATCCCTTGCGGCCCACTTCGTCAAGCAGCTGCTCATCGATAGGCTTAAGAAATATCATGTCGTAGTGGGCGGCCTCAATGCCGTTTTCGCGGCGGGCGCGTTCTATTGCTGCAGCTGCCTTATTGGCCATGGGGCCTATCGTCAGTACCGCTACATCATTGCCGTCGACAAGTCGCTGTCCGCGGCCTATGGCTATTTCGTGCATTGGTGTGCGCCAGTCGGGATTGGAACCCTTGCCTCGAGGATAACGGATGGCAAACGGGCCACGGTCGGCGCTCTGTGCCGTGTAGAGCAGATTGCGCAGCGATGCCTCGTCGCGCGGCGAGGCGATGGTGAGATTGGGGATTGCCCGCAGGTAACTGAGGTCGAACACTCCGTGATGAGTCACACCGTCCTCGCCGACGATTCCGGCGCGGTCGATGCAGAATGTCACGGGCAGATTCTGTATTGCGACATCGTGGATTATGTGGTCGTAGGCTCGCTGAAGAAACGATGAGTAGATGGCGCAGAAGGGGCGCATTCCATCCTTGGCAAGGCCTCCCGCAAATGTCACGGCGTGACCTTCGGAGATTCCTACATCGAATACTCTTGAGGGCAACTGCTCCTGCATGATGCTCATCGATGTGCCCGACGGCATTGCGGCGGTGATGCCCACGATTTTGTCGTTGGCGCGTGCGAGTTCGAGCAGGGTGTGTCCGAACACATCCTGATACTTGGCCGGAGAGTCGCTGTCGTGCTTGCGTTCGCCCGACTTGGGGTCAAAGAGCCCGGGTGCATGCCATGAGGCCGGGTCGTCCTCGGCCGGCTTGTAGCCCTTGCCTTTGGTGGTGCGCAGATGCAGCAACCGAGGCCCTTCCATGTCCTTGATGTCGCTCAACACTCTCACCACGCGGTCGATGTCGTGACCGTCGATAGGGCCGAAATAACGGATATTGAGCCCCTCGAATATATTCTGCTGATGGCTGAGCAGCGACTTGACGCTGTTGTTGAAGCGCATGATGAAGCCTTTCTGCTTGTCGGTGACGAGGTGCAGCTTCTTCAGCAATCTGAACAGTCGATAGCGGAACCTGTTGTAGGCCCTGGTGGTGTTGAGGTGGGCAAGATAGGAGTTAAGTGCTCCTACGTTGCGGTCAATCGACATGTCGTTGTCGTTGAGTATGATGAGGAGATTGTTCTTGTTGATTGATGCGTTGTTGAGTCCCTCAAATGCAAGTCCGCCGCTTATCGAGGCATCGCCGATTACGGCTACGACATTGCGTCGCGGCTTGTCGTTGTTCAGCTCCGAGGCCATTGCCATACCGAGTGCTGCCGAAATGGAGTTGGAGGCGTGACCGGCTGTGAAGGTGTCGTAGGGGCTCTCTTCGGGATTGGGAAAACCGCTAAGACCGCCAAACTTGCGATTGGTGTCAAACTTGTCGCGGCGACCTGTGAGCAGCTTGTGCCCATAGGCCTGATGCCCGACATCCCACACAATGCGGTCGTAGGGGGTGTTGAACACATAGTGCAGTGCCACGGTGAGCTCCACCGCACCCATGCTCGATGCAAAGTGCCCGGGATTGGTCGACAGGGAGTTTATAAGGAAGTCGCGTATTTCGGCGCAGACTGCAGGTAGCTTTTCCGTCGGCATTCGGCGAAGGTCGGCGGGAGTGTCAATCGTTTCGAGCAGAGGGTAGCGCTTGGATTCAACGCTTTCATTATTATCAGGATTTTCCATTACTATCGCGTATATACTTTTTATAGATAGGTACAAATACGACTATTCCCGACACGATGATGATGAACATCGTCCATGCCGAGAATCCCCGCGCCGAAATCATTAGATAGCACAGGAAGAGCCACAGCAGAGCGAGGCACGTGAAACGGAATATCATATAACCTTTCATTACGAGAGCATTAATCATCGACCGCGCATGCGGTCGAGCGTTAATATGCAAAATCTATGATGCAAATATACCAAAGTTTTGTGTTATAACCTAATAAAAAACGCCCTGCCTCAACGAGGCAGGGCGTAAATGGTTGTATAAGATGGCTGTTATCCGCCAAAATTGTCGTACATGAGATTTTCCGAGGGAACTCCGAGATCCCAAAGCATCTTCTCGACGGCCTTGCTCATGGGGCCGGGGCCGCACATGTAGTACTCGATGTCCTCGGGTGCGGGGTGGTTCTTCAGATAGGTTTCGTAGATTACCTGATGAACGAATCCCGGGGTGTACTTGACGCCTGCGGCATCGGCTGCGGGGTCGGGACGGTCGAGGGCGAGGTGGAACTTGAAGTTGGGGAAGTCCTTCTCAAGCTGCAGGAAATTCTCAAGGTAGAACACTTCGTTAAGCGCACGTGCGCCGTAGAAGTAGTTCATGACGCGGTCGGTAGTGTTGAGCGTGCGTGTCATGTGCATGATCTGTGCGCGCAGAGGAGCCATACCGGCGCCACCGCCTACCCACATCATCTCGTTCTTTGAGTCGAAGATGGGGTGGAAGTCGCCGTAAGGGCCGCTCATGATTACCTTGTCGCCGGGCTTCAGGGTGAAGATGTAGGACGATGCGATACCGGGCATTACATCCTGGAATCCCACCTGGGGTTTCGGCTTGAAGGGCGGTGTCGCGATGCGCACGGTGAGCATTATGCGGTCGCCTTCGGCAGGATAGTTGGCCATAGAGTAGGCGCGCACTGTGGGCACGGTGTTTTTGCACTTGAGCGTGAACAGTCCGAACTTCTCCCATGAGGGCATGTACTCTTCGCCGATCAGCGACTTGTCGATGTCGACATTGTAGTCCATTTCGTAGGTGGGAATCTTAATCTGTGCATAGGAGCCGGGAATGAAGTTCATGTGCTCGCCCGGAGGAAGTGCCACGATGAACTCCTTGATGAATGTTGCGACATTCTTGTTGGAGATCACCTCGCATTCCCACTCCTTGACATCGAGCACCGATGCGGGTACGCCTATCTTCATGTCCTCCTTAACCTTTACCTGACAGCCGAGTCGCCAGTGGTCCTTGAGCTGCTTGCGGGTAAAGTGTACGGTTTCGGTGGGAAGCACGTCGCCACCGCCATTGAACACCTGCACCTTGCACTGTCCGCAGCTTCCCTTTCCGCCGCAGGCCGACGACAGGAAGATGTTTTCATCGGAGAGTGTCGAGAGCAGCGACTTGCCCGAATTGGCGAACACATCCTTGTCATCGTTGATGACAATGTGCACTTCGCCCGAATGAACGAGAAATTTCTTGGCCACCAGAAGTACGGTCACCAGGATGAGCGTGATTATAAGGAATATTATCACGCCCGACATTATGGTCAGGGTGCCTATGTTGGCACCAAGCGTTATCATTGCAGTCATATCCATATTGCTCATTAGATTTTAATGCCGAGGAAACTCATGAACGCAATGCCCATAAGACCCGTGATGATGAATGTTATGCCCACACCGCGCAGAGGCTTGGGAATGTTGCTGTACTCCTGCAGGCGCTCGCGTATTGCGGCTATGGCCACGATGGCGATGAGCCAGCCGAGTCCCCAACCGGCACCGGCGCAGCAAGCAGTCCACACGCTCGGGAAGTCACGCTGCTGCATGAAGAGCGAGCCACCGAGGATGGCGCAGTTAACCGCGATGAGCGGAAGGAATATACCGAGCGACGAGTAGAGCGCGGGGCTGAACTTCTCGACGGCCATCTCGACGAGCTGGGTGAGTGACGCAATCACGGCTATGAACATGATGAGCGAGAGGAAGCTGAGGTCGACATCGGCATATTCGGGGCCGAGCCATTTCAGCGCTCCGGCACGCAGCACGTAGTTTTCGAGCAGGTAGTTGATGGGCAGCGATATCACAAGCATGAACGTTACTGCGGCACCGAGGCCGAGAGCGGTCTTGACATTCTTGGATACGGCAAGGAATGAACACATGCCTAAGAAGTAGGCAAATATCATATTGTCGACAAATATCGACCGGATAAAGATATTGAAATTTTCCATTGTTGTCTATCTTTAAGCTATTGACATTACCATTATTCCTGCAGGTCCTTGTTATAGATTCGGTGAACCCAGATGATGCAAGCCACGACGATGAGGGCCATCGGGGGAAGAATCATGAGGCCGTTGTTGGCATAACCGTGTTCATACCAGCTCTGAGGAATCACCTGGAGTCCCCATATTGTGCCGCTTCCGAGGAGTTCGCGGAAGAATGCCACGATTATAAGGATGATGGCGTAACCGATGCCGTTGCCGATGCCGTCGAGAAACGAAGGCCAGGGCTTGTTGCCCATTGCAAACGCTTCAAGGCGTCCCATCAGGATACAGTTGGTGATTATGAGGCCGATGAACACCGACAGCTGCTTGCTGACATCGTATTGGTAGGCTTTGAGCAGCTGGTCTACGATTACCACAAGACCGGCCACGACTACAAGCTGCACGATGATGCGGATGTTGGTGGGGATGGTCTTGCGGAGCAGTGAAATGATGACATTGGAGAATGCCAGCACGGCGATCACCGATATACCCATGACAAATGCCGGCTCAAGCTTTGCCGTTACGGCAAGGCATGAGCAGATACCGAGAATCTGGACAATGACAGGATTGTCCTTTGAGAGCGGATTGATTAGTGCGCTCAGGTTTTTATTGTTGGTTGCCATTGTCGTTACTGTTGATTGTTGTTAAGACTTTGTAGGAATTTAGTGTATCCGCCAAGGCAGTTGTCGATCATCGAGGCTACACCTTTGGAGGTGATTGTTCCGCCCGATATGGCATCGACCTTGTCTTCGCCGTTCAGGGGAGCTTGTCCGGCCTTCACCACGGCGATGGGCAGGAATCGTCCTTCCTTGAATAGGTGCAGGTTGTTGAACTGGTTGCTGAACGCGGGCTTTTCGATTTCGGCTCCAAGTCCGGGAGTTTCACCCTGGTGTGCGAAGTAGGCTCCGTATATGGTCGATCCGTCGCTGTTGACCGAGATGTAGCCCCAGATAGGGCCCCATAGTCCGGCACCGTACACGGGCAGGATGTACTTCACGTCGTTAGGCGATAACGTGCACACGTAAACCGGCATCTCACGCTGGTCGACAGGACGCTTGCTCTGTTCTGACACGTTTACATCAAAGGCATTTCCCTCGATGCGTTCACCCTGTGAGTTTACGATGTACTGTTCGGTGACATACTTGTTGAAGTCGGATATGACATCGGCCTTGTCGGGCGTGATGTGTACCGACGCAAGTATCTGCTTCATCTTGTCGGCATTTGCGTTGTCGACCTGAAGCGGCTTCAATGACAGTGCGGCGAATGCCAAGGCGGCTCCCACGACCACTGCCAATACTACTATATATATTATAGTATAGATATTGCTTTGCTTATTCATAGGTTATTCGGCATTAGCATTCAGACGACGCATGCGACGACGAATGTTGGATTGAACAACAAAATAGTCTATAGCGGGCGCGAGCGAGTTCATCAACAGTACTGCAAGCATGGCGCCTTCGGGGTAGCCGTTGTTGTAGGTGCGGATGAGTATCGCAATTGCTCCGAGGAAGAAACCGTAGATGTACTTACCGGTATCGGTGCGTGCTGCGGTTACAGGGTCGGTGGCCATGAATACTGCGGCAAAAGCAAATCCGCCAAGCATCAGCTGGTCGACCGGCGACAGGAGCGAAACGGGGTAGGTGGGCGTTGCAAATGCATTGGCGATGGCTGCCATTACGAATCCGCCGACGAATACCGACAGGATTATGCGCCAGCTTGCGATGCCGGTAAGCAGAAGTATAGCCGCACCGATGAGGATGCAGAGTGTCGATGTTTCACCCACCGAGCCGGGGATAAGGCCGAGGAACATGTCCCATGACGAGATGTCCTGTCCCACGACATTGGTTATCTTCAGGGTGTCGCCAACATTGGTGGCAATCTGTCCGAGCGGGGTGGCTCCCGAGAATCCGTCGACCGGAGTTCCGTTGCCGAGTCCGCATATCGGATTAACGGGCACGAATACGCTGTCGCCGCTCATCTTTGACGGATATCCGAAGAAGAGCACGGCACGGGTTACAAGTGCTACGTTGAATATGTTGTAGCCTGTACCTCCGAATACTTCCTTGACGAAGATTACCGAGAATGCCGTTGCTACGGCTATCATCCAAAGCGGAGTTTCAATGGGGCAGATGAGGGGAATGAGCATTCCCGACACGAGGAATCCTTCCTGAATCTCCTCTTTGCGCCACTGGGCTACCATAAATTCGATTCCAAGTCCCACGGCGTAGGACACGATTATGCGTGGAAGCATTGCAAGAAATCCGTAGGCCATTAGCTGCCAGAAGGGGAAGTCGGTTTCTCCTATTGCGAGCCAGTGCTGGTAGCCTACGTTGTACATGCCGAATAACAGACACGGCATAAGCGCCAGTACCACGATTATCATCACGCGCTTGGAGTCGATGCTGTCATGAATGTTGACTCCCGATGTAGAAGTGGTGTTGGGCGTGAACAAGAATGTCTCAAAGCCGTCAAAGACCGAGTGGAATGCATGCAGCTTTCCTCCGGGTTCAAAGTTAGGCTTGATACGATTTAGAAAATTTCTAAGCGATTTCACTGTTTATGAGATTATTGCTGTTTATATCAACTGAGTTCTTTGCGCAGGTAGTCGAGGCCTTCCTGCACGATTTTCTGCAATTCGAGCTTTGAAGGGTCGACATATTCGCACAGCGCGAAGTCCTCGGGTGCCACTTCGTAGATTCCGAGTTGCTCCATGCGGTCGATGTTGCGTGATATTATTGCTTTTATAAGGTATTCGGGCATGATGTCCATCGGCATTACCTTTTCGTAGATTCCCGACATTATCATTGCTCGGCGTCCGCCCTGCAGTCGTGCGTCGGGGCAGAACAGCTTGTTGAGGAAGTGTCCCGGGAACGAGTGGCTGAAGCTCATCTTGCGGGGCGAGAGTGAGGCCCATCCCATGAATTCGTGGAAGTCGTCGCCTTCGGCTATCACCGTCACCTGATAATATGGATAACGCAGATAGCCTTCAGGACTTTCGTGAGTACCCGTGAGCACGTTGCCCGATATTATGCGGTGGTGGATGGCGTCGTCGTTTACATTGCCTTTAAGTATTGAAGCAAGGTCGGCGCCTATCTTTGTTATGACATATCGCGGTGTCGTGACTTCGCATCCGGTCACTGCCACGAGCGTGTCGGTGTCGAGTCGTCCGGTCGACAGGAGCTTGCCTATGCGCAATAAGGTAGTTGCGTCGAGAGTCCACACGATGTCGCCTTTGTTGACCGGCTTTACGTTACAAATCTGGACTCCTGCGTTGCCGGCGGGGTGGGGGCCTTCAAATACCACGTGCTCAACTCCCTCGACCGATGCGAGGCAGCTGCCCTGGCGTATGCCCAGATATATCTTTCCGTCGGTAAGCTTTTGCAGAAGCTTTACGGCTTTGTTAAGCTCGTTGATGCGGGGGCTGAGCATGCTCTCGAAGTCGGGAGCGAGCGGAGCCGAGTCGAAACCGGTGATGAATATGTCGCGGGGAGCCGCTCCGGGAGCCGGAACTATGTTGTAGGGACGCTGACGCAACAGTGCCCATAGTCCGGAGTCAAGCAGTAGCTGTTGAGCCCGTGTGCGGTCGTTGATGCCTTCGGTTTCAAAAGTGATTGAATTCCCGGCATCCTCGGCCGGAGTGATTACAATGCGCTCAAGTTTTCGACGCTCCCCCCTTATGACGCCAGTCACGGTGCCTGCTATGGGTGATGTCACTACGATGTCGGTAAACTGCTTGTCATGGAACAGCTTGGAGCCTACCTCCACCGAGTCGCCCTCTTTAACATCGACTTTCGGCACAATGCCGCTGTAATCGTCGGGGACTATGGCGCATGTCGCGGGCTTGACCGTAATCGGGGCGGCATCGGCTGCAGCTCCTCTGATTTTGATGTCAAGGCCTTTCTTTAACGTAACGATTTTAGCCATTTTTAGTGTATGGTAATATGTATTTATTATATTATTGTGCAAAGTTATCTAATAATTTTATATTGGCTTAACTTTGCTTGGGAAAAATTTGCCGTAATAATTATTTTGTGTCAATTGACGGATATTTTATTAAATTATGTTGTTAAACATGCTTATTCGCTTATGGTGGTTGTGCGTTTGATAAATTAATAAAAATCGACAAGCAAAATTTGGTTTGTAAGAAACAAAATAATAAATTTGCATATCCAATTAACGAAAGGTTGTGAATTGGAAGCTAGTTAACAACATAAAATCAATACCGGAATCGGGAGAGATTGAATTCAAAAGCAGTGCGAAAGCTTAATTTCATATCGGAGAATTTACTTGATTCTTAAATCATGTAGTATAAGTTTTGCCGCATTACTCGCCGAACCAACTCACAGTCGTTTTTCGGTCCATGAACATAAAACAAAGAAACGAAAATAAATAATTAAAAGAATTAATCCATTAATAACAAATTTAAAAATTTATTCTTATCACAATTATGGAAGCTCAAAAGCCCAACTCAGGAGCCGCTCCGGCTCAGAAGAAGAACGTTCAACCCGAAGGTTCTAAAGTACGCGGTATCAAGAATGCATTCTTGGTAATCGTTGCTTGCTTTATCGTAGCAGTTTGCTTATTTGCATTTTGGTTCGGTCATGACTCACACTTCGACGAAGCCGGTCATCCTCAGGACATTTGGGGTACCATCTACATGGGTGGTGTAATCGTGCCTGTTCTTCAGACTCTGTTCCTCACTGTAATCGTTCTCTCTGTAGAGCGTTGGATCGCCCTCTCAAGCGCAAAGGGTAAAGGTAACATCTCTAAGTTTGTCGCTAACGTTAAGAAGTGCCTCCAGAGCAACGACATCGCCGGCGCACAGGAACTCTGCAAGAAGCAGAAGGGTAGTGTTGCTGCTGTAGTATCGGCCGCTCTCGTTCGCTACAAGGAAATGGATGCCAACACCGTTCTCAGCAAGGAGCAGAAGATTGCAACCCTCCAGAAGGAAGTAGAAGAGGCTACCGCTCTTGAAATGCCCGCTCTTCAGCAGAACCTCCCCATCGTTGCAACTCTTACCACTCTCGGTACACTTGTCGGACTTCTCGGTACTGTAATCGGTATGATCAAGTCATTCCAGGCTCTTGCAGCATCAGGTGCTCCTGACTCAACTGAACTTTCAACCGGTATCTCTGAGGCACTTATCAACACTGCCTTCGGTATCGCAACCGGTGCATTTGCAGTTATCTCTTATAACTTCTACACCAACAAGATTGACAACCTCACCTACGCAATTGATGAGATTGGCTTCTCAATCGTGCAAACATTTGCAGCTACTCACTAATCCCGTTGTCTTTCCGAATAAACAATAATAACCTGTTAATTAACGAAAAACAATGGGAAAAGTAAAAATTAAAAGAAAGAGTACCCTCATCGACATGACCGCGATGAGTGACGTGACTGTTCTTTTGCTTACTTTCTTCATGTTGACCTCTACCTTCCTTCAGAAGGAGCCGGTAACGGTGCTCACTCCGTCGTCAGTGTCGGAAATCAAGGTGCCTGTTACCAACTACTCGACGATTCTTATATCGCCCGAGGGAAAGGTATTCCTATCGGTAGCCGGTGACGCCGACTCTACTTACTCGACCGAAAAGGTGAGAGCTGAGTTGATTCGTAACGCGGTTTCCGAATATAACAAGACCCATAGTAACAAAATACAGCTCACAAACGAACAGGTTGCCAAGTTCTCGAAGATGAATATGTTCGGGGTTAAACTTTCCTACCTGCCGGAATTCCTCGACCTGCCGCAAATCAAGCAGGATGAGATTATCTCCGACATGAACAATGACATGGTTGGAATCCCCGTCGATGACAACAAGGACCTTGGTAAACCTAATGAGTTTCAAATCTGGATGCGTGCCATCTACAATTCATCCAATCCCAACCTCGAGCAGGCGATCAAGAGTGGCGAGGGTATAGCCGTAAAGGCTGACAAGGATACGCCCTACGATGTCGTACACAACGTGCTCGACAATCTGCAGACGCTAAAGATGAATAAGTTCAGCTTGATGACCGCATTAAAAACCGAGAACGATTAATCATTATGGCACAGATAGAACAATCCGATAAGGGCGGCAAAAAGAAAAAAGGCGCCCAGAAAAAGATGCAAATCCACGTGGACTTCACTCCCATGGTGGACATGAACATGCTTCTTATCACGTTCTTCATGCTTTGTACCACGATGATTAAGTCGCAGACACTGCAAATCTCACTCCCCTCTAATGAGAAGGTTGAGCAGGAGCAGCAGAACAAGACAAAGCAGTCAGAAGCCGTGACACTCATTCTTGACACCGAACGTGACAGTGAGGGTAATGTGAAGGTTGATCCCGATTCGGGTAAGCCCGCCCACATCATCTACTATTACGAAGGTAAGGCGGAAGTCGCTGATGAAAACCATGACGGACTGATCGACAACTCCAACCTCAAGGTTGAGAAGTTTGTCGGTAACGAGAATGGTGAGGTTCAGGGTATCCGTAAGATTCTTCACAACCGCAACAAGCAGGTACTTGAGAAAATCGATGTTCTCAAGACTCAATGGAAGAATAAGGAGTTGACCGATGAGGAATATCAGGCAAAGGCCAAGCAGATTCGTAACGACTCTACGCTTACTCGCCCGGTTGTCATCATCAAGGCCGGTCCCAACGCTTCTTGGGAAAGCTTGATCAGCGCTCTTGACGAAATGCAGATTAACCAGATTTCTCGATACCAGATTGATAATATCAACGGAGTTGACTCTGCTTTGATATTTGACTATCAGGCTAAGAATCCGCGTAAATAATGATGAATGGCTATATGTTTAACTATTAAAACTGAAAAGAAATGGCAAAAGATGTAGATCTTTCATCAAAAGAATGGCGCGATATAGTCTTTGAAGGTAAAAACAAAGAATTTGGTGCATACGAGCTCCGTAAGGAATCGGACGCTCGTCACAATAAGGCGATGATTGTTGTTGTAATCATCATTGCAATAGCATTCTTGCTTCCCCTTGTAATCAACACTGTGCTTCCCAAGGCCGAAGAGCGTCCCGAGGACCTCACCGAGCAGGCTATGGTGAATCTTGCCAACGACGCTGTCGAAGAGGAAGAGGAGCCCGAAGAGGAGCAGCAGCGTTACGAAGAGGAGCAGCCCGAAGTTCTTCCCGAAGAAGTGCTCAATACCGTTAAGGTTACCGAGCTCGCCATTGTAGAGGACGAAAAGGTTAGCGCCGAGGATGAAATCAAGACTCAGGACGAATTGAAGGAAACTACGACCGCTTTCGGTCAGAGCGACTTCGACCAGGGTACTGATGACCGTAACGTAGTGCGTGAACACAAGGACGAAATCGTCGTTGAAGAGAAGAAGCCCGAAGAGGAAAACAAGGTATTTACTGCAGTTGAGCAGATGCCCCAGTTCCCCGGTGGTGAAGCTGAACTCATGAAGTATATTCAGAGCCACCTTAAATATCCCCCCGTGGCAATGGAAAACAACATCCAGGGTCGTGTTACGATTCAGTTCGTTGTTACCAAGACCGGTAAGGTGGGTGAGGTTAAGGTAGCCCGTGGTAAGGACCCCGACCTCGACAAGGAGGCAATGCGCGTGGTTAAGTCGCTTCCCGACTTTATCCCCGGCAAGATGAACGGACAGGCAGTTAACGTGTGGTACACCGTGCCTATCACATTCAAGCTTCAGGGTATCTAATCGGTATACAAACATCATTCCCTATATATAAGAGGCATGGCCATTGGCCATGCCTCTTTGTTTTTATGTGCTAAAATCAAATATTTATGAACAACATCTAAAATTTATGAAAAATCGGTGTGCGGTACATCTTTTTTCACTATCTTAGCATATTGTTAAATAACCAAATGAAAGTTTATGGCAACAGATAATAACATGGAATATGACGAAGCGCAGGCAGTGAAGTTCATCCGCGACTACATGCCGGCCGATAAGCGTGACCTGTATGACGATGACGAGATAATCAATATCATCGACATGATATGGGATTACTATGAGGACAACGGTCTGCTTGAAATCTCGGCCGACTACGATGACGACGATCAATCGCCCGAACTTCCCGACATAATAAAGTATGTGAAGAAGATGCTTGCCAAGGACAAGTTGGCGGTGGTTGATGTCGACGATGTGCATTATATCGTTGAAGGCGAGTTGGCCTATGAGAAATCGATAGGTGCATTGGAGGATTAACGTGAGGTAAATGCTTATGAAATCGTTAAGCCGTTATTTCACTACTCTGTTTATCGCGATATTCATCGCGTCGATCGCTCCTGCCGAGTGCGAGGCACAGGGATTCTTGAAGACATTGAAGGAAAAGGTGTCGGGAACAAAGAACGAAGACTCCAAGACGAAAGGGAAAAAGTCGAAGAAGGACGACAATGTCGACATAATGGATCTTTCGCTCGACGAGAATCTGATGCGTCCCATTGTTCCGGTTAAGGAGCATGACAAAGTGGCTGCCTACATGAAAAGGCTTGCCCGCAATCTTGCATCGCGCAAGCGCGAGCGCATCGAGATGCTTCGTGACGGGGAGGTGATTGTGGCAACTATTGGTACCGACGCGCTGTTTGCTCCCAATGACTCGGTGCTCCGTCAGTCGGCGGGTGAATTGCTGGAACCCTATAAGCACCTGTTAAAGTCGATGGGCATGTATAAGATACTTGTTGTGGCCCACACCGACGACACCGGTTCTGAAAAGTACACCAATCATCTAAGTGAATTGAGAGTCGAAGCTGTATATAAGTGGTTGCGGCACGATGTTGCCGGCAATGTGGAGATTGTGCCTTACGCTCTCGGCTCTTCCGACCCGCTGTTACCTAACAACAGCACCGCCAACCGTCGGTCCAACCGTCGCATTGAGATTTTCATTGTCCCCAACAAGATGATGCTTGAAATGGCCAAATCCAATAAATTGCAATAAATTCAAGTTATATTTTTAAATATTTTATATAAGGAAAAATGAGGAGTAAACTACTTGCTTGCGGAGCGGTGCTTTTGGCTATCTCTTGTTCTCAGAACAAGCCTGCCGGAGGCGATTACAGTGTTAGTGCTAATGTTGGTGACGAAGCCAATGGAAAAATGGCCTATATCGTCAACTACGACAATGGCGACCTACTTGACAGTGCGGTTGTAGCCGATGGAAAAGTACTTTTGAAGGGAACTATCGACAGTCCCGTGCTTGCTCGTCTTATTGTCGGCGGACAGCGCAGCGGAACTCTTGTCGTGGAGCAGGGCGACATCGTGCTCGATGACAATGCCATGCCTTCGGGAACACCGCTTAACCGGCTGTTTGCCGATTTCCGTCATAATGAGGATTCGGTGGGAATCGCATATGGCGATGCCGACAGCGATTCGTTACGTGCCGCCATATTTGCCGATTTTGAGGTGATGAGCGACAAGTTTGTAGCTGATAACAGCGATAACCCGGTAGGTTACTATGTGCTTTTGTCACGTGCCTACGATTTCAGCTCCGAAGAGCTTGACAGCGTGCTTGCACTATATCCGTTATTTGGCGAGTATAAGCGCATCTCCGACCTTGTCGATATGAAGAAGCGTGCTGCCGCTACCGCTGCCGGCAACCGTTATGTCGACTTTACTATCGAAGGCGATTCGGCTCAGAGCCTTAGCGACTATGTAGGTAACGGTAAGTATACTCTTGTCGACTTCTGGGCAAGCTGGTGTGGTCCCTGCCGTCGTGAAATGCCCGTAATCAAGGAGCTTTACGAGGAGTTCGGTTCTAAGGGACTTCAGGTTCTCGGCGTTGCCGTGTGGGACGAGAAGGACGCTTCAGTCAAGGCCATCAAGCAGCTTGAGCTTCCCTGGCCGCAGATTCTGAATGCTCAGACAGTGCCTACCGACATATACGGTATCTCGGGTATACCTCACATTATGCTCATCGACCCCGAAGGCGTGATTGTGGCTCGCGGAATGCAGGGCGACTCACTTCGCAAGGTTGTGCGCGAAACAATGGCTAATTACACCCCTGTAGCCAAATAAGTGTGCGACGCCATGCGACGACCGTGATGATGAAGCCGATTATTGCACCTGCTGCATCGGCTATGAAATCATAGATGTCCTCGCCACGTCCCATTGCCATTAAGCCTTGGAGCAGCTCTATAGCTCCGCCGAAGGCTATTGTGGCTATAAGAAACAACAACAATATAACGAGCGGAGCCTTCTCCTGAGGGTTCCGCTTTTTGCGCATATAGTCGAATGCCAGACACAGCATTACGCCCATCATCATTATGGCGTGTACAACCTTGTCGGCTCCCGGGAATAGCGGAATATCCATGTCGGGAAGCGGGCGGGGAACGAGTGTGAGATAAAGGACGGCTATAATGCATACGACCGAGAATATGCAGGGAGGAAGTGAGATCAGAAATTTGGTTAATTTCATTTTTACTAAATTTTTATGCAAAATTAATGACAAATTATATATTTCAGTCGTTGTAGTGTGACATATTGTAACTTTTTAGCTAATTTTGTACCTCAAAAATTGAAAATATGGCCGGAAAAGCGCAATTTGGCAGTAAAATAGGATTAATAGCAGCAACGGTGGGCTCGGCCGTGGGGCTCGGAAACGTGTGGCGTTTCCCTGCCGAAACTCAGAGCAATGGAGGAGCGGCGTTTTTGCTGCTCTATATAGCATGTGTATTTTTACTCGGTATACCGGTTATGCTGGCCGAGTTTTCATTGGGTCGCGGCAAGCGTAGCGATGCCGTTGGGGTATTTCGCAAGCTGTCGCCTCACAGCGGCTGGTGGGTTGTAGGGGCTGTGGCCATACTCGCTTCATACCTGATTCTCTCTTTCTACATGGTTGTCGCCGGATGGACGCTTGAGTACCTGTGGCAGTCGATGACAGGTTACCTGTATGAGCCTGTCAATGCCGTGGCGGCCAATGCCGGAGTCGAAGGTCTTGAGCAGCAGTTTAAGCTGCGTATGCAGGAGTTTATCGTTCAGGACAGCCGTCCGTTGATAATGACCTATATAATGTTGCTCATTAATGCAGGAATACTTATGATGGGGGTTCAGAAGGGTATTGAGAAGATGTCAAATATTCTCATGCCGCTTCTTTTCCTGTTGTTGTTGATATTTGCCGGCGTGTCACTCACATTCCCCAAGGCTATGGAGGGATTGGAATTTTTCCTAAATCCCGACTTCTCAAAGATAACGCCGTCGGTAGTGGTGAATGCGCTCGGACAGGCATTTTTCTCGCTTTCGCTCGGTATGGGTATTCTCATCACCTATTCAAGTTATTTTCCTAAGAACACCAAGCTTACCCGCACGGCTGTAACGGTGTCGATGCTCGACCTGCTTGTGGCAATCATGATGGGTGTCATCATATTTCCGGCGGTAAAGTCGTTCGGACTCGATGAAGGAGGTCTTGAGGGTGCTACATTGGTCTTTGTCACGCTGCCCGAAGTGTTTGCACAGATGCCCGTCACGCAGTTGTGGTCGATTCTGTTCTTCCTGCTTCTGCTTGTGGCCGCGCTCACATCCACAATCTCGCTTGCCGAGGTGTCGATAGCCTTTATGCAGGATCGTTTCAGGCTGCGTCGCACTACGGCGTGCATCGCTGTGATAGCCCCCTTGTTTGTCCTTAGCACGCTTTGCTCTTTGTCACAGGGTTCATTGTCCGATTTCAGGATTGCGGGATTTACGCTGTTTGATTTCCTTGACAACACGGCCACCAACTATATGCTCCCGCTTGTTGCCATATTCACGTGCATCTATCTCGGATGGTTTGCACCGAAAGGATATTTTTATAATGAACTGACCAATCACGGCTCGATATCGACACGCATCTACACGACATTGCTCTTTGTGGTTCGTTTTGTAGCTCCCATATTGATTGCCGTTATCTTATTTGCAAAAATCTTTGAATAGAGATGGCTGAATCACGTGCTCAATTTGTAACCCGCCTCGGGGTGATTGCCACTACCGTTGGTTCGGCTGTAGGACTTGGCAATATATGGCGTTTCCCCTATGAAGCCGGTGTTCACGGCGGTGGGGCGTTCCTCCTCTTTTATATCTTGTTCATATTCTTGATTGGAGTCCCCGTCATCTGTGCCGAATTCATCATGGGACGCGGTGCGCGCAGCAACATTTTCGGTGCGTTCCGCAAGCTCCATTCAACCCGGCAGTGGGCGTGGATAGGCTACATGGGCATCTTGTCGTCGATACTCATTCTGTCGTTCTACTCGGTCGTTGCCGGATGGACGGTGGAGTACTTCGTGCAATCGGTTACCGGTGCCATCGACACTATTGCCGAGGGCGAGCGTCACTCTTCATTTGACACATTCTCCACCGGGCTTAAGCCTGTGATGTGGACTCTTATTTTCCTGCTTGCCAATGCCGTGATACTGTTGCGTGGCGTTCAGAGTGGAATAGAGAGGGTTTCCAACATCCTTATGCCCGTGTTGTTCCTGATTCTGATTGTATTCTGCATCAACTCGTTGTTGATGCCCGGAGTGGGCGAGGGAATGCGATTCCTCTTCAACCCCGACTTTTCAAAGGTCGACTCGTCGGTGCTTATAGGGGCATTGGGTCAGGCCTTCTTCTCGCTGTCGCTCGGTCTTGGAACCATGATGACCTATGCGAGCTATTTTTCCGACCGCACTCCGCTTGTGAAGAGCGCGTCGATTATAGCTGTGCTTGACACCGTTGTGGCCGTATTGGCCGGTATCATCATTTTTCCGGCTGTGTTTACCTATGGCTCCGAGCCGGCAGCCGGCCCAAAATTGGTGTTTGAAGTTCTTCCCGCCATCTTCCATCAGATGCCCGGCGGCGTATTCTGGTCGGCATTGTTCTTCTTCCTGCTCATGGTCGCATCATTGACCTCGACCATCTCAATGAGTGAAATATGCATTGCATTCTTTACCGAGCAATTCGGCATTAGCCGACGCAAGGCGACGCTGCTAAATGCCGGCATAGCCATGGCGCTTGGCACACTGTGTGCTCTTTCATTCGGCCCGTTGAGCAATGTGTCGATATTCGGACAGTCGTTCTTCGGATTGTTTGATTACGTTACGAGCAACATATTCCTCCCTCTCGGCGGCATGCTCATATCGATATTTGTCGGCTGGTTTCTTGACCGCCGTGTACTTAGTGAGCAATTGCGCGGTACAGGCTCGATCAAGGGCTGGATCTACAGGGTGATTGTAATATGCCTGCGTTATGTAGCTCCCACCGGCATTGCGCTTGTGTTCCTTTCCGGTCTTAATATCATCTGATAATATAGCCTTCACGGTTTTATATAACGACAACGGCGCGGGATTCATTTTCCGCGCCGTTGCTGTTGATTGTTACTGTTGACTCGTCTGCGTCACAGTTATAGTATCTTCCTTGTAACCATATTATTAGTCGGCGAGGCGTTTTATCAGCTCTTCGAGGGAGAGGAGTTCCTGATCGCCGGTTGTCATGTTTTTAAGCGTTACCTTGTTTTCGGCAAGTTCGGTTTCTCCGACTATGGCAACGAATGGTATTGCCAATGCGTTGGCATAAGCCATCTGTTTTTTCATCTTGGAATTTTCAGGGAATATCTCGGCCGACACTCCGGCTGTGCGAAGATGCTTTATCATCTGCATCGATGCACGGGCTTCGCTTTCGCCGAAGTTGGTGAACATCACTTTGACTGTGTCGAGTGCATCGGCCGGATAGAGGTCGAGAGCATTAAGAACATCGTAGATGCGGTCGGCTCCGAACGATATGCCCACGCCCGACACGCCCGGCATTCCGAATACGCCGGTGAGGTTGTCATATCGGCCGCCGCCGGTTATTGAGCCTATTGCAACATCACAAGCCTTTACCTCGATTATCGTGCCGGTATAGTAATTGAGGCCTCGTGCGAGCGACACATCGAGGTCGAGCTCGGCATTGAGTCCGAGTCTTTCGGTGCCACCGATGACTTCGCGCAGCTCCTCGATGCCTTTTCGTCCTATTTCCGAAGAGGCGAGGATGCCCTCCATTGTGGCGAGTCGCTCGGCTACGCTTCCCGAGATTGAAAGGATGGGCTGCAGGGCGTTGATGGCTTCATCGGAGAGTCCGTGTTCACGCAGCTCGGCGTTCACGTTGTCGATGCCTATTTTATCGATTTTGTCGATGGCTACGGTTATGTCGACAAGCTTGTCGGGTGCGCCTATCAGTTCTGCTATTCCGGCGAGTACCTTTCGGTTGTTGAGCTTTATCGTCACGTTTATGTTGAGGCGTGTAAACACCTGGTCGATGAGCTGGAGAAGCTCTATCTCGTTGATGAGCGAGTCGGAGCCTATAATGTCGGCGTCACATTGGTAAAATTCGCGGTAACGACCTTTCTGCGGTCGGTCGGCACGCCACACGGGCTGAATCTGGAATCGCTTGAAAGGAAACTGCAGTTCGTTACGGTGCTGAACAACGTAACGCGCAAATGGAACCGTGAGGTCGTAACGCAATCCCTTTTCACACAGTTGCGATGTGAGCTTGCCGGTGCTTTCGCGGGCGTCGAGCAGTGCGGGGTCGGCTCCGCGCAGGTAGTCGCCCGAGTTCAGTATCTTAAAGAGGAGCTTGTCGCCTTCTTCGCCGTATTTCCCCATAAGTGTTGACAGGTTTTCCATTGCCGGAGTTTCGATTTGACGGAATCCGAATAGATGGAACACCTCACGTATTGTGTCGAATATATAATTGCGTCGCGCCATTTCGATGGGCGAGAAGTCACGCGTTCCCTTGGGAATTGAAGGTTTCTGAGCCATAGTCTTTAAGTGAATTTATTTTGGCGCAAAGTTACCCTTTTTATGCCAAAGATGCAACACAATCCTTGGCAGTGTTGTCGTTGATAATCGTTTTCATCATGTCGAGGTCGCTTAGCACTTCGCCTTGCATCAGGTATTCATCGCTATGTCGCTGCACCGACTCATATATTGACAGGGCTTTGGGCCGGTCATTATCCATGAATAGGGCCACGGCGCAGAGCACTCTCGGTTTTGACGACATCATGCTTTGATATTGCGTTATGTACTTTTTAAGTTCGTCGGTGAATAGCTCCCGTGCCTGTTCGGTGCGTCCTGTGACAAGTGAAGTAAACAGAAGCTCACACTCCACCTCTTTGGCATAGATTGGAATTATCTCCGATTTGTGACGGTAGAACTCATCGAACATCTTATATGCCTCCTCCCACTGCATCATGTCGAGCAGTCGCGATGCCTTCATCATGTCCATTGAAAACTCAAGCGCATCCTTGTAGTTGATTGCGCCCGTGTCGACCAGCCATTCCCGAGGCATGTCTTTAGGGCGTATCCCTTCCTGAATCAGGGCATTGGCGCGGAGTTGCATGATGAACCCGCGCCGGGCAAGCTTGTTGCGTGACAATGACAGAGCGTTCATTGCATCGTTGCTTATGCCGCCTACTTTCATCGGCACCCCGTTTATTATGATGAAGATGATGTCGATGAAGATGAATATCAATATAAATTCGTGAACGAATGTCTTCAGCTCAACGGTCAGCAGAATGGCTAAAGCCGCTATCAGCGCGAGTAAGTTGGCCAATACTCCGCCTGAATTGTAAAGGATTACGGGTACTTTGTCGTCGGGTTTGTCGGGTGGGGTGAGCAGGCACTGTCCGCCTGTGCCGGCTATGGCGTAACGCTTGATGCGCAGTCGTCCGTTATCCTTTATCAGCGTCATGTTGAATATGCGGAACGACACGAAGCGATACCCCGATATAAGACCGCATGCGAGATGTCCTCCTTCATGTATCAATACAAGTAAGGGCACCGCTATGATTGCGCTCAATACTCCTATCGCACCTCCGGTTATTCCGTCGCTTATATTTATTGTCGCAAGCTTGTGAAGAAAAGTGTCGAACGACATGTCGGTGAAAATGACAATTCCCAGCGTCACGAATATTATTCCCGCCGAAGCGCCTATTATCAGGCCTGCTGCAAGCTTTAGTATGGTCTTTATTATGTTCATGATTGGTAGTCGGCTTAAATAGCGGAGCAAATTTAATTATTTGTCACGTTCCTGCAAAATCGTTGCCTTTTCAATCGCCATGCGGGCTCATAGTGAATGAAGCGATAAATTATTTCCTAATTAGGGATAAAGGGGTTAACTTTGTAGTAGAATAATTGTCAGCGATACGGAGAGAAAAATGACAAGGTTTACTGAATCCGATAAAGAAATGTCATCACGATTAGGCCTTTGGAGGGTGCTGGTCCCTGTAGTCATAGGGCTTTGTGTCGTAGTGTGGCTCTTCTACAGGGAGTTTGATCCCGAAGTGTGGCACACGGTGCATTTCACCAATCGCGTTATATGGGGCATTGCCTTGGCGTGGGTGTTCATGCTGGGGCGTGACTTCGGTTATAGTTGGCGATTCAGGGTGCTGACCGACAAGGAGCTCCGATGGGGGCCGGCAGTGAGGGTGTGCATGATGTGTGAATTTACCTCGGCTATTACTCCGTCGACTGTAGGAGGCTCGTCGCTCGGCATGATATTCCTTCATCGTGAAGGTGTTAATCTCGGTCGTGCCACTACGTTGACAATGACTACGCTGTTCCTTGACGAGCTCTTCTTTGTATTGTCATGTCCGCTTATAGTGGCATTTGTGCCGTCAAAGGAGCTTTTCGGTTTCGGTCACAGTCAGTTTGAGATAGGAATCCGTTGGGTGTTCTGGTGTGTATATGCCCTTATATTGCTTTGGACAGTTGTGCTCTTTGTCGGCATAATTGTTAAGCCTCATGCAATACGCAAGGCTTTGGTATGGCTCTTCGGATTCAGGTTGCTGCGCCGATGGCAGCCTACCGTCATTTCGCTTGGCGACAGCATGGTCGCCACCTCCAAGGATTTACGACACCGTTCAGCCGGATGGTGGATTGAGGCGTTTGCCGCGACGACAGTGTCGTGGATATCGCGTTATCTTGTCGTAAACGCCTTGTTTCTCGGCTTTGTGCCCTCGGCCGACCAGCTTGTGGTGTTTGGCCGCCAGTTTGTAGTGTGGGCCATACTGATGTTCAGCCCCACGCCCGGCGGCAGCGGTGTAAGTGAGTGGCTGTTTACCGAATACTACGGCGATATGCTCCAAAATGCCGGAATAGCTCTGATAATTGCACTGTTCTGGCGCATAATTACTTACTATGTCTACCTCATAATAGGAGTGTGCATAGTTCCGTCGTGGCTTAAGAAAAGGAATAAAAAACAAATCAAATAAATAGAGTGGAATTATGAAATTTATTGGTATCATACCGGCGCGTTATGCGTCATCACGTTTCCCCGGAAAACCGCTCGCCGACATTTGCGGAATGACGATGATAGAGCGGGTGTATCGTCGTGCATCGATGGAGCTTGACGAAGTGTATGTGGCGACCGACGACGACCGTATTGCCGAAACGGTGAAAGGTTTCGGCGGCAGAGTTGTCATGACGGCTGCAACCCATCGCAGCGGCACCGACCGATGCTATGAGGCCTATTGCAACATAGGTTCCGATGCCGATGTGGTAATAAACATCCAGGGCGATGAACCGTTTATCGATCCGTCGCAGATAGCCGAGGTGAAACGTTGCTTCGACGATGAGTCGACGCGCATAGCCACTCTTGTGCGCAAGTTTGATCCGGCGCTGGGCTTTGAGGCGTTGTTTGATGCCAATACCCCCAAGGTCACGTTTGACGACAACATGAATGCGCTTTACTTCAGCCGCTCCATAATCCCCTATGTGCGCAACTTTAAGTGGCAGGAGTGGATCGACCGATGTACCTTCTACACTCATGTGGGCATGTATGCCTACAGGGCTGCAACTCTTGCCGAGTTGACATCGCTGCCTCAAAGCTCGCTTGAACTTGCCGAGTCGCTTGAACAACTTCGATGGCTGCAAAACGGTTATAAGATAAAGGTGGGTGTGACCGAGTGTCCTACAATTGGCATCGACACCCCCGACGACTTGAAGAGAGCCGTTGAACTTTGTAAAACTCTTGAAGAAAAGCAATAATGCAACACCCTGACAGAAAAACTCCTCCACAGGTGAGCAGCTTCGGACATCTGAACGTGCCGTCGATACGTGTCATGACGCTTGACAACGGATTGCCGCTTAAAGTTATCGACCACGGCAGCCAGGATGTGTGCCGACTCACCTGCGTGTGGGACGGAGGTATAGCCGAGTCACCCTCGATATCGTTGCCTACGATGATATTGAGCCTGATGCAGGAGGGAACCCGACATCACTCAGGTGTGGAAATAGCCGACCGCATCGAATTCAACGGTGCCCGCATAGCTTCGGGTGTCAATTCCCACCATTCGTTCATGAACCTGTTTACGCTTAATTCACGAGCCGACAATGTGATGCCGCTTTTGGCCGAAATGATTGTGGAACCGTCATTTCCCGAAAGGGAGTGGGGCGTAATAAAGGAGAAGACAGCACGCACCATCGAGCTCCTGCGCGAGAAAGTGGAGTACTATGCCACTTGCGAGATAAACCGGATGCTGATGGGTGACAATCATCCGCTTGCAAGGATGGACACTCCCGACAATGTCCTGTCGATGACGGTTGATGACGCGGCACGTAACTATAAGAGCACTTATCGTCCCGGTCGTAACGTTGAGGGAGCACCCACGATGACGCTATACCTTGCCGGCCATGTCACGCCGGGGCTTGAGGAGCTTGTTAACCGCACGTTCGGCTCGATCGACATTGATTCAAGCCGTGGCGTAGAGCTTAAGTTTGTGCCGTTCGGTTCTGAGAATGATTCACGACGGTTAATCGAGATGGAGGGTGTGCTTCAAAGTGCGGTGCGCATGGGCATTCCCACGATAAGCCGCCAACATCCCGACTACATAGAGCTGCGGCTGCTCGTGATGGCTCTTGGAGGATACTTCGGCAGCAGGCTGATGCGTAACATAAGGGAGGACAAGGGTTATACCTATGGCATACAGTCCTATCTGCTCGGACATCCCGAAGGGGGGCTGATGCAGATAGCCACCTCGACCGACAACCGATATGTCGATGCCGTTATAGATGAATCAGTCAAGGAGATAGAGCGTCTTGGCACGGGCGATTTCACAACGGGCGAGATGCAACGGCTGCAACGTTATGCAATGTCGAGCCTTGCGTCGACACTTGATTCGGCATTTGACATCATGGACTACTACATAAATCAAAAAGTGGCATTCACCCCCGACGGATACTTCGAGCAACAGGTCGATGCTATAAATTCGCTGACACCTCAAAGGCTTGCCGAAGTGGCGCGTGAGCATCTGTCGGTCGACAAATTGACTATTGCAGTGGCCGGTGATTGTGTAAATAGTGCAAATGCACGCTTTTAGAGTTGCTTTTTGCCGCCAAAGATAGTAAATTTGCACTCTATTATGAAATTTGAGTTACAAGCTACCGATAAGTTCAGTAATGCGCGAGCCGGATTGATAACAACCGATCACGGCCCTATAGAAACCCCCATATTCATGCCTGTAGGCACCGTGGGGTCGGTAAAGGCCGTACATCAGCGTGAACTGGACGAAGACATAAAGGCTCAGATAATTCTGGGCAACACATATCATCTATATCTGCGTCCCGGCATCAACATCCTGGAACGCGCCGGAGGACTGCACCGGTTCAACGGCTGGAAAAAGCCCATACTCACCGACAGTGGAGGCTTTCAGGTCTTTTCGTTGTCGGCCAACCGAAAGTTGAAAGAGGAGGGTGCCTATTTCCGCAGTCACATCGACGGCTCCAAACACTTGTTCACACCTGAAGGCGTTGTCGACATACAGCGCTCGATAGGTGCCGACATAATGATGGCGCTCGATGAGTGCCCGTCGGGAACCGCCGACTACGATTACGCCAAGAAATCACTCGGACTTACCACGCGATGGCTACAACGCGGATGGAAGCGATATAAGGAAACCGAGGGTCGATACGGTTACTCGCAGGCTTACTTCCCTATTGTGCAGGGATGCACTTATGCCGACCTGCGCCGTGAGTCGGCCAAGACGGTTGCCGACCTTGGTGCCGACGGTAACGCCATAGGCGGCCTGGCCGTAGGTGAACCTGCCGAGGTGATGTACGACATGATTGAGGTGGTCAATGAGATACTTCCCGCCGACAAGCCGCGTTACCTTATGGGAGTCGGCACACCGGCCAACATTTTGGAAGCCATCGAGCGAGGTGTCGACATGATGGACTGCGTGATGCCTACACGTAACGGTCGAAACGGAATGCTTTTTACTGCCCACGGCATCATGAATATGCGCAACAAGAAGTGGGCCGATGACTTCTCGCCCCTGCAGGAGGACGGCCCGAGCTATGTCGACCGTTTCTATACGAAGGCTTATGTGCGTCATCTCTTTGCAGCACAGGAGATTTTAGGTATGCAGATTGCCTCGATACACAATCTGGCATTCTACCTATGGCTTGTGGGCGAAGCGCGCAAGCACATTCTTGCCGGTGACTTCAAGGCATGGAAGGATGTGATGGTTGAACGTGTCACTCGTCGGTTGTGACCTAAACTTGATGAAAGACTGCCATGTTTAAGATTCTTGACCGATACATAATAAGGAAGTTCCTTGGCACGTATATATTTGCAATCGTGCTGATTCTGGCCATAACGGTGATGTTTGACATCAACGAGAAGCTTGACGCATTCCTGAAGGCTCCGTTGAAGGCTACCGTGTTTGACTACTTCCTCAACTTCCTTCCCTATTTTGCCAATCAGTTCAGCCCGCTCTTCACATTTATTGCGGTGATATTCTTCACATCCAAGCTTGCCGACAATTCCGAGATAATAGCGATGCTGTCGTCGGGAGTCAGCTTTAAGCGGCTTATGGTGCCATATATGGTTTCGGCCGCTGTAATTGCCGCCTCAACCTGGGTGCTGAGCGCCTATATCATACCGCCCGCCAACATCAAGCGACTTGAATACACCAACACCTATGTGAAGAACAAGCGCGTAGACTACGGCAGCAACATCCAGCTCATGGTGGCTCCGGGCGAGATTGCCTATATGAGCCGATTTGACAACACGACAAAGACCGGCTATCGATTCTCGCTTGACAAGTTTGACGGCAAAAAGCTTGTGTCGCGACTCACCTCCACCACCATAAAGTGGGATACACTTTATCAATGGCAGGTGCGTGACTACATGATACGTGACATCGAGGGAATGACTGAAAAGATAACCAAGGGTTCGCGCCTTGATACAATCATACCCATTGAGCCGAGGGACTTCCTGATATCGGAAACCGATCATGAGAAGATGACCTCCCCGCAGCTTCAGGAGTATATCGCCCGTCAGAAATTGCGCGGTGTGGCCAATATAAAGTCATTTGAAATAGAGAATGAACGCCGCTATGCGATATGCGCGGCAGCGTTCATATTGACTCTGATAGGAATGTCGCTTTCGTCCAAGAAAGTCAAGGGAGGAATGGGTATAAACATTGGCATTGGCCTTGTGCTCAGCTTCAGTTACATCCTGTTTACTACCGTTACATCGTCATTTGCAATATCGGGTTACACATCGCCATTTGTAGCGATGTGGATTCCCAATGTAATCTACATAATAATAGGTATTGTACTCTATCGCCGCGCATCGGCAGGATAGAGCCGGAGAAAGAGTGCAATCACTCTTTCTCCAGACAGGCATCGAGTGCCGATGCTATTGCGTCACGGTCGAGATGCTGACCGATGAATACGAGTTTGATCATGCGGTCGCCGTAGACATCATCCCAGTCGCGTGCAAGTCCGGGCTCGTATTGCATCAATTGGCGTAGTTCTTCCTCGGGGGCTGTTGCATACCATAGTCCCGCTTCGGTAATTTTCTTCTGTACACCGGCTTGCTCGAAAAGAATCGACATGTCACGATTGTGGCTGAAGTAGAGCACGCCCTTGGTGCGTATTACGTTTGCCGGCCAATTCATGTTGACATAACGGTCAAACTTGTCAAAGTTGAACGGACGGCGGCGGAAGTAGACAAATGTCCCGATACCGTATTCTTCGGCTTCACCCTCTCCATCGTGATGGTGGTGATGGTGATGCTCGTTATGATGGTGATGGTGCTCGTCATCATTGTCGTCATCATCAAGAGGCTTTTCTATCTCATGCACCCATGTCGCCGACGTGGCCACCGACTCGAAGTCAAAGAGCCGTGTGTTGATTATGTCCTCAAGCGGAACATCGGCATAGTCACACTCTATGATACGGGCCTTGGGCTGTAGGGTGTGTATGATGCTCTTTATGAGGCCGGCTTCTTCGGGCGTGACTTCTGAAATCTTATTGAGGAGGATTATGTTGCAGAACTCAATCTGTTGAATTACGAGATTCTCTATGTCGTCCTCGTCGATGTCACGCTTTGTGAGCGAGTTGCCGCAGCTGAATTCGCTCTTCATGCGAAGGGCGTCGACCACGGTTACGATGCAGTCGAGATAGGGCGGCTTTATGCCGAATACGGTTGAATAGTCGTCCATCTGACGCATTGCGTCGATGGTCTGCGCGATAGGTGCGGGCTCGCACACTCCGCTTGCCTCGATTACGATATAGTCGAATTTGCGTGTAGCGACGATGTCCTGCAACTGCTTTACGAGATCCATCTTCAATGTGCAGCATATACATCCGTTCTGCAACGCCACAAGGTCGCCCGAATCGTCCTGTCCTACGATTCCGCCTTTCTGTATGAGGGTTGCGTCGATGTTTACTTCGCCGATGTCGTTTACGATTACGGCAAACTTTATGCCTCGTTCATTGGAGAGAATGTGATTGAGCAAAGTTGTCTTACCGCTCCCGAGATAGCCCGTGAGCAGCAGGATTGGTGTAGCTTTACGATTCATTTCGATGTTATGTTGATGTTTTGTCGGATAGTTCTTGACCGTGTCGCCGACTGTGGGTCAGATGCGTTCGAGCACGGTCTTTATCAAGTCGTGAATTGCTGTTTTGTAATTGGGTGTTGCGTTGGTCGACACGCGATTTGCGATTATTGAGCACACGGTCATAGCCTTGTGTCCGAGCAGCAGTGACAAGCCCTGCAATGGCGCACTCTCCATCTCGTAGTTGGTGACGGGTTCACCGTTGTAACGGAACTTCTCGATGCGGCTGTTCAAGTCGGGATTGGCGAGTGGCAATCGAAGTTCGCGGCCTTGCGGGCCGTAGAAGCCTACAGCCGATATGGTGTGACCTCTCACCATGTCGTCACGCCCTATGCGCTCAACGAGTTCCTTGTCGGCAGGTACTACGTAGGGCGTTGCCCATAACGGATTCCAGTGTACATAGTCACAGAAAGCCTGTTGATAGTCGATGTCACACACTTCGTTGCGTCCGGCATAGTAGTTGAGCACGCCGTCAAATCCTATTGCATGAGCGGCTATGACGGGTGTGCCCACAATCAGTTCGGGCTGTAACGCTCCCGATGTGCCTATGCGCACGAGGGTGAGTGTGCGGTGTTCAGGCTTTACTTCACGGGTGGCGAAGTCGATGTTGGCAAGTGCGTCGAGCTCGTTAATCACAATGTCGATGTTGTCGGGGCCTATGCCGTGACTAAGACACATTATTGGTTTCCCCTTATAGGTGCCTCCTATGGTGTGAAATTCACGTGACGACACTTCAAATGTCTTGGTGTCGAAAAATTCAGCTACCATGTTTACTCGTCCCGGATCGCCTACGAGAATTATTCTGTCGGTCAACTGGGAGGGAAGAAGGTGTAGGTGGAAGATTGTACCGTCGGGATTGATGATCATTTCTGACGGTTGAATTTTTTTAGTGCTCATGATAGTCTTTGAATTTTGGTTGTTATATAGAATCTAACGCGCACACCGGCTGTGATGTTTTACGAAAGTCGGTATTTACCGCCGGGATAGGTGATAATAATGCCTTTGAACTCCATGTCGATAAGCGTAGTCATCAACCGGCTTATGGGGATGCCGAGCGTGACACACATTTCATTGATGCATCCCTCGCCATTGGCGGTGAGGTAGTCGGCTATCGATTGCTCGTCGGGTGACATCGTGACGGGCAGCTCCTCCTGAGTGCCTTCGGTAGGCTTTGATTTCCACTGCATTGCCTCGATGAGCGCATCGGCACCGTCGATTAGTGCCGCCACGTTGGATGCTATCAGCCGGTTGCATCCGCGACTGTATTTGTCGGATGTCCTTCCTGGGAGTGCCATGACATCGCGGTTGTAGGCCGCAGCGATGCCTGCGGTGATGAGTGCGCCTCCTTTTTCGGCCGATTCCGCCACGACAAGGCAGTCAGAAAGCCCGGCCACGATGCGGTTGCGAGCCACGAAATTGCCTTTGTGCATAACGCTTTTCGACATGTAGTCGGTGACGAGCATTCCTCCTTTATGCACTATTTCGGCTGCCGCGTTACGGTGAGCCGCAGGGTATATGGTGTTAAGGCCGTGGGCCAGGACTGCAACGGTAGGCAGCCCGGCATTCATGGCGGCCCGATGGGCGGCTATGTCGATGCCATAAGCAAGTCCGCTCACGATAACGGGCGGAGAGTCGAGCTTTGCCGCGAGGTCGTCGATGAGGCGCGTTACGAAATCGATTCCATAGGGCGTTGCGTGACGCGTGCCTACGATGCTTATCATGTGACTGGCATTGATGTCACACTCTCCAAGCGTGTACAGCATCAGCGGTGCGTCGTCGCACTCGGTCAATCGCGAAGGGTAGTCGCTGTTGCGGAAATATAGTGTGTGAATCCTGTTCTCATCGATGAATCGCGCCTCATTTCTGGCACGTTGCATCAGCTCTGCTCGGTAATCGGAATCGAATAGCCGGTTGGAGCACCCCATTATTGCCGACAGCTTACTCTCAGGGAGTGTAAAGAATGTCGCTTCGTCGCCGGTGCGGGAAAGTATTTCCTCGGCCAATCGGCGATTGATGGAGCGTAACGATGCAAATGCTATGAGATAGGGATCGGTCATTTAATTACAGATAATCCTTGAACGCTTCGGCAAGTTCGTCACCTCGAGTGAGTCGTCCGTTACGTGTCGCGACACAGCTCACCTTGGATGTTACTACGGGTTGCCCCTGCATGTTGTAGATGTCCTGGATGAATACGAATCGCGCTCCGTTGCGCGTTATGTTGAGCTTGCTCACAAATCGCTCGCCAAGACGGAGCGGGGTCTTGTAGGTGATTTCGACCTTGTTTAGGACGGGGTCGATGCCTTGCTCGTGCATGGCACGGAATGAGAGTCCCGCCCATTCGCAGAATTCATGGCGGGTGTGTTCGAGATAGTGAAGATATATGGCATTGTTTACGATTCCTTCGGAATCGACTTCATAATCACGTACCTTCATTTCAAGTTGAAAGATATATTTTTTATCCATGCTCAAATTTAACAAAAAAAATTTAAGTACATGACAAAAATTTGAAAACATCGAATTTTGGGGTATAAGTCGG